>ERZ834859.106-NODE-106-length-105833-cov-4.391546_pt1 | contig 105833 bp, 101 predicted proteins | sample MGYA00519947_ERZ834859 | MGnify/ENA primary metagenome ERZ834859 (study PRJEB31850, sample SAMEA3708763) | human gut metagenome | biome: human gut; feature: human-associated habitat; material: faeces | place: China | collected 2014 ...
ACAGCGCTACGAGCCTCACCCAGGGACTCTCCGCGCCATTGAAATTGTCGAAAACCTGCCTACTTCGTTGTAACGATAACAGCCGACGGCTCACGCCCACCATCCGTAATCCACTGGGAACGGTGTAAAAGATATCTCGGAGAGCTATGGAAGGTTAGTTCTCGATCGGGCTGGAAATCATTTCAGAGAAAGCGCCATTCTCGTTAGTTATACTACGGTACTATGGTATGATTTAGTCAAGTTAAGCGGATGGAAGGAAAATCCATGTTTTACAAATATGAGAGCGACTTTGATAATGACCTTATGTTTTGGTCAAATGCTACTGCCGATCTATGGCATAAAGGCGAAATCGGTGAGAGTGATCTGCCTGATGAATTGCTTCATGCTTTAAATGAGTTGTGGACTGATAGCCATCTGGTCTGCTGTTATCTTGTAGAATTCAAAGGGCGTTATGGTGTCGCATTGGAATCTATTTACGATAGGGATTTTGCCGAATCGCTTGGTGTTACATATAGTGAGCTTTTAAAACGTGTCGAGAAGAAAGCAAATTATATTTCTAAAGAATGTCCCCAGTTTGATACACTTTTCGGGAAAGATACTCAAAGCTGGTCTAACGGCGGTGTCGATTCGCAACTTCTTGTAATTGTTCCTTGGGACGAATCGAAAGAGACATTCGAATCTGTGGCTAAGTGGCTTGATTCTATTGTGTATGAAATATAGAACGGTGATTCTAAAGGATAGCCAATTTTGGTTGTCCTTTTTTGTTTAAGATACCTCTCATTCTCGTTAGTTATACTACGGTACTATGGTATACTGTAGGAACGTTAAGCGAGCGGGAGGAAGGAACCCGAATATGAGCCAGACAATTGATACACCCAGTTATACAATCGAGCTTTCGGACGGTTCGATCCGCCCCATGACGGTTAAGGAATTGGCAATCAGGCTTGAGCAGCTGATGTCTGCCGACAAGGGTATTGCCGAGATGCCTGTTGGCCTGTCTGTCGATTCCGAGGGAAACGGCGTCTATGTCCCCCGTGTTTTTGTGCCGAAGGAGGCCGGGGGCGACAATCCGATGGACAAAGTGGTCGGTGTCATTGCCGAAGAGGATCGCGCTTATTATGGTGTTCCCGAGTGCGTTCTGATCGGTTAGGTTGATACGTTGATTGGTACAGGGCACCTCTATGCGAGGTGCCCCTTTTTAGCAATTGTGGCCCTATGGTGTCAACGCCGTTTAAAGGTGGTCTGAAATGTCTGATGTGGAGACGTTCTACTGCTTGATTGTTGGTTCGAGGTCTTTTTCCGATTACGAATTGTTTGTAGCGAAATGCGATCTCCTTTTAAGGAATTGGGGAAGCGTTGTTATTGTTTCCGGCGGTGCGCGAGGTGCAGACGCCTTGGCGAAACGGTATGCCGTGGATCGGGGATATTGCTATATGGAGTTCCCTGCTGACTGGGATACGTACGGCAGGCGTGCGGGGTATATCAGGAATCGTGCGATGCACGAATATATTTCCACCCATGAAAACCGCGGTGTCATCGCGTTTTGGGACGGAAAGAGTCGTGGAACCCGCCAGAGCTTTTCGCTTGCCGGATCATACTCCAACCCTCTTAGGGTTGTTCATGTGCCTGTAGCTTAAAACGGAGTCCCTTTATTGAGCCTTTGAAAAATGTGTATCGGCAAGTCCGATACTTTTTAATGAGTCCGCTGGCGCGGACAGGGGGCGAGTTTCCGACAAATCCAACAGCGCTACGAGCCTCACCCAGGGACTCTCCGCGCCATTGAAATTGTCGAAAACTCGCTGACTTACTCCGGAAGACCCCAGCCGACGGCTCACGCTTCGCGTGACCGCGCGCACCATCCGCAGTCTACTTGGAACGGTATTAAAGAGAACTCGGGGAGATGAAGAGGGTCGATTCTCGGTCGGGCTGAAAGTCTTTTCCGAGAAATCACCATTGTCGATAGTTGTACTACAGTACTATGGTATACTGTAGGCACGTTAAGCACAGAGAAAGGAATTGGTATGTGCAAGCCTGTTTACGCTATCGACACGCCTGCTGGACGGATCGGGATTTTCGAGGGCGATGAGAGTGAGGATTTTCACGGCATCAGGATTTTCTGGATTGACGAAAACGATGCAGTGATCGACCTTATCGCCATGATTGAGGGGGAGAGTGCAAACTACCTTGAGTGTAACTGCCCCGCGTTTGTGACTTACGGGTATCGAGCAGATACAGAAGAGCCGATTCCAGTTCCATTTTTCGTTAAATCGGCTGCTGCTAAAAGCGAGTAGGCGATCTGGCCTGTGCGCTTTAACGCGTTCTTATGAAATGCGATAAGGCGTTGTCGGATTGATATAAAGACATTGAAGGGCGACCGTTCCCGATCGCCCTTTTTGTTTAAGCTATTTTTCATTCTCAATGATTATACTACGGTACTATGGTATACTGTAGGAACGTTAAGCGAACGGGAGAAAGGAACCCGAAATGTCTATCAACCACGTCACTGTTTCTGGCAACCTCACGCGCGATCCTGAGGTTCGCACGACCGCGAGCGGCAAGCCCGTCATGTCGCTTGGCATCGCCGTGAACGACCGCCGCCGCAACCCCGAAACGGGTGAGTGGGAGGAGTTCCCCAACTTCTTCAATTGCACCATGTTCGGCACGCGAGGTGAGCAGCTTGGTGAACTTCTTGCTAAGGGTGATAAGGTCGTGATCGAGGGAAGCCTTCGCTACAGCCAGTGGGAGACGAAGGACGGCGAGCATCGTTCAAATGTAGAAATCATCATCGAAGAGGTCGAGTTCCTGCGTATCCACGCGTTTGAGTAACGACCGCAGTGTAGATGGGCGATGTTCGGAAATGGAAGCATCGCCCCGTCTATTTAAAAGAACGCTCTTAACGGAAGGAAAGACCATGCGCACTAAGGAAGAGCAGATAAAGTATTTTGAATGGCTCGCGGAAGAATACGCAACGGATGCTGCACGTGAAGAGGATAAAATGAAAGCGGCTATTTATGCGGCGCAAGCAGACGCATATCAAACCGCTGCGCGGGAACTCATTCATAACATGGAATAAGATTTGCATGGGGCGATCGGCAACGGTCGCCCTTTTTGTTTGGGCTATTTCTCATTTTCGATGGTTATACTATAGTATTATGGTATACTATAGTTACGTTAAGTGGACAGGAGAAAGGAACCCGAACATGAGCCATTCTATCAACTATGCGGTGTATGAGCGAAACGTATCGCGCAAGGCGGTTCTCGCGGAGATACAGGAGGAAGTCACCCATGAGAGTTGGCGGGAAGGTGGGCGGTATCCAGACGGTCAGTTAAAGTGGCATGATGATCGAGTTTTCGAAACGGAGGAAGATGCACAGAGATTCCTAGAGAGATATGAGGGTAAATATGACGACCATGCCGTGCTGTTCCGCAAAACGGATCGTATCGCTCTAAAGAAATCTGCGGAGGAAACCAAGCTTGAGGAACGGCTGAATCGCCTTAAGGCAGAACTATCGGCAATTGAAGGTGGGGCGGCTATCTCTAATCGCAAGTCGGCTTTTATCGGTTGTCCGTCTTGCGGAAGTAAGCTCGAAAGGGTGGGACTTTACAGGAAGTTTGGAAATGTCTGTCCGATTTGCAGTACCGACCTTCGCAGCAAGACCGACCGTAACCGGATCGCCGCGAAGAAGAAAGGCATCCGTGAGACCGAAAGGCGCTTGGAGCAGAAACGGTATGAAATGAAGGTGAAGGCGTCTAGGAGTGCGCCGATCTGCTGGCTCGTCAAATACGAGTACCATGTCTAATTCAAAGAACGGGGTAGCCGATTTTCGGTTGCCCTGTTCTGTTTTAGGAGGTTATAACCTGATTTTTCTTTGGAAATTAAGTTCATCAATGTTAGTACTACGGTACTATGGTATACTAACCTTACGTTAAGCGAACGGGAGAAAGGAACCCGAAATGACAGAAACAGAACTCCGCACTATGATTGATGAAGGCAAATCACTTAGCGAGATCGCATCGGAAATGGCAGCTGGGGAGTATGACGTTTGCAGTCGTGAAACCCTCTTGAGCTATGCGATTAGTGAGATCGAAAACGATAGGCTATTTCTTGCACGCCATATACTTGACGCTGTGGATAGTGGCGAGTACGCAGATTTCTATTTCTATGACGTGACGATGGGAACACTTGACACGCCTTTGGCGATTGAGGGCATCGAGGATCTTGTTGACCATATCGCCGAGTAGTTGAAATGAAGGGCGATTGGTTGCAAACATCCTTTACTATTGGGCACGAAGAACCCGTGTAGCTATTTATAGGCCAGTGATATATAGAACGGAGACAATATGTTTGCACACATTTATCGGGCAGACGGTCGAGAGGAAGATATTGAACTCGATTATTGCTATAGTGACGAGGAAGTAGCTATTGCCGTTTGCGAGGACGGGGACTTTGGTAGCGGCGATCGGGCTATTGTGTGTGTTACCAGATGGGACAGCACACGGCAACGGTTCATGCACCGCATGGTTCGTGTTGCGGTAAAGGGCAATGAGATTCATCTCGTTTAAAATCGAAAGGAGATGGCAGAAGAGATTGACAGTCATTAAACAGAAAGCAGTCAGCTCGTCGCGGCACGCGAAAAACGTTCGTAAATACATCAACGGAAAAGATGCGCTTGCACGTGGCGGCTGGAATCTTCCATATAACAAATATTGGTACGCAAAAATGGCACGGACGCGAAAATCTTTTGGTCATGATAAACCGGCACGTGCCGGTGCGAAGAACACGATTATGTATCATCAGGTTCTTGCGTTTCTTCCTGAGGAGTGCAGCTGCAACGGAGGCAAGATGACTCCCGATGCATGTATGGCCTACGCGGAGCAATGGCTTGCGAAGCACTATCCGCATCAACAAGTGATTCTCGCGTTGCATGAGGAAAGCGATAAGGAGGGAAAACGATTTGCGGTCCATATGGCGATCAACCGCACGGATCTTCTGACAGGAAAACGTCTTTGGGAGGGAACGGGAGCGCAGGCGAAGCATAAGCGCGCTTCATGGGTTCGTGAAATGGACGAGGCTTGGAATCTTACTCAACTTGAAAAGGGAAAGAAAAATTCAAAGATTCGAGATCGACAGCCGCGCGATATTGAAAAGGAGATTGTCGATCGTGGAGAGTACAGTTATAAAAACAATCTGCGCGAGTTGATCCATATTGCAATCAGCGACTATCACCCGAAGAATATGGAGCAGTTCAAGAAATTACTTGCCTCATGGGGTGTAGATATTTTCATCAAGAACAATCGAGTCTATGCGACAGATCTCGATATCAAAGAGGCCGGCAACCCGAAATGCACTTTCAACCTGACTCGTCTTGACGGGCGCTTCGCGTTGAAGTCATTGCAGACGGCTTTCGAAACAGGAACTACGGAAAGTGAGAAACCGATGACATTCGAACAGCGTCGAGATGTTTATATCCAACGACTTAAGAAAGCTTACTCGGCGTGGGTTGAGCAGGCAAAGGCGAGCAAGGGCGTGGCCTATAACGCATTCCCGAAATTCGTTGCTCCGAAGTGTGACGATGACCTGCTCGAAGATCCCGCTGTACGCGATGAGCTTCTTGCCCGGCGCGGTTACGCAAAAGAGATTCGCAACCGTTATGCCAGTGCCGTGCCAGATTATGGTGAGGACAATGTTCGTGCTGCCGGTCAGGCGGGAACGCACTCTGTTCAGCAGCCGGTTATTGAAAGCGGTCGCACTCGCGAACAGAGCGATAAGAATGTCGAGCATTAAATAAAATGTTAAATTGAAACAGGAGGTAGATGCTTATGGCAAAGCCAGCTTGTGGCGCAAGGAAACCTATTAAGAATCAGGAAGGACAGGGCATGCTGGACATCGACGAGAATTCATCTGTTGAAGACGATATGTTTGAAAACGTGAAGACCGATGAGGATATGGATCACGAGATGGAAGAGGAGGAGGGTGGTTCGGCGTTCGAGGAAGAAATCGACTCTGACGAGAGCGATCAACAGGAGCAGGCAGTTATTCCAAAAAGTCAGACCCCGTTTCTAAGTGATAAAGACACTCCGGAATCTTACGGTGAGCTTATCGGATTCATGGAAAAGTTCATTGAAGATCAGAAAGCCGAGAACGATGCGTTCCGGAAGGAGGTTAAGGACTCACTGTCTTCTACTGCAACAGATTTCAAACAACGTACGGATTTGATTCTCGACGAGATGAAATCAATCCAAAGCGATATGAAGCGAGAGGCGAGCGCCACGCGTCGCGCTCAAAACAGTCTCAGTAAAATGGTCGCCAGTTTCGAGCAGGGCGACAAGTATGCTGAGACAGTGACGAAGGCTGTGACTGACGGCGCGACGCAAGCTGTTGAGGAAACCGTGCAGGCGGGGACGAAAGCGATCGATGAGGTCGCAAAGAAAAGCGCAAAGTCAATCGAAAAGCTTGAACAGGCTGCCAATGCGAGAGCGAAGCGTTTTATGCGTATCACAAAACCGGAAGTGATGGTGAACATCGCGATCTGGATTGCAGTCGCCGTCGCTTCCGCGATTATTTTGTCCTTCTGCTATGAGTTCTTTACGAAATAGCAAAAGCGTCTATAATCGTTATTGCTTCGATATCGACCTGAACTTGTGAAGCAAACGAAAAAGGGGAGACGTGGATCTCCCCTTTTTCATGTCTATATATTGTCGGTTTAGATCAGCGATCTAGACTGCCGGTGCTGTCTGCATTGAAAACTTCAGTCCTGGTTCCATTCTCGTCGAGGACGAGATTGACGATCTGGGAAATATCCCCGCCGGTGATTTTATATTGGGTAAGCACGAGATCCATCGACTGAACTTCACTGTTGCCATTATCGACATAGACGATGAGCGTTCCCTTTTTTTGTTTCACTTTCGCAATCTTGCGATCCGGAATGGAGCTGCCGGCAAGCTGGAGATGAATGTAATCGTCGCATCGTTTCCAGCCGGATCCGGAAAGGGGAGTCGCCTTGCCCTCTGAGATTTCAAAGGCCAGGGGGTTGAGCTTATTGTCTTTCGCCACGGTCCACTCGGGTTCTTTTTTCTTGCATCCGGTAAGTGCGGTATTAACGGCAACGCAGACGGCGAGACCGATGAATTGGCGTCGGTTGAAATTGGGATCCATTGCGTTTTCCTTTTAGATTCTGTCAATCAGTGAGCAGGGGAGCGGATCAATAGGCGCCGTAGGGCACCGCATAGGAATCAGCTTGTGTATCGTCCTGTTCAGACGAATCGCTATCCGACTCGGGTTCGTCTCGATTGTTTGTCTTCTTACGCGTCTTCTTATGCGTCTTACCGAACTGTTTGTTGCGCTTCAAAGCATCATCCAGATCCGTTTCAGAAGTCGAGCAGGAGGTTACGATTTCGTCTGCATGCTCGGAAATATACATGGCAAAAAGATCAAGGTCGATACTGGTCCAGTTATCGAACGCATTGACAACCTCTTCACCAATAAGCTCTTTACAGGAGCGAAGACCTTCACGCTTTTTCTGGGCGATTTGCGCTTGCTGCCGTTTTTTCTGTTCCTTCAGGGCGGCGATTTGGCGATCGATGTCTTCGATACTCTTTGGCATGGTACTTTCCTTTCTTTTGGATATTACAGTTCACCGAGTTCATTTTAACGGATTGACCCTTACCATTGCTAAAACCAATGGTTTTACAACCGTTTTGGTAAATTATAAGCTGTATAGGACGGTAGTATTATGCTATAATAGTAGATATTGAAAAGAAAAGGGAGGAGCAGCATGACGAGAGAGACTAAAAGCTATGAGCTGAAGATCTATGATCAGAGCCTCATGAGATTCGAAGCTGCCTATGACGCATTCGGTAGTTTGAAACTGGAGATTACGGATATCGATTCGGCAAATGCGCATTTGCTTCCATTGAATTTAATTGTAGATCAAGATGAAAAAAGCCTTGCGAGTTGGATGGAAGGTAGAACCATTCCGAAAAACAGGGCATTTGTAGAGCAGATTCTTAGTACGGCAGGATTGACAAGGAATGATATCCTTGGAATTCTTGATGTATCCAAAGGGCTTTCCATCAACGATTCGTATTGGCTTGATGATGGGAAATCAGATGTTACCTTTGATGAAATCAATTTATTCGACAATCGCTTTGATGAAGTATTGGGACTTGTAGCTTATACCGGGTACACGCCATCACAAAAGCATAAAGCGGGCGTTTCAAGTGAGTGGACACTGGGAGGGCAATTTCCGAAAGCAGTTCGACGGATTAACGATAGGCTGCTGTTGTTCAAAACAGGTACAAGCGGTGCCAGAAATCTCGGCAAAGAACCTTATTCTGAATACTTTGCAGCACAAGTCGCAAAACGGATGGGAATAGATCACGTTTCCTACGATTTAGAGATGTGGAAAGGGAAACTTGCGTCTGTCTGCGGACTTATGAATGACAAAGAAATTTCTTTTGTTCCATTTTTCGTTGCTGCTGGTGATGCGAGTTTCCCGGCAGCGTTATCGATCTTAAATGAGCTTGATCCAAAGATGGCATCGAAATACAGGACAATGGTTGTTTTTGATGCCTTGATCTGCAATCGGGATCGTCACGGCGGAAATTTTGGTATCTTACGGGAAAACAGAACAGGACGGCTGTTGGGATTAGCCCCGTTGTTTGACCACAATCTGTCCTTGTTTGCGCAAGATGATGAGACAGACTATGCGGATTTCCTTGATCGTTCAAATCGATATTACCTACCTGCAACAGCGAATATCGCCTTTAATGATATGGCTGGAATTGTTATGGGAGCGGAGCAGCATGAGCTTTTGCGCAGGATGATCGGCTTTGAGTTCCAGAATCATCCAACATATCCGCTTCCACAGGATCGGCTTGGAGCGCTGAACCACTATATTACAGAGAAAGTAAGGGAATTGCTACGGATTCCTATCGTGGATGAACATGCGCTTTGCAAAGCGATGGAAGAGAAATTCAACGAGATCCAAGCAACAACCAAAATACCGATGCTTCTTGATTCCGTTAAGATGATTCACAAGAAAGGTCTTCCACTTAGCGAGAAGGCAGAAGCAGTAAAAAGAGGATCCAAAGTATTTGAAAATACGCTGAACAAGATTATTCCGGAAGAAGACCGTTGTAGGTAAGGTGATATGGATGCCGAAAGCATTACTTTGGTGCTGAACGCTTGGATTTTGGCGTTCCGAAAGCTATTCGAGGATATTGGTCTCGACAGGGTGATTCGCAGGCGCTTGCGAAAAGCCTTGGTATTCAAATATGACAGTTTGAATCAAAATGTTCTATAAAGGGGTTGCTGGAAATATTCCAGCAACCCCTTTTCTATGAGAACCCATTCTTCTTCAGTAAAAATCGCCAAAAAAAATGCCCCATACGGGGCGCCCCAAAGGGCAGTTTGTGGCTTTGAAGCCGTATTTCGACTTACACATACCGTAAACCAAGCGGTAATTCACCACGACCAATATAGCACAGCAGGAGAGCAGGCGACGCGGGAATTGAAAGTTTCTGAAAAAATTTTTGGAAGCAATTTTTTGAGCGATAGAGAATCATCAATCACAACTGGAATATTTTGGTACTGTGGTATAATGACACTACAAAAAGAAAGCCGCATACCGCCTATGTGTGAGAAAGGAAATACGCTATGAAAAAGTTAAAGCAGATGAGTGGGCCTTATTCCATCGGGTTCGAGTTAAGTTCGACGGCACATGGATTCGTTGCAACGGATCCGAACGGGAATGTTTTGTACCATGGAAAGCAACCGGTTATGGGAACCCGTGTTTTCAAGGAAGGTCAGCATGCAGCTGAGGCGCGTATGCCGCGAACTTCCCGCCGTGGAATTCAGCGCCGTCGTGGACGTGAACATGAGATGGAGCGCGTTTTCGCACCGGTGATTTCCTCTATTGATCCGGATTTCTTTATCCGACGCCGGATGTCCTACAAGCTTGGAAAAATTCGGTTCGAGAGTGACCCGATCGGATTCAGCTATAGTCGTCTGTTCCATTCGTTCCCGACGCTTGCCCATCTGGACGTCGCCCTTATGGAATCAGATAGCGCTATGGATCCGCGTCTGATTTTCGAGTCCGTTGCGAATCATGTTGTCCGGCGCGGTCATTTTCTGCTCGAAAACCAAAATGTTTCGTCTACGAACTCTGACATCGATACGCAAGTTGCAAACTACGCGGAAGTTCTTGTGTCCTATTTTGAGGACACTCTTGACGAGCGGATCGAGCCGTCACTGGAAACTCTTGACATCAATGGAAATGTAACGGCGCGTGAGTTGCAGAAGCGGTTCGCATCTGCCATGTGCGTGTCGGGCGATGATATTCAGAAGAAAACGGAGAAGGCTCAAATTAAAGCCATTGCAGATCTTGTCGCCGGCTATAAGGCAGATCTGACGGCGCTTGTTCCCGATGCTGAGAAACTTCCCAAAGTATCGATTTCCGATGGCGATGCGTTGGAGGAGTTCCTGTCGGATTCTTGTCCGGATTCCCTCGTTCCTGTTCTGATGGCAGCGCAGGCGCTCTACACTTCCTGGAAGCTTCAGGGGATGCTTTCTTACGCACCTGGCAAAAGCCTTTCGCACAATCAGGTTGCCCAGTATGACGTGTATGGGAAGCAGCTTCGCATGCTTAAAAATCTTGCACTCAAGTATGTCGCGAAGCAGGATGCAGACGGTAATATTGACGAGGACGGATTTAAAGATTACGTTCGGTTCTTTGGCGGTCCGAAGTGTGAGGACAGGTACCGTTACGACAAGGTTCAGGTGAAGAAGCAGGATAGCCCGAAAAAAAACATGGGCTATACCGCCTACAACCTGAATGTTCTCGGTTATGAGGAGTTTGCCAAGCGTGTAGAGCGCCTGTTCAAAGATACCGATGCCGTGAACGATTCGCAATACAAGACGATGATGGAGGCATTTGCAAATCATGCTTTCCTGCGCCGTATTCATACGGTCGACAATGCTGCGATTCCCTATCAGTTGCACGCCGAGGTTGTAAATCGAATCATCGACAACCAGGGGCGTTTCTATCCTTGGCTCATTGATGCTCGCGAGCATATTCTGAAGGTTCTGACTTCTCGAATTCCCTATTATGTCGGTCCTCTTGACAGTACGGACCATGGTAAAGCCGGCGAAAATGGCACGCGTTTTGCATGGGTGAAACGTCTTGCTGGTCATGAGGACGCATTTGTGTCTCCTTGGAATTATGAGGATCATATTGATATCGACACGACAGCCGAGCTTTTCATCCGCCGCATGACGGGAGAGTGCTCCTATCTCGACGGCGAGGATGTTTTGGCGAAGAATTCTCTATTGTATGAGAAATATTGTTTCTTTAATGAGCTTGCGAGCCTCAGCTTTACGGAGGATGGAGATTCCTGGATGCCATTCGATGCGGGAATGCGGAAGGCTATCTATGATGCCGCTTCGGATGGAAAGACGATGACGGTGAAACGCATCGAGTCCGTGCTGCAGCGAGACTTCTTTATCGCACATCCTCATGTTCGTGGTACGTCGAATCCGAAAGCCATGTCTTCCAAGCGGTCCAATTATGCATATTTCTGCAGGCTCTTCGACGTGAAAGCGCTCAGTGCTTCCGACATGAGCATGGCGGAGGACCTGGTTCTGTGGAATACAGTGTTTGAGGATCGCGATATCCTGCGCCGAAAGATCCTGAAAACCTATGGTGACCTGCTCACGGAAAAGACGGTTGACGATTTCTGCCATAAGCGCCTTTCCGGTTGGGGAAAGCTGTCTGAGAGGCTGTTGACCGGCATCTGGACAGATACGGCTTCTGGCGATCTGTGCGTCATGGATGTCCTTGAGCAGGGCAGGCCTTATGGTCGCTATCGTGGTTCATCTATGAACCTGATGCAGATTCTGAATGACGATGCTCTTGGTTTCAAAATGGAAATCAAACGTTGCACAGAAGACGTACACTGTGGTGTTTCGGAGGTACCGTAAATCAAGCAGTAGTTCACCCTTGCAGGTAACGCGTCCGTCGGCACCGGTATTTCGGACGTACGGTAATCCAGGTAGTAGTTCACCCTCGCGCACTCCGGCGCTAATCAGCTCGAGTCTCGGAAGTACCGTAGATCAAGCAGTAGTTCACCTGATGATTCGACTGCTTTGAGTTTTTGATAGTTTCGGAGGTACGGTAACCCAAGCAGTAGTTCACCGCGAGGCCGGCGCTGTGGACTGATAGTCGGTTTCGGAGGTACGGTAATCCAAGTAGTAGTTCACCGCCTTATCCTTCAAGGAGGTATAGGCCCGGGTTTCGGAGGTACGGTAACCCAGATAGTAGTTCACCCCACGGATAGCCACCGCCCACATCCGGTTTGTTTCGGAGGTACGGTAATCCAGGTAGTAGTTCGCCAAAGTCGAAGGTTTGCGTCGCGGGCGCCGGTTTCGGAGGTACGGTAATCCAAGTAGTAGTTCACCTCGAGATGCTAACGATACCGTCAACGCTTGTTTCGGAAGTACCGTAATCCAGGTAGTAGTTCGCCATGCGGCGATGGGCAACACGCTGACGCTCAGTTTCGAAGGTACCATAAACTAAGTAGTAGCTCACCGATGACGTCCTTACCCTTGATGCGGGAGTAGTTTCGGAGGTACCGCAAACCAAGCAGTAGTTCACCGCGCCCCGCCAACCCTAAGGGGTGTCATAGTTTCGGAGGTACGGTAATCCAGGTAGTAGTTCACCTGCTTATCAGAAACTTTTCGGAATCTTTTCGTTTCGGAAGTACCGTAAATCAAGCAGTAGTTTACCAAGCTAGACCGTTTCATCGACGAGCTCGAGTTTCGGAGGTACCGTAATTCAATTAGTAGTTTACCGAAGGACACGCGATCGAGGATATCGGTCGTGGGTTTCGGAGGTACGGTAATCCAGGTAGTAGTTCACCCACTATGGACGACGTGCGCGGTCACAGCATGTTTCGGAGGTACCGTAAATCAAGTAGTAGCTCACCTCACAAGCGCGCCGGAGCTCGCCAAGGTCTGTTTCGGAAGTACCGCAAACCAAGCAGTAGTTCACCAGATCGGATTGATCTCGAGAATCAGGTTGTGTTTCGGAGGTACGGTAAACCAAACAGTAGTTCACCCTCCTTTCGTTTGTGCTGTTTGCAATATTGTTTCGGAGATGCCGCAATCCAAGCAGTAGTTCACCGGCTCCGGTTCTCGACGGCTTGTCGTGGTGTTTCGGATGTACCGTAAATTAAGCAGTAGTTCACCTTTACAGATAAGCGCGGGGCGTTCCATTCGTTTCGGAGGTACGGTAAATCAAGCAGTAGTTCACCAGCTAATCAGCCTGTTTCAGACCTGATACCGTTTCGGAAGTACGGTAATCCAAGTAGTAGTTCACCAATTGCTGCGCTTATGACTGGTGTCACCGAGTTTCGGAGGTACGGTAATCCAGGTAGTAGTTCACCCGAAGAAATGTCAGTCTTTCTAACCTCTGTGTTTCGGAAGTACCGTAATCCAAGTAGTAGTTCACCGTAGTGATTCTCAATCCATTTGCTTTTAGCGGTTTCGGAGGTACGGTAATCCAAGTAGTAGTTCACCTTTTCTCATTGATATATAAAACGGGGTCTGTTTCGGAAGTACCGTAATCCAAGCAGTAGTTCACCACTTGAAGAATGGTTCTAACCTCACCATTAGTTTCGGAAGCACCGTAATCCAAGTAGTAATTCACCAAGCAAATGTTTAACGAATCTCTTTTCTCCGCTTCTGAGACACCGTAAATCAAGTCGTAATGCAGAAAGAACAACGAAAAGGTCAACGTTCCGCTTGCTTTTGAAGTCCCGGAAGTTTTTGAGTCCGCATGCTACTATATATGGGTATGTAAAATAACTGGTTTTAGCTAATTGCCTGCTGTTCCGCCTCAAAGGTTCGCTTGGCCTCTTTAATACGTTGATTGCATATGTCGATGTAATCAACGGGCCGCTTCTTAAACAAAGCAACATCTTCGTTTTTCTCAATGCCGATGAAAGAACGCCCTTCTAGCACGGCTGCAACACAGAACGATCCGCTTCCGCAAGCGTTGTCGAGAACGATGTCTCCAGGATTTGTGTATGTCCTGATCAAATAACGACCGAGCTCAACCGGCTTTTGAGTAGGGTGGTATACGGCACCCTCGGATTCGGCCGTCTTAAAATAGACGATGTCAGTTGGATAACGGCTGCCGTCGCTCTTTACGTGCTTCGGGGAAAAAGCACCATAGCTTCCAGTGAGCTGATCTTTGCGAACTCCCTTGTCGTAGGCTTCACCTTCGCTCATCTGCGGATTGTAAGTAGGCTGCGCCTTATAGAAAACGCATATGTCTTCGTATTTGCGAAGCGGTTGCTTTTTCGCGTTCAAGAAGTTGGTTGCTTTTGATTTAACCCAAACAATCTTGTATTTATATATCTCATGGGCGTGAAGCATCAGCTTCGCGGTAAAAAGCCCGCTGCTTGTCAAAACGATAGCGCCATGCGGTTTGATGATGCGCATGTACTCGGTAAAGAGCAGGTCGAGGTCGATAATCGAATCCCATTTATTCTGGGTGGTTCCGTAAGGAAGATCGCAAAGAATCATAGAGATGCTTTTTGACTTGTTTGGTCCTCTGCTTGGACCGTTTCTAATCGTGATCATGGTGATCGTCGTGTTCGAGTCCTGTTGGAGGAAGTGCCCGCCGGACAAGCTGATGATTGTATCTGGATTCGGGCAGACGCGCAGTGTGTCAGGAAAGGGCACGTTCGTTATCCCCGGCCTGCAGCGTGTGGACACGTTGGCGCTCGGTGCTGTGCAGGTTCAGTTGTCGACGGAGAATGAAATCCCGACACAAGATGCGATTCTTATCCATGCTTGCGCCGTCGCAAACTTCCAGATTGGACAGACTCCCGAATTGATCGAGATCGCATCGAAGAATTATCTCAATATGGATAAAGCCGAGATGACCCGTCAGGTCACCGAGGTGATGCTCGGAAAGATGCGTGAGGTTATCGGTCAGATGGACCTGAAGGAGCTCATGCGTGACCGTGAGTCCTTTAACCATAAGGTATTCGAGGGCTCGCGTGACGATCTTGCGAATCTCGGTCTTGAGCTTCGCACGTTCAACGTCCAGGATTTCTCAGATTCGCAGGGGATTATCCGCTCGATGGGCGCCGACCAGGCAGCTGAGATCAAGAAGGAGGCGGAGCTTGCCCAGATCAGGGCAGAGCAGGAGGTTGCCGAGCGCCAGAACTTGCTTGATTTGAAGAAGGCGGAGCTGAAGAAGACTGCCGACAAGGCTGCAGCTGAGGCAGATATGGTCAAGCAGACCGTGACGGCTGAAAAGCAGCGTGAACTCTATGTCGCACAGCAGGAGGCGCAAATCGCGGCTGAGACCAAGAAGGTCGAACTCGCCGAGCGCCAGGTTGCCGTGAAGGAGCGTGAGCTGGATGCCACGGTCCGTAAGCAGGCTGAGGCTGACCGTTATGCCGCCGAGCAGAAAGCGGATGCCGAGCTCTACACACGTACCAAGAATGCAGAGGCCGCAAAGGTCGAGGCCCAGAATAAGTCTGACGCCGAGCTCTATAGTGCCCAGAAGACGGCTGAAGGCGTCTCGGCTAAAGCTAAGGCTGAGGCAGAGGCGACGCGCCTTAAGGGTGAGGCTGACGGCGCCGCTGAGAAGGCACATGGCGAGGGTGTCGCCGCCGGCATCAAGGCCCAGACGGAAGCATACAACGGTATGGAGAACGCATATCTTCTCGCCAATCGCTACATCGATGTCATGCCGGAGGTCGCCGAGGCTGTCGCAAAGCCGCTGACAGCTGTCGACTCCATTAAGATGTATGGCGATGGCAACGCCACGAAGCTCGTACGCGACACGACCGGCATGGTCGATCAGGTGACCAGCGGTCTCAAGGATGCAACGGGCATCGATCTTACCGAGCTGCTTAGCTCGTTCCATCAACCATTTCAGCCTCGTGAAGACAACGAGTAGTCAAAGTTAACTGCGTGGCTTTAAGCTGAATTTACCAAGGCGCCTCGTTGGAACACGGGGCGCCTTCTTTTTGACAAAACGGAAGAAGTTCAGGGCGATTATATCGTGATACCACTATGCTATACTAATATATACGGCATGGCACAACCAAACGAGCTACAAACATCAAGCCATGCTCTTTCCGCGCCCCCAGCGAGGAATATTAGATGGATATGGGAGTCACTTTTAAGGCGCTCATATCCATCTTCATTTTTTGACCGACACGATAGACCATGTCCCGTTGTCGCAGATGAGGGAGCGTCTAGTCGTTTTTCTATGTCCGACAGCGATGAAAACATCCTGTACGGTCGCAAGTTCGGGTCCAGTTTTCGAGGGACACGGTACGACGGCACCGCAGCTGACGATGTCGAAAACACGCCCATCATTCCAGACGATATGTACAGGCGAATCATTTTGATCAATCTCGACGTTCACCTCGATCGCGTTAAGATCGAACGGTTCCATTTTTGCCTGCCTTTCATGCACATCGCAAGCGCTTGCGAAAATCAATCGAGCGAACGAAGTGAGCGGATCATAGGCGTGCCTGCACGCCGCACAGATGGCGTTTCGCTAAATCGTCCAGAAATTCTCCCCGTCATACGTCTCGTTTCGTAATCCTATGCTACAATAGTACCGCCTAAAGGAAAGGAAAACAAGGATGAAAAACAGCACGATCAATGGTGAGGAAATCACGGATGAGCTGCGCCGCAAAATTGCAAGCCGGCTTCGTGGGAAAGCGAAAATAGCGACCCCGGACACCGTGGATTCCCTGCTTATGGAAGCGGTTTACGGTGATGATGTCATGGCGGTCTATGCCAAGAGATATCTAACGGATATCGCGGACCTGATTGATCCATCTGGTTTCGATTCCGCAGCATTCACTGAGATGGGAGAATAAATGAGCACACTCAATGTCGATATGATTCGCGAGATTCAAAATGATCATCCGGGGATTCCAGAACCGTTTCTGAATGAAAACAAACTCCTTGCTGTCGAGGAGGACTGCAGGAAAGCATTTCTTTCCTCCCGAATCGGCAAACTTGGTTTCTTTGGCAAGGCATTTCACGGTTTTGTTGAGGCTCCGGCCGGAGATCTCGTCTCCGCATATATCCTGACAATCGATTCCGAGGACGAACGAAAGGCGGATGTCCTGCTTCGATTCTATGCGGTGCCGGAAGACAGGGCGGTCATACTGTATCGCGATACAGTCGCATTTGTATCTGAGACAATGCCGAAGCCCGGCGACACAGTAACGGTCAAATCCTCACGTGATCTCTGCAAGGATCTCATGCTGAGCCATCGTTTTCCGATCGGGTAGATATGGTTATTGCAGTTTATTTGTTGGATGCGATGTTTAGCATCTACTTGGGTGTCTTAAGGGCAGTTTTCGTTATGCCGATGTGGCGGAAATTAGAGATCTCCAGCATCTCGCTTCTGTTTTTGTCTGTCTGCCTTTTCTTTTTTGAATTCAGGCGGCGAAAGAGTGAGGCACATGGATAGACCTAAAATCGACGGGATTGTCGACTACATCAAGGCTGCCTATCCGGACAGCTGGCGTGATTACGTCCTGTGTCGTGCTGGAACCGAAGAGCCGATAGCGGTTATGTTTCCACATATGGGTCGAATATATTACGCGCCGACTTTGTCTATGTTCGAGAAAGCCGGTCCGTATGGTCGTCACTTTGGAGGATAAGTTGTTTTTCAATCCGTTTCGCCTGGGCCTCGTCGACCTTCTGGGGCGATGCAAACTGGCTTGTTTGCCCGGCATCCCTCGCGCGGTCGCTACATGAGACCCTTCAGCTTCCTAGGGACGCGGCGGTATTCTGCCCAGACGGCAGGGGCCGCCTTCAGAAGAAATATGACCTCGGGATTGGTGCGGGAAGCAAGCGCACGGCGCCCGCATCCGAGCTGTTGTTTCGGATGGTCTGCCATAGCGCTAACTCCTGGCGTACGTCGCGCGAGGTCTTTTCCAACGGCTATTGCCCATGGTGTTCCCCGTACCACCCAAAACTCCTCAACGATATCGATACCGTCTGCGGCGATATGGACCTGATTGAGGGGATAGACCTCGCGCTCGATGTTACCGACCCGCGCGGGGCGCATTTGACGATATCCCACGATAACGATATCGACCGCGCATGGATTCCTATCAACTATTGCCCGATATGCGGGCGCAGACTGAAGGAGATTTGATTATGACCGTTATCCAGTATTGCCTCCACGAGACCGATGTACGCGAACTCGTTGTTATCCGTAGCGGCGGGTATGAGAGGTGCGTGGCCTATGTCGACTGCGAGGATTTATTTCGCCTACCTCCCGATTACACCCATGCTGACGTCATCGATTCCTCCTACGGCCATATCAAGGTTTTGGACCATCGAGGCGCATACGTAAGTGTTCCGTGTACCTATCTGGATATCAAATAGGGAAGTGCGCTGGGTTGATCAAGACGAGATCTGTCCACACATATGGTTTTGCTGGCAAAGGATTTGGTACAGAAAGGAAGTTTTAGATGGCTTGTGAATATTGCGAAGGCGATCGAAACATGCTCGCAGTCACATCAACGTACACAGGCATGACTGCCGACGAAACCCTGATCGAAAGCCTATGCATCCTCCCTGCATCTCCAAATGAGAAACCGATCCGCAAACATGTCATCGTGACATATATGGCGGACGGGAGCGAGATCCACACCAAACCGATCACCTACTGTCCGTTCTGCGGGCGAAAGCTGTAGATGAATATGCTGGATGGAATGCAGATTGATTCCAAAGATCGACACGGGGCTGGGATCAAACGGGCGATTACCACCGGACGCAAGGCGAAAGGGCATCATTGGTACTGGGCAGACGAAATTTCAGAAGATTCTCAGCGGTAGTACTCTAGTACCGTGGTATACTGATACACGTCAAGAAAACAGGGCGTTACTAAACGAAATTGGCTGTCATCCGCTATAGTTGACAGCACGTTTCGCAGAAAGGACGAAAGACTCATGTACGAGAAGAAGCACGCACTGCCAAGCAAAAAGTTCCACGCCCCGAAGGGGATCGCGCGTCTGACCGTCACCGCGGCGACCATGGCCGCCATGACCGGATCGAGCCTCATCTCACCGTTCACGGCATTCGCCCAGACCGGTGACGGGGGCACGCAGCACCCCGCCGTGATGTCGCCGATCGCTGCCCATGCCGGCGCGGCATCCGGTACCGGCGCGAAATCCGCCGCACAGACCATCGCGGACCTGCAGAAGGCAGTCGACGAGGCGAAGGCGAAGGAGGACGCCGCCAAGGCATCCTACGATGAGGCCGCCGGTCCCTACAACGAGGCGGCTTCCGCCCGCGACCAGGCCAAGGCATCCTACGATTCGGCAGTCAGCGCCGGCACGGCAGCCGACCGAGCAGCAATGGACGAGTACACCCGTCAGGTCGCAGAGGGCAAGGACGCCGCCGATGCCGCTGGCAAGGACCTCGAGCAGGCGAAGGCGGGTCTCGCAGACGCTAAGGCGGATGCGTCCGAGAAGGACGAAGCGTACCAGTCCGCCCTCAAGGCGGCTCAGGATGCCAAGGATGCCCTCGATAAAGCCAAGGCAGATGCTGTAAGCGCCACCACGGAGGCAATCAGTGCCGCCGAGCAGGCCGTGCGCGACGCCCAGGCTGCCGTGGACATGGCACAGGCCGAACTGGACAACGCCAACGCGACGCTTGCCGATGCCCAGTCCAAGCTGGTTGCGGCCCAGTCTGCAAAGGATTCCGTCGATTCCGTCCTCGCCGCAGCCCAGCAGAACAAGGACACGGCGGATGCGAAGGCCGCAGCCGCCAGCGCCGCCTACGAGAAGGCGAAAGCAGACCTCGCCGCAGCGGAGGCCGGTGCGAGCGGTCCAGAGTATGATGCGGCAAAACAGAAGGTCGCGGACGCAGAGGCAGCCCTCGCTGTCGCACGAGCGGCACAGTCCCAGTGCGAGTCCGAGCTCGAGCAGGCACAGTCCGCTGCGGCAACGGCACAGGCCGACCTGAATGATGCCCAGGCGTCCCTCTCCGTAAAGCAGCAGGCCGCGGCCGATGCCGAATCCGGTGTGAACGCCGCCCAGTCCGCACTCGATGCCGCGAACGCCGACCTCGATGCCGCCAAGCAGGCGAACGTCGACGCCATCTCCAAGCTGGATGCCGCGAAGCAGGCTGTCAAGGACGCTGAGTCCGCCAAGGCGGCCGCCGACGTAGAGCTCGCGAACGCCAAGGCCGCAAAGGATACCGCAGACGCCGCCGTGACCGCCGCCCAGCAGAAGGTCGACGAGGCCCAGGCGAAACTCGATACCGCCGACGCGCAGCTCAAGCAGGGAGCCATCGGCTTCTTCCGTGCCATGGGTGCCGATTCAGCCATCGAGATCATCCAGAACTGCACATACAAGGACTAGCATGTTCTACAGCCGCGATAACGTCTTGGGGATTGAACTTAAGCGAGATACCGGAGAGATATGAGCCGTAGCTCCTGGCAGCGATCAGGTCGCCTGGCGTCCTGTAATTACTCTCTCCGCATCCGAAATGATCTTTAAGGGACGCCAGCAGCTCTTTATGGTAGTCGAGCGGCAGAACCCGATCGTTCTCATATTCCGGAATGGGACGGTTTTCGACATTGCACTTTTCCACGAGGGTGCCGTAGACGCTCTGCAGCCACTTTTCAATTGCTCCATAGAATTCACCGGCGGCCTCGATGTCGCCCGTGCGGGTGAAGAGAAAATCCTTAAGTGATTCCGGGTAGTCCGTCTTGTCCCCGAAGACGGCATCGTAGAATTCATTCTGGTAGAAGAAGAGACCGCGCGGCAGGACGTGGATAAAATCCTTCACGGACTCATCTACTTCAAATTTGACGTTAGAGATCGGGAATTTCGGACTGAAATCGCTCGGTTTATACTCACGGGCTGTGCGGGGCAGCTCGAAATGCTGCTTTGCGCCGTCCGCGAGGTCGATATAGTCGTCGACATATTTGAGTTTGCCGATGAACTCACCGCTCTCCGGGTCGAAATAGATCTGGGCCTTCTGTCCGGTACCGACGTGGAGACGGTTACCCCTTTTGTCATCGGCGCTGCTGTTCTGCAGATACCAGCTGAAACTGGCGACGGGTTTATCGAAATCAAACTTAGCCATTTCCCATCCCCCTTTGCTTACGCTCCGATGGCATTTTCATCGCGCATGTTCACAAGGTCTGCGCGGTCGCCCTGCATGTGGGCAGACGCGTCGTGAGCCGTTTCCTTCTTGTGCGAGAGACTGCGGTCGGCGCGGTCTTCCTGTTCCGTCTTTTCGGGCATATCGAGCTTCTGCACGATCTCCTTGCCGGCTGCCGGATGCCCGACTTCCTGCTCGTAGCGGTCGATGATGAAGTCGGTCGCCTGCGATGCCTGGGAAGCGGCGGCAAAGAAATCGTCACAGAGTTCTTCCTTGGTCGCCTCATATTCGTCCGTACCGACCACGCTGTCGAGACGCCCCTTCCAGAACTCGAGGTAAGCGACATGCTCGCCATAACCGGCGGCCTCGGGGTCGGTCTCTGCCTTGACGGCAAGGTCGACGGAGCTGAAGATGCTGCTTAGCTCGGCGACGATCTCCTCGTGTGCATATTCCTTGCTGCGCATGTCACCCGTCATCTGACGGTCAAGTGCGGGCGCTGTAGAATGGCCCATCTCATGGAGCAGTGAGGCGAGAAACGAGGAATTGCTGTTGAACGCCTCGCGGGACGGAACCGAAATCTTGTCATTGACGAAGTTGTAGTAGGCGCCGTCGGTGCTCCCCTCGAACACCTCGCACCTACTCGACGCGATCACGTCATCGGCAAGGAGCCCGACTTCGATATCGTCATTCGGCGCGAGGTCGGGAACGGGAAGCGGCGGGACGTCCTCGATAAGTGAGAGGTTGAATACCTTGAAGTAGCGATCGCATTCCGGGTGCGGATGGACGCCACTCGGCAGCTGCTCGAATTCATATTTTCCGTTATCGCCTTTACGGTAGCGTCCCCAGACGCCGTTCTCTTTGACGGCGCGGACCCTGGTGAACTTCTGCGTGCCCCCTTTGTCGGTAAGTGGCGTTCCGTCTTTCTTGACGCGCGGAATGTAGGCGTACATGCCCCAGTGCTCGATGCCTACGCCGAGTTCGTCATTGATGCCCCCGCGTCCGTTCTGCAGGTTCTCTGGGATTTTCCAGCCCATTTCCTTGATCTGCTTCTCGGTAGCCCAACGCGGGTCGGCATAGCCTCGCATCATGCCGTAGACATATGTGTAGAGGAAGTTGCGTCCGCTGTATTGGGTACCGGAGACCGGGTTATGCGGTGGGAGAGGGGAGGCCTCTACCCACGGTTTCTTCCACTCGTTACCGCCTTTCTCCATGTCCTCCAGAACGCGCATGGTGATTTCCTCGCGCTGCTTGTTGATGCGGGAGAATTTAGTCATTGTCATTTGTCGTCTCCTTCTAGTCGTTTTGATCCTGAAAATCTATCCATCGAGCGAGCCTTGGCGAGCGAATCATAGGTGCCGTCAGACACCGCATGGAATGCGGGTCGCGGTACGCATCGCCCATTCGAGTCGCCATCCGTCCTGCAAGTCGAATCGATCTCTCTTGCATCACCCGTCAAGCAACAACTCTCCCTTCTTTTTGGCCTCTTCGGCGAGTTTATCGGCGCCCGCTCGCGCGATCTCGCCCTTCACGGTCAACTTTCCATCGTCTCGCCCTGGCGAATCGCTTTTTTCGACTCGCCCCTTCAATTCGAATACCCTCGATACCGCACCGCGGAAATCGAAAGTCATATTGCGGCCCCTGGCCTCTGCGATGCAAGCATATGTCCAGAACTTATCGCCGATCATGCCGTCTTCGTCGGCAAGCCTGTCAAACCGTTCTGCGAAATCGCTTCTGACGGCAACGACTGGCAAGGTCCGCTTCGACAGGATGTCGCAAATCATGAGCTCTCCGGTCTTATCCGCCAGCAGGAGGAAGGGGGTGATGTCGTCGACCCATTCCCGTCCGATTCCCGAAAGGTCGCTTGCCCATTTCTCACCTGAGATAATTCGGTATCCTTCAGGGATTTCGATTTCATCGAGCAGGGCGCCCGGACCATCGCTGAATCGCGTGATAATCTCCTGGTAGGCATAATCGAGGACATCGGCATCGCCGTATGCATCGGCCCAGGGTCCGTTTTTGACCCCATGCTGCCCTTTGACCTTTATCACGGCACTCCTGATAGCGCTCCTGACGCTCCTATCGGTATCTTTGTCCATGTTCTCGAGAAGGAATCTGTCTTCCATCTCTTCTGAAACCGAACGTGTCAGAGCTGAGCGAATTCCGTCGGGAAGGGCAGTGCTCCATGGGCTATCGATCGCGGAACGCAGTTGCTCCAGAATGTACCGGTCCTTGATTTCCGCGATGTTGCCTTTGGTGAGCTCGAATAGGACGAATGCCTTGGCTCCATTTTCCCTATCGACGATGATTTCCCTCAAACACTTGCCTCCTTCCCTGTTTTGTAAGATTCTACCACTCATTCTCATCCGACCATCACGTTTCTCTCCATGTTTTTGCTGAACCGTATTTTGGCAAACGCTTGCGGATTTCGTCAAAGCCGCGATATCTGCCCATCTTTGCAACCGATCACTGTTAGTTCCATGTGAGCGGTCCCCGTCGCTCGCGGGTTTCCTAGCCCACCGAGGTCCGGAAACGCAAGGGTTGCCCTACGGCGCATCGTTTCACTTGTCCCTTGTCGTTTCAGTCCCATCGTGGTCTTGAACGGATACCGGCGACGGGAAATCGCCAGCACATTGAAAACTGAACAGGGTTCGGAAGCGCCGACGGAAGAGCGGATGTTGAGTGCCGAACCTGCAAGGGCACCAAAGAAAACAGTAGGTTGAAAAACAAGGAGGAAAACCAAATGGAAGAAAGAAGAGAAATGAATGGACAGAGAATGATGACCAGGGAGGAATTGGAGATGAGATTGCCGGCGCTGAATCATATCGCAGAACAGAGAGATGCCAAATTCAGACTTCGCTACGCTGAGAAGACGGTGAACAATGGTATCGAGCGTGGGTACACCTTGGATGCCGGAACAAGGGTGTCTGTAAACGTTTACCAGAACGAGCGCTGGGCGCAGATGCCGGACGAGGAGCTTTTCGATACCCTGAACGATCTCGATGGAAGATACTGTGTGACGGAAGACCAGGAGACGATCGGGGAGAGGCTGAACGCCCTTTTCAAGAGCGGCGAGCTGTTTGAGAAAATCTATCCAGTTGTCGTATCCGAAAACAATACGGAAAGTTTTGCGAAGGCCGGTATCACATTCGATCGATATCTCGACATGCTGATTACATATCGCGTCGAACTGATGCAGATGAATGCTGGAATCGGAACGATTCGACTTCAGGACAGCCATCTTGAGACTTTCGGAATTTCCCGTCAAAAGATCCGAGAGGCTGCATTTGCCAACCTTGAAGGGATTGTCGATTTCATGACGCTGCGTGATGACGCATCCGGCTTCAAGATGGTTGCGGCGACCAGGAAAGACAAACAGTTCGGCGGGGCGGCGGCGATGTTGCTCCCGTCGGTTCGCAGGAGACTTGCCGAGATGTTCGGGACCGATAGCCTTGTCTTCCTTCCATCGAGCATTTCAGAGGTCATTGTTGTAGCGCAGACGGCCGGTGAACCGGAAACGCTTCTCGCAATGGTCCATGAAATCAATGAGATGGAAGTCGCGCTGGAGGAACGGCTCACGGACAGTATCTATCCGATGCGCCTTGCAGACGGCGAGTACCGACTTTCAGTTATCCGCCCTTAATAAAGGGCGGCCCCTCGGGGCATTCGGGTGGCATCTGATTCTCGCTGCTCGAATGTCTCGAATCAAGTCGAGCGCTCGAGATTGAATCGTCGTGCCGTTAATGGTATAATTGTATTAGTATATCGAAAGGGGAAATCATGAAGATGGCAGAATACACATTGATGAACAAGAACCACCCTGTTGTTTCCTTCAGATATGACCGAGATATTCACGCAGTGGTGAAGATTGTTGATGTTCATGATCTCAGATATGCACCCGTGGCTCTCGCTGATTCAAAAGGTATCGTGACCAGGCGTGCGCTCAACGACTGGTGGCGCCGGCGGGCGATTCCGGCGTCCCGGCATCAGATTCAGCAACTTCTCGATTCTTTGAATCTCGATAGCACGTTGGAGCTGGCGGAGGAGAATTTTGGACTTTCGCTGTCTGATCGTTACTGGATCAACGACAACAAGAATCCTTTGAAATGGGAGGATGTCAATTTCTTCGACAATGACTTTACAGACGATCTTGGAATGTTGACTCTTGGACAGGAATCGTCCGGCAATCCGAACCTGATGTCGCCGAACTCGACGCTTGGCGGCGATCTCAATAAAAAATGGAAGATCGTCAATGGCAAGCGAATCCTCGTGAAAGGCGGGACTGGGTCGACGCAGCAGGAGGTTCTGAACGAAGTTGTGGCGACAGCGCTGTATAACCGCCTGCTAAGCAGAAACGATTACGTCCCCTACTTCCTATTTGAGGAGAATGACCGAATCTATTCCGCATGTGAGAACATGCTCGGACAGGATGAGGAGCTAGTCACCGCATATGACGTACTTTCAACACGAAAGAAACCTAATTCTATGAGTGACTATGACTTTCTGGTGGACACCTACAAGAGCCTTGGTCTCAAAAATGTAGAGGAAAGTCTGGCAAAAATGTTCACCTGTGATTATATCCTTGCCAATCAAGACCGGCACTGGCGTAACTTCGGGGTAATCCGAAATGTTGAAACACTTGAATTTACAAGGCTTGCGCCGATTTTCGATAATGGGACAAGCCTTTGGTGTCACGCCTACAACATTCTCGCTGAAGATAGCTATATCGCGAAACCGTTTGGGCCGAAAGGTATGGCCCCGGACAAACAGCTCAGCCTTTTCAGAGATTACAGCTGGTTCGATAAGGGCAAACTTGTCGGTTTCCCTCTTGAGGCAAAGGAGATCTTGTCCCATGGGAACGATGGTATCCAAGCTCGACTTGATGTTATCGAAAGTCGCATCGAACGAAATATCGGCAGTGTTCAACGGCATATTGAAAAGTTGGCAGTCGGGCAAAAGGAGCCATTGCGTGTCAAGCGAGATAAGGTTTTGCAGATACCGCGGATGAATGACTCAGTTTCAAGAACTGAAAGAGAACGGTAATGAAAGGGGCTTTTTGCCCCTTTTTTAGCGTTCATCGTACCTCCCTGTTTCAAGCGACTATAGGAAGTATCGGGAAGGATCTCATCGAAATGTATCGAACGCCATCGTAAAGACAGTCGGCGGTATCAATATACCTTCTATGGTGTTATAGTACTATTACACAAAGCATTACAGGAGGAATTGATATGGGAAGGATGTGGCGCGGTGGGTATCGCCGCTTCCATCCGATAGGAGATCGGATGGGAAATGAAATGGTTGATGTGTTCGATGTGGGGCAGCCGATATGCGACCTTGATATGAAATACGGGGTATATAAGGTCCCTGCTAAAGAAGTCATACCGTACAGGATCTACCCGGTGCTGTCGCCGGCCTGGAAGGCTGACGGCTATGACGAGCTGGGGATCATCTACGATCGCTATCTCGATCTGCTTGTCACCTACGTCGTCGAGGGTGAATCCGAAACGGACGGTTACGCGGCCGCAATCATGACGTATGACAATCTCGATACATTCGGCTTGCCGAGAGAGAAGCTGTTCGAATATGCATCCCGCAACCTCAAATCGGATATACGGATCGGCTTCACCGGCACAACGGGGCAGCTCGCTATGTTGGAGATCGGTAGGCTGAGCGGGGGAGTGGGAGGCGCCTCGGCGCTGCTCTTGTCATCGGTATGGGAGAGTGCCGCCAAATTACTCGGCACGGAGAAGATCGCATTCTTCGCATTGAGTAACTGCGAGCTCATGGCATTAGTTGCGGAAGAGCGGATAATTCATGCCTTGAAATCCGGTCTCTTCGATGCGGCAAGGGAATCAGTCCCAGTTGAAGAGTATTTTCCGAAGAGCATTTACGGGATCGTGTCGGATAAATCGGGCTATTGCCTTCATCGGTTTTGAAAGGTGCGATATACCTCGAACGCTCGAACATACGGTTGCTTTTCGGCTGCTATAGTGCTATAATACTAGCATATTGCATTAACGGAAGGAGGATACGTATGGAGGAAAATAGCTTTCAGGTCGCTTTGCGCTCGGCCCTGTCTGAGCTGAAGGACGGGTCGATGGTCGAGTTGAGTGAGCGTGACCCCGGCTTCCGACAAAGTGAGATGGAAGAGCATCTTGCGGAGCAGGATTGGCTCAAGATCTCTCATGAGATTCCGCAGGAGCTTCGGGATGTGACGGATCGCTTTATCCGCGCTGTCCGCGTCCATGCCTGCGACCAGATCGATACGGCCTATCTTGCCGGTATGCGTGACATGATGAAGATCGCGGCGGCATTCGGGCTCTATGAGATCGATCCCGACGATGTCTTGCCGGCGCGACAGAGGAAGTAGACAAACTGTCTATACTATGCTATAGTAGTATTGTTTTCGAAGATTCCTTCGGGAATCACCTTGTTGGCCGGTATTCCTATCTACCGGCATCAGCCTATTTTTATACAGGAAAAGAAGAAGATTGCGGTCTCTCTCCGCAGCCTTCTTCTTTTTTTATTCGCAAGCGCTTGCGAATTTTAACGGGTGGATTCATCTTTCATTTGCAATGAAAGATGAGGCTTTTTCATTTCTTGAATAGATCGCATGGTTTCTTTTCTTTGTTCAACCTATGGATTAGCGGCAGAGGAGACCGGCTTGTTTCCGCGGTTGCAAATACAAAGATGGTTTTGTATAATAGTATCAGAGGCGAGCTTAGAGTAGTATTTGGGAAACTGGATCCCGACCAAACGCTCTAGGTCTCGCCTTTTTTCTTTGTCTTAATATTCACGTTTGAAAACTCATAGTAAAAAAGAGGGGCAGATGAAACTCCATCTGCCCCTCTTTCAGTTCCTTCAGTCGATATCCGCTACGACCGGGCGCTCATGACGCCGTCGTAGCCGCTCCAAGGCCAATCGACGTAAACCGTCGTGTTGCCCTTGATGGTCGCCGAGAGGATCGGGGATCCGCTGGCGGCCGCATTAGCGTATACACCGGGCGTGCTGGATACGCAGCGTGTCTTCCCGGCATCCTCGCACCAAGCGGACCACGGACCGGCAAACGTCAGTTTCGTCCCATACTTAACGACTTCGTCCTGTGGGTACAGGGCCGTCAGATTGAGCGCGGTGCCAAGGTCGGCGTCCGTCGACCAGTTATACGAGGTGTCCAGCACGCTGCTGCGGGTGGTCGTATCGTATTTCACCGAGCAAGGGTTGTAACCGTACAGCTTCAACGAACTATCGAGTGCCTGCGGCTCATACGGCTGCGTGCACTCCGGGTCCGTGTACCAGCAGACCAGGTCGAGGCAGTTGTCTTTCTGGCCGGCGGCGGTGGCGTCGGGATTCACCTGATAGGTCGTTCCCATCTCGTACTCTTCCTCGAAACACGAATCGGTTTCACCGTCGACATAATAGAACACCTTGATACCGACTTGGACTGGAGGCCCAGGCGGCACGGGCAGTGCTTCCAGACCCTTCGAACTGTCGCCCTGATACGCATCGGCGATCATCTTGTGCCCATCGAACCCCGACGTGTCATCGAGGTTGAGCGCGAGCATCGCCTGTGCCGTGAGATAACCACCCGAATGGGAGCTTTCCGGGATAAACGAATTGTCCTCGGCGAACTCTCGTGCCAGCTTGGCACCGCGCGGCTTCGGGATGGCGAATACCTGGATACACTTGATGGCTCCCTTGCTGCCGGATGCATCATCCGAGCCGCACAGCTCCGCATCATCCTGAGAACCGCCGTTGGAATGGAAACGCTCCGTCCAGCCCTGCCCATAGATGAAGGCGCGATAGGCGATATCGTATTCCTTGGCGATATCTCCCTCAAGCCAGATCTTGATACCGGTAATGCGGTTGCTAACGCCACCCTTGCCAAGTTCCTCGCCGTCGCGGCAGACATCGGACCAAGAGAAATCGCCTGAATTCTCAATGCCCATGCAGCCGGCGTAGCAGATTGCTCCAAAGTCGGCGTTGTTTTCGATGAAACCGTTGCCGTACTTGATCCTCAGCTTGAAGGCCTCGACGAAGAAGTTAGTGTCGCGAACGGGGTATCCCGCGCCAGCATAGGCGTCACGCCAGATCTGATCGCCGCAATTTGCAAGATGGCACCAGCTGCTTAACGTAAAGGCTTCAGGATACTTGTTTTCGGCAAACGGGCTTTCCCTCTCGTCTTTCATCCAGTACCAGCGGTACAGGTATTTCACCGAACCGGTGCCAGCCATATCATAGGGCGTGCATGTCTTTGACGGGTCGATGACAGAGATCGTCTTACCGGGCTCGACACGCTCGGCATCGAGCGAGATCGTGCCCTTGAAGAACACTTCCTCGATACGCCATTTATGGGCCTCATTCGACCATTCGGAAGCGTGAATACCGTTGGAATGCAGTCGGACGATGGTTCCTTCGGCGGTCTTGCCGTCGGCTCGGTCGAATGCAAAACCGGATGCATCGCTGATAATGTTATACCTGCCGTTCTTGTCAACACTCTTTGTGACCCAGAAGCGACCGGCAATTGAATTGTCATCCCCGTAGAGTTGGAGCGTTTGAGTGGAAGAGGGCGTGGTGCGGTTTCGGGCGGCTTGCTCTAGATAGCCTCTTCCTCCCGATGCGTTGAGCACACGACTGAAACCTTTCACATGGGCCGGGAAGATGGTGAATGTGATACCGCCACGTTCATCCATCGCGCCAAGGCCCATGATGAAATTGCGCTGCGTGTAATTCGTTCCGCTTCCGTCCGCACCGTAAAGATGGACGAGCGTGCCGGAGGACTGTCCTGCGGAATCGACATCCAGACATTGATATCCGCTTTTGACGGCATCCGGAACGATCGCGACGATCTTGCCGAACAGGGACATGTCCTGGTCGAGGGTAATTTTATCGATTTTTGCGTGAATATCACTGCCCATGAAGGAATCAGGGGAACTTGTAAATCCACTAAGAAAAACTCTGTCAGGTGTAGTCCAGATATTGACGCCTCCGCACATGACGTTATAAACATAAACTCCAAGACCGAAATAGGCGTCTTGAAGACCATTGTTCCGCTTATAGAGGTATGTCGGGGAGTCGTATCCCAAATCGGACCAGCCAGTAATGCTCCACCAACTTCGATTTCCGCCACCGAGGTTTTCGTTTGAGAAAGCGAAGTATTTATTATCTTCCCAGTCAGTTTTTTGGCTACTTCCGGCGATTCCAAGATTGCTCACCCAAAAATGGAGATAGTTATCTTTATATTTGGAATACCAGATTCGATGACCGGTTGAAGTGTTTACATCGCCGCATCTTGCTTGGACGTGAATCTTAAAAATATCATAGAGCTCATCCGTAAAAATCGATTCGACGTATACCCTGAAGGAGACGCAAAGCCATTGGCTTGCATCCCAGCTATATCCGACCTGCCACCACCAGGTTTTAGATGTAACACCGATATAGTTTCCACCATGATGGACAACAGATCCATTTCCTGAACCGAACCAACATTTTTCGTTCGGAGGATTTCCGCCCGGACAGGTTGCTCCGAACGCTAATTTGGGCATCATGAGCAATGCCAACGCCGCTGCGCCGGCTTCGAGTACACGGCGGCGGGAGAGTGACTTATCATCACTTTCAGCAGAATTATCCTGTGGGATGAGTTCCGCATTGACGTGGGTGATCTCGTTACTTTTTTCCATTGGATCGTTCAACTCCCTATTCGGCATAACCGGTTTCTTCGTAGTTATCTTGAACGCACAATTTTAATGTGTAGAGGTCAAGGCAGATGATATCGCAGAGCTGGATTACAACTGGCTCAGTGCTCATATGGGAAGCCGGAAGTAAAAAATAGATAGTTGCGACGATACCAGCCGCAAGTGCAACCTTATAGTTATTTTTACAAAACGCAATGGCTGCGAGGGCGAGAATGATTACTGGAATTGCCGGTTGCAGGACAGACCAGACAGAATGCGAAAGTGCAATGTACCTGATAGAAGTTACCAAATTGCCTATAGCGTCCGGCACGGGTGCCACGCTCGCCACGACGGCAGCGAACCCGAAAGCTTCTGCCGAGATCGGGATGACTCTCACCCAGCTTTCTATCTTACCTAGCATGGAACTCCTTTTCATAGAAATAGCTATAGTTAAATTCCATTATATATCTTGCGGTTCGCTTTGAATCGATCTGCTGCAACATGATTGCCATATTTTTAGTATCGTCACGCAAATATGGGCGGGGAATCCATCGTCAGATTTCCCGCCCATATTTAGTTACCATAATGTGTGCGACATTCAGCTATTTGTATATTTCCATCTTTCTGTCGATACACTATTCGGTTCTTCTCGTCTATTCTTCGGCTCCACCAACCGGATAGGTTTCCTTTTAATGGTTCTGGCTTTCCGATTCCTTCATAAGGAGTCCTCTCTATATCTTTTACCAAGGCATTGATTCTTTTCAAGGTCTTCTTGTCCTGTGTCTGCCAGTATAGATAGTCATCCCATGCATCGTCATCCCATAAGATACCCATATTCCCCTCCTAATCGATAAGATCGTGGGGACTCAGTTTTGCCTCTCCGTTCTCAATTCTGTTCACCACGCTGTTCAAGTGCTCCATATTTGATTTGGAAAAAAAAGGATCGGCGGTCAATTCGAAGGGGATGCGCTGCTCGCGCACCACTGTTTTCAGAAAGATCGTGATTGCCGTCGACATACTGAGTCCGATTTCGTCGAGAGTCGTTTCCGCGTTCTTCTTTACGTCGTCGTCGATTCTTAAACTAATTTGTGCCATGTTTATTTCCCCTTTCTTTGATATTATTATATCATATTGTATATTATATTTCAAGCAGTTTGCTATACAATTGCTTTTGTACTTGCAAAAATATAGCCCGGGGTGCAGTGAGAGCACTCCGGGCTTTCGCTTTGCCTAATCGCCTCGTCTACATGATTTCCATGAGCATGCTTGCGGTCGGAATGATGAGCGGGGGAAGGATGAGGACGAGCACGGCGATCAGGAAGAACACCAGCGGGACAGCCATCTTCGTCGAGAGCTTGTTGATCTGCGCGGTCAGCGCATCGTAACGCGCCTTGCGTGCAAGCTTTGCCTGCGATTCGAGGACGCCTGAGATCGAGGTGCCCTTTCTGGTCGCCTCGATCAACGCCGCGCAGAAATATCCCATGAGCGGTGAATCGCATCGGCGGCGCATATGGTCCAGGGCATCTACGCGGGACACGCCGAGATGCGAGATCTCCATGTCGGTACGCGCGAACTCGTCTGCCAGCGGACCGAGCGCCTTGTTTTCAGCGAGCTGCCTGAATCCACGCTCCACGAGCACGCCGGCTGAGACGGAGATGGTGAGCAGTTCCAGTGCCGGCGGCAGATAGCGATCGATCTCTTCGCCGCGTTTCTTTCCCGCATGCGACAGCCAGACTCCGCAGACCGCCCATCCGCCGACGGCGCCGATGATTCCGACTAGGAGTGCCATCGCGATTCCATATCCGCCCACGAGGGCGGCACCGGCAAGCATGATGGCGGTGAAGATTGTGATCCCGAGAGAGATGGCACGCCAGGTCGATGGGGGTATCTTTAACCCTGCCAGGTCGAGCTTGTTCTGCAGCTCTCGGGATTCCGACAGCTTGAGCGGGATGACCTTTTCGAACGCCTCTCCGGCACAGTCGATTGCCTCGGCGATCTTCATGCGCTGCGTCGGTTTGGCGTGCAGCCCCTTACGGGCGGCGATGGACATCCTGGCACGCGCTAGCGGCTTGCGGAAGGGCTCGCCGGCGAGAACATATGTCATACCGCCGGCAGCACAGGCGAACAGGAGCACGAGGAGATATTGGATATTCATTTCGATTGGCTCCTATTCCACGTCGATGTCTGCCATTTTGTAGATGATGACGGAGCCCATTGCCGCAAATAGCACCACGACGATCAGCACGGGAATGCCGAGCGGGTCCTGCGTATAGAAATCATATGCCTGGGGGATGCCGACCATAATGATTGCGAACAGGATGAGCAGCATCACGATAAGTGCCTTCATGGATGCAATCACAGATGACGTCTCCGACTCGATATGCCGACGGAGCGACAACCGGGCGTCGATGGTGTCTCCGATGCGCTCGAGCGAGTCAGCCAGCGATCCACCGACTTCCTTGTGCGAGGCTACCGCGGCCTGCAGGAGGACAAGATCCTTGCTGCCGGTTCGTTTCGCCATGTCATCGAGCGCGGCGACGATATCGCCATCGATTTGCATTGCGCCGGCACAGGCCAGGAGCTCGGATTTCAGAGGGTCGTCTGAATTTTCCCCGACAGAGCGCAGGGCTCTTTCAATCGAGGATCCGGCACGCATGTTTTCCGCGACCATGGGAAGCGACCGCGCCAATTGCTCATCGAATCGTGCTTTTCGGCTCTTTCCGCGGGAACGAACCCACAGCTCGGCAATCAGGGGCCCGATGAGGGCGAAACCGATTCCGATAAGTCCAAGGGCCATGAATCCGATAAGGGCACCCGCTCCCGCGAGCAAGACGAGGAGAAGAATCCACGTCTTGCCATTGACTTCGATACCGGCTTCCGCAAGACGCGGAAGGGGCGTGGGGACTTTTTTGTCTTTATCGTCCGACTCGCCGGTTCTAAGGGCAGTCGAATTCCTCATGCGGCGTACATCGCCGGCAGCCGATAATCCGCAGAACAGGGAGTAGAGGCCGACGGCGATGGAAAGCAATAGGAAGAAAACGCTCAGCATCATGATGATGACGGCAGGTTCCATTACCAGACACCGCCTTCGAACCAACGGGGGTCGTACTCCGCGTCCGCGTCGAGGATCTTTTCCTTTAGACGCGCCGGCTGGTATCCAGTGGCGACATGCCTGCCGTTTTCCGGCGAGCCCTCCCAGTGGAACAGTTCGTTGCGGGTCACGTTACCGTCGGAAAAGCCCTCGACGGCCGTGATGGACTCGATACGGCGGTAGCCGCCCCTCCAGCGCTTCACCTGCACGACGACATCGATCGCGGCACCGATCTGGCGGCGGATCGCCTCCATGGTCATGTTGCCCTGGCTCTTCAGGATCATGTTCTCGATACGCGTGAATGCACCGGCGCAGTCGTTCGCATGGATCGTCGTGAGCGATCCGTCGTGACCCGTCTGCATGGCCTGAAGCATCTCGTAAGTCTCATCGTCACGGCACTCGCCGACGACGATACGGTCGGGACGCTCACGGAGTGCGCCGACCAGGAGCTCATGCATCGTAAACTCGCCCTTGCCCTCTGAGTTCGGTGGGCAGGCGACGCGGGGGATCACGATGCGCTGCTTCAGCTGCAGTTCTCGCGTATCCTCGATGGTCACGACGCGCTCGTTATAACCGATGAAGGCGGAGAGTGCGTTCAGCATCGTAGTCTTACCGGAACCGGTACCGCCGGAGATAATGAAGTTCGCACGGGCCTGGACGGCCGATTTGAGGAACATGTACATAGGCTCGCTCATGGCACCGCGCTCCAGCAGGTCCTCAGCGGTTAGCTTGTCCTTGCTGAATTTACGGATATTGAGCGACCAGCCGTTGGGGGAGACCTTCGGGTGGGCTGCGTGCACACGGGAGCCGTCGGCAAGGGTGGCGTCCATCTCGGGAAACGAATCGTCGCAGCGGCGGTTCGCCTCCTCGGCGATACGTCCGATAAGCCGACCGACCTCATCATGCGAGACGAGGTCGATACCGGGGCAATCGACGATCTGGCCGTCCACTTCGGCGCGGGCGACCGGCGTGATAAATGTTCCATTCGGCTCGACGCCGACGGGATCGATGAAGATCTCGGCAACCTTGGGATCGTCCTGCAAGGGCTGCAGGGGACCCAGACCGATGAAATCGTCAATGGTGCTTTTGATGATGTAGCCGATCCAGTTTTCGTCGGAGATACCGAAATCGGCGCACACTTCATGGGCGACACCGTCGATCTGGGCCGGAAGCGCCTGACGGTCGATAGAGCCGCCGTCGGCCATGGTCACACCGAGCAGGTCGCGCATCTCCTGGCGGATGCGCTCCTTGATTCTGAGAACGGTTTCGTCTGCCATGGGCTACTCACCGCTCTCGGTGGTATCGGCAGAAGAGGGCAGGGTAAGGGTAAGGCCACCGGCGGTGCGGATCTTACCTGCCTGCTCGGGTGTGACCTCGAGCGTCACGGTGCTGTATCCGTCAGAGGAGCCGCTACCGGAGCTGAAGTTGCCGTCGAGGGCTGCGATGCGCACGGAGTCGGCGATGACGGTGAACCCGTCGCCGCCGAGGGAGCCGTCGTTGGGCTGGATGACCTTGACCCTGTCGTTTACGCGGAGCATGCCGCCCATGCCGGACTGGGCATCGACGGAGATGGTCACGGCCTCCATGCCGTCCCCGATCGCGGCGGCAAGGGACTCAGGGTTGTCCTTACCGGCAGTCGATGCGTTGGTGAGCTGGGAGCCCTTGGCGATGTACTGGGTTGCGACGCGACCGACGGGAGTCTTGGAGGAGTCGTCGATATCCTTCTTGGTAATCGCGCCGTCCGCCACCGTGCTGTTCGGAACGGAAACGAAGGCGAGGTCGCTTGCGGAGATCTCGTCGCCGGCGTGGATGGTCTTCGTGGCTGCGACGACTTCGGTGGTGCCGGAGAACGCTTCTTCGATTCGGTTATTTGCGTCGATCTCCGATACGACGGCGACGCCTCCCGCGAGGACGGCGATGACAGCGAGACCGGCGGTGACCTTCTGCAGGCGGGAGACCTTCACGGCAATCTTCTCCATGCCCGTGAGGCTCGGACCGTTGGGGGACGCGGCGCCGCGGCGGCCGGCTGCCTTCTTTTGGGCTTTCGCTGCCTTGGCTTCTTCTTTGGCCTTCTGCTTCTCGGCCTTGCGTTCGGCACGGGACGGCTTCGATGGCTTCGCAGGCTTCTCGCGCTTCTTTTTCGGTTCCTGTTCCTCAGCAGGTTCAGGATCGGTAAAGAAGCTGGAGGATTCCATCTCGTTGACGGGAATGTACTTGTCGGTCTCCTGCGGGGGATTATACGGAAGGTGCGAGGCCTGATGGTAAGCGGTTTCCACTTCTGGCTGGGATGCGGTGGCATCCTGCGCCGGAAGCGTGGCAGTCGTGTCGGGTGCCGGCTGGCGATACGGATTCACGGCAGGAGAGGGCTGGTCGTAGACCGGATGCGGCTCGGATGCCGATGCAGCCGGGACATATGCAGGCGGCTCATAGGGAGAGGGGTGCTGCGCTGTGGGTGCCTGAGGGTGCTGCGGAACCGTCTCTTGAGCCTTCTCGGCAACCGCATCGGGCGTCGGGGCGGCATATGCCGGAACCTGCGGCTGATAGCAAGGTGCGGCTGCCGCAGGTTCCGGCTGGACGGGCTGCTGGGACATGCCCGGCTGGCTGGCGGCTTGAGGTGCGGGAGGCTCGGGCTGCGGAGCCTGTGCAGCCTGCGCGTCCTGCATCGCCTTGTAGGATGCGGCGTGGAGATTCGCGATCAGGGCGGCTGCATCGCCTGCAGAAAGCTCGCCTGAACGGACTTTCGCGAGGATCGCATCGGTATCGTTGGTGTCTGGCATGGTGTTCCTTTCTCGCTTTCCTGTGTAGAGATGCCGTCAGACACGCGGCATAGCAAAAGGATATCAGGCATTGGCACATGATGTCGCCTGATATCCTTTCATTTTAGCTCATCGGGAAGGCTATTTATTGTTCGTTGCCTGGTTGACGGCTGTTTTCATCTCGTCGATCACTTCTTGCGGAAGCTCTTTCGTGGACGTGTACTCTTCGTATTCGGGAGTGTCCGAACCGGCTTTGAAGGAATACTTTCCGTTACCCGAATCCGCCGGTCTCCATGCCTTTCCCGCAGTGTAGGGGACGGCATGTGCCGTGACGTGCGCTCCGATGGGGATATTGAAATCTCCGAGCGAATAGGTCGCAAAGTATCCTTTCAAGGACGATTTCGTCTGAATACCCCAGGCCCACGCGCGTTTGCTCTGGGGGACGGCCGAGGAGGGGGCTTCATAGAACCAGACCTCGACTTCGCCGTTAAACCCGTTGGCACGCAGGGACTTGACGGCCGCGGTCGCGATTGCGAGTCCGGGGTCATCGGAGTTCTTCGCGACAAGGAGGTTCTGCGACGCCATGGTGGCATCCCTGGCTGCGGAGCAGTCATTTGTCTGAGCGTTCTGCTGGTCGAGGGCTGCGGAGAGCTCAAATGCGAAACCGAGTGCGATGAGGAGCACGAGCATGATGATGACGTTCAGGATGCTGATTGCGCCGGATTCGCTGCGGACGCGCGTCATCGCGACACCTCCATCTTCTCGGAAACTGGGACCTCCACTTTGATCGTTTTCGACATCTTGATACCGTCGAAGCTGCCGACCGAAATCAGGGTCGGGACTTTATAGTCGACGGTCGATTCGAGAAGCGCCGTGGTGCTTGATTTCGAGATGGTCGTGATTCCCGTGGAACCGGAATCGGTGACGGTGGCCTCATCGGACCTGTCCGAATAGGAGACCTTGGAGTTCGTCACGGTGATGTTGTCCTTGACGATACCCGGCGTGTTCGATGCGAGTTCGTCCTTTACCGCCTGGTTTACGTTTCCAGATGCGATTGCGGCGGAGAAATCGGACTTCATCGCGGCCGACTCGATTGCGGCGCTCATCGCGGTGCCCTCATATGCTATCAGGCAAACTTGGATAAGGCAGAATGCGAGGACGATGAGCATGGGGAGGACGATGGCGGCCTCGAGGACTTCCGCGCCTCTTTCAGAATGGGTCCTTACCACGAGGACGCACCTCCTTCCACCGTTGCATCCTTTAACTCCACGGCGTTGGATTCGATCGTCATGCCACCTCCGAACCCTCCGGCGGCATAGATCGCATCGCCGAGGACGGTCTGTGGCTGGATGGTCACGGATACGGTCGCGGTGCATTTCCGGGTGGAGACATTCGACTCCCTGTCCGTATAGGACGATCCGTTTGAATCGGGAATCCGGTGCGTGTACGCTTCCCTCTCGGCATCCGAGACATCTGTCTCGATCTTCATGTTTTCAGCGAAAAAAGAGGAGGCGGCATTTACGGCCGCCTCCTTAGCTGATGAGGCGTCGCCGCTGGGGTTTACGGCGAGCTCTCGGGCAGCTGCATGGGCGGCGTTGTCGACAGCGGTTGTCGCAGCCGAAATCTGGCCGAATTCCATGGCAGCCATGGCAAAAATCAGGAGGAACGGGACACCGAGCGCAAATTCGATGATTGCGGCGCCCGATTCGGACTCCGGTTTCTTGAAGATGCCTTTCACGTCCTGTTCCTCCTTGGTTGCAGAATTCTCGATTCTCGAAACAAATACCTTAGTAGTATGGTATTATGCTATCAGAGAGAAAGGAGGTTGACTACGCCGTCGGGTTCGTGCCGGGCTTGATGTTGCCGGCGGAGTTGCTGGCGGCGTTGCGGGCGCCGTCGAACCACTGGGTGATGGACGTGCCGGTCTTGTCCATCTGGTCGCGCATCTGGTTGCCGAAGGCGATCAGAGCGGCGCCGATCACGACGGCGACAATGGCAACGATGACGTACTCGACGGTGTCGGCGCCGCCGGCGATCTCACCGGCATAAACGCGATTGCGGATAGAATTCATGGGAATTCTCCTTCCTTTGCGGACGGTTACAGAAACTCTATTCTCAGTTGTTCCTCGCAGATCGGCTACCTCTAACTTCTCTGCGGGGGACAACGGGATAGACTGCTACATGATACACCCAAGTGGCACGCCGGTGCAAAGCCAGACGAGCAGGAAAGGCCCCATGGGTACGCGGGTTTTAAGGGTGATCTCTTTCGCACGGTAGCGGGGGATGTAGTTGGCGAGCATAGCGATGCACATCGCGCCCATGCCGTATACCGTGCCGTGGAACCCGCATGCCGTCGCGATCGCGGGGACGAGCCTGCGGTCGCCGGCACCGACTGCATCGGCGCCGCCGGTGATGCGGAAGAGATGGTTGGTGATGGCGAAAATCGCATAGATTCCCACACCGCACAGCAGATTGCCGATCAGTCCACCTACACCGCCGTGCCCGAACGCCGTGAGTACGGCGAGAGGGTACGTGGCGATAGACAGACCGAAGGGCAGAACGCGTGAGCGCTGGTCGCACATCGCGCCGACCGCCGTGACGAGAATCGAGGAAATCCCGCCGAGAAGAAAGAGCAGCGGGGAGTGGAGGTTGCCGGTCATCCCGACATAGCAGGTCGCGGCGGTACCGAGGCCAACGGCAAGGGAAAGCATGGCAGAGGTCATCTTGGAGACCGGTGCGACGTATCGGGCACGGTACTCCTCGACGGTCTCATAATCATCGAGATTCACGCCGTCTGGCATGCGGTTGCCCGTCTCGATAAGCGCCTCGACTTTCTCACGCATGAGTTCCTTGGTGCGGACGAGCCTCATGGCGTCGAGCCACCAGATCGCAAGGTCCCGTTCCTCGCGCTTCTCGGCGCGTTTGCTCGGCTCGCGGTCGGGATTCTCCGCCTTGAACTTCTTGTAGACCTCAAGGTTCTCATCCCACCAGGAAAGGATCGCATCGCGCTTGCGGGCGAGGATGTTCCCGCTGATGGACGGGAGGGCGAGGCTGCACACGCAGCCCGTCAAGCCGCCTGCGACGATTGCCGCGACAGGTGACTTTGTGAGCATGCCGAGTGCGATAGTAAGGGTTTCGCTCGCGGCGAGGACGGCGACAGGCGTCGCGTCATATGCCTCCCCACAAGAGGGCTTCATGGTTTCATTCATAAACACGCACTTTCCTTTTGGTGTTTCTCTTGGGCTATTTTACCAACTTCGTTTTGAAATTCAACGTGCGGATGACACAAAATTATTTCTTGTTTTCCTTTCTTTGGCGGTATGAGTGGATATCAATCCTACTGAAATAGAGATGGGGGGAAAGTGGTAGAATCTTACAAAAACAGCCCTACGGTTTATAGAGTAGAAGGGATAGCCATGGAACAGGATTTCACAAAAGGCCTGAATGTGTGCATCGGAAATTACGGTTACTACAACGAGGGCAGCCTTCACGATGCATGGATTACCTTGCCGAAGACGGAAGCTGAGATTCGGGACTTTCTCCATCTCAACCACCTGCAGGATCCACAGCATGAGGAAATCTATATCTCTGATTATGATGGCATCCCCTTCGGCACGAGGCTGCTCTTTAACGAGTTTTGCCATCTCGAGGACTTGAACCTGCTTGCGAAGCAGCTCGTCACGGCAAACCCAGCCGATCTGGAGAAGGTGGGCGCATGGATTCAGGCGAATGACACTCCTGAAAGTCTTGTTGGGCTTATGAATCTCATCGAGCAGGCCGACGACATCCCATTTTACAGCTGGGGATACGATGGTGCTTACGACAAGGATGAGTTCGGTAGTATGATCTATACCACGATGTCACCGGAGAAAAACTACGGGCACGAGATGGTTGAGCAAAATGAGGAGCTGAAGCATATCCTCGACAGTTCGAGTCAGATTGAAAGCGCCTTTGACTATGAAAAATACGGGCGGGCTTACACCGAAGGTGGTGAAGTCACCGTTCTTGAGGACGGCTATATCGATAACTGCGCTGACGGACCGGACGAAGATTATTATGACCGTGACGAGTTGTTTTCCCTTATCGGCGACCGTTATGACGCAAAGTATCCTGTGAGCTCATCCAAAACGGCGGATCGCAGCCTGGGACATAAACAGGAAGTCAGCCGCAACGCTTCCGAATTGCTCAATGACGGGAAACAGGCTATAGAGACTTCACTCCAGGAGCATTAACTGGAGAAAGGCATATGGAGTCATACCGGGGAAGTCCCTTGCACGGGTTAACGTGCGGGGGACTTCCCCTCTTTTGGAAGATCGTTCTTTATGCGTTCAGCGTCGAACTGTTTACAGCAGACCTTGCATTTCATGGCTTTGGAATTCAGCCCTTGTTGCATCTTGAACCCAATGGCATCGAGGATTTCCTGTTCCGTGCACCGTGAGATATCGGAAACGGCGGCGATCGTCGCGCCGCATCCCGGAAGCTCGAGTTGCTTGGGACCGGTGAGGAGTCGATGCCCGATCGGTCCTTTCCGGTCGATCTCAGTAACTTGGAGTGCGCCGTCCTGCCTGGTACTCCGTGTCAGAACCGAATAGTATTTACTGGAGTCTCCGCAAAAACAGGCGAGGTCAAGGTGACCTGACAGGACGGCGTTATAGACTTTCTCGCCGATTTCCCTGTTTTGGAGATAGAGTTCTTTATACCTATCGTTTTTGGGGTTCTTAAGTCGGGCGGTCGCGGCTTCGTGCAGGGAGGCCAACCTGTAAGTTTGGATAACCGGACGAGCACTCATCGGAAATCACGCCCATCAAAGTTTTCTAAACCTACGCGGTTGCGCGCGGCTTCAAGCTGTTTGCTGCCCTCCCTGCCGATGGCAGCCTTTTCCTTCAGGCTTCGATCGCCCTTCTGTTCAAATCCAATCGCCTGCAGGATGTCCCGTTCATTGCATTTCGAGATGTCGGGAACGGCGGCGAGGACGGCACCGTATCCCGGGAGATCGAGCATCTTCTGGTTCGTAAGCCGGCGATGTCCGATCGGTCCCTTGCAATCGATATCCGTGAGTTGCAGGGCACCTTCCTGTTTCGCGCTACGCGTAAGGATGGAGTAGAAGCGGCCGTTTTCCGTTCCGCGGAAAGCTACGAGGTCAATTTTTCTATCAAGAATTGCGCTGTACAATCTGTCACCGACCGCGCGGTTCTTTTCATACCATTCTTCAAACCGGGTATCATCCAAATCGAAATATCCGGCGAGCGCTACCTCATCCAGGCGCAACAGCTCATACGTTTCAATTCCGCTTCGATTCATCACCGCGCATCACCCGAAAGGCAGGAAGCGCCCTTTACTTTGTTTGCTTGTCTTAAGTTGTCACCGATCACAGCTAAATCCCCCATTTCTTTATTTTTCTTTGTAAGATTCTACCATCTCTCATCAAAAAATGGGCACCCATAGCCGGATGCCCCAAAGAGAAGAGTGCCAGAAAAATCAATCAGCGAGCCCTGGCGAGCGGATCATAGGTGCCGTCAGGCACCGCATGAATAGCGCATTGCCATGCGAATCGCTGGCATATCGATTCGGCTTGCAGGTCTAGCCGACAAGCGGCCTATCGGCCATAGCCGACAACTTGGCGTATAGGTCGAGCTCGACGGAGATTGCCGTCTCACCGTAGGCGATGGCCTGGAACATGCGGTACCGCTTCAGCCCCAGGTCCTCCTCGACAGTCGCGCCGTCGGCCTCGATCTTGTCATAGGCAGCCTTGATCGAAGGCATGCCCTGGTCCTCGTTATGGCTGATGTCATTCTGCAGAAGATCGACGAGACCCTGCATACTCATCGAATCGCCGCCCTGGCGATAGAGCAGGCAGACACACGCATCGAGAAGCATGGCGCGAGCCGTCGCGAAAAGATCCCCGCTTTTCTTGATGACATCTGCATCCAAGCCATGTGAGATGCACCCTGCCAGCACCAAGGCGTCCTCCTGGCAGGAAATGAACGAAAACGGGTTATAGTTCATAGTCAAACCAACCGTAGTTTCCTCGCTCTTAACGGCTTCGGTCTTTTCTTCCATAATGAAATTCCTTTCTATCGATCTCCGGCTTCAGCTTGAGCATCATTTACTGACTGCATTGTGGTCAATTGTATCAAACCGATCGCGGAAGCCAACGTCGCCCATTTAGACTAGAAGCACCAAGCGGGGCAGACGCAAGGGTCGGCGCTCGCATTCACGCCGTACGACGGAATGCCGTTGTTGTAGACAATTCTAACCCCAAACTAGCCTTTGTGCTTCTTCCCCTTGAACTCGGGGAATTTCATATCAAGCGACCAGGTCTCGCGATTCAATGTGAGATACGCGTCATAGGTTCCATCCCCGCTTTTCTTCTTGATTCCCTTGATGAGCGATGTCTTTCCTTTTTCGGCGATTTCCCTGCCATTCTTGTCGGTGAGCTTCTTCGGCTTATCCTTTGGTCCGACAAAACGGTAGATGGAAAAGTCGCAGGTTCCGTCCTGGGCGAAGACGGCTTTCCCATCTTTCTCACCTGTCTTCTTGAAATGCACTCCGGCGCAGCGGAACTGATTTTTCGTCGCATAGAGGTCCTTTCCGCATTTCGGGCACTTGCCGATGACGATCGCGTTTCCGTCGCCTAGTTTCATACCGTCCAATGCACCGATGTTATCCTGCATTGCCTTCATATCGTGCACGACCATATCGGTGACGGTATTGATGACATCGGACGGTTTGCGTGAAAACCGTCCCACCTCGTTCATGGATTCGAACAGCTTCTCGGTGACTTCCGGTGAGGCGATTTGGCAATTCGCCAGCAAGGCGTAAGACACCTCGCCGCACTTCGTCATGGTGAGTGCGCCCTTGTTTTCCTTCATGAGGGCGCGTTCCTCATCGGCGGTGATTTCCGCAAGCGTGCTGGTTCTGGTGGCGCCGGTACCGACGTTATATTTCTCGAGCTTCTTCGTAAGCCATTTCATTGTCGGTTTTTGCGGGCGTTTGTTGGCTCCTTCGTGCACATACGGGGAGGCGACCTTACCGAACTCACAGGCGTTCTCTGTTTCCTCCCCTTCCGCTTTCTCGGTAGAAGAGGAGTCCGAATCGAAGATCGCCTTGAACCCCGGCTTGATTGGGATCTGAGTCTGTCCGACATATTCGGGAAAGTCCCTTACATAGCCTTTGACCAGCTCATATTCATAATCTTCGGCGAGCATCGCTAGATAGTTCTTGGCAAGTACGGAATAGATCGCGGAACCGATTTTTCCGTAACCATTTTCAAGCTCGGCAAGGGATTCGGGCACATTGATTCCCGGTCTGTTCGCGCCGTGCGCCCCGCCTTCCTTGACATGTGTCTTCCTTGCGGCGCGATGGGAGAGAAGAGACGTATCCACACCGACCACGCTGGCAATCTTATCGACAAGCGGAAGCAATTCGCCGAATTGTTCCGGCGTGACCTCCTTATCCTCGGTACGCGGGTAGCTTACGATCTGGTTTTCGTACATCTCCTGATATGTCTTCAGGACATTTGCCGGCTTGAACCCCTGCTTCGCGAGGATAGCGGACAGGCCGGCGAGGTCGAGGAGCTTTCCGGGGGCAGTGTGTTTCTTCGCCCTGGAATCCTCTACGACAGCGCTGTCGTGCAACTGCGAAAGGTCTACCTGATCGGGGCTATCGAACCGGATATCTTCGGGGTCGTCGGTCTTTCTAGCAAAGATGTTGCCGTTTTCGTCTTTGAAACGCGCCTCGTAAAACGGCTTGCGGACATATTCGTTATAGGCTTTCAACTGGTCACCGGTCAGTTTGACCATGACCGATTTCAACCGGCCCTGGCGTACGACCGTTCGGAACCCCTTTTTTCGCGCTACGAGTGTTGCCGCACGGGTGAACTGCATGCTCGCGAGATCCCAGCGCTCGCGGACGACTGCCTTCACATAGTCGCCGTCCTTGTCCATAGATGGAAGGGTCTTGCGTTCCCTGAAAGCCTTCTGCACGCTTGCCGGCGCCTCGTCGGCAAAGTACATACGCTTGGTCGGACCTCTCCAACCGCATTTCTCCAAAGCCTCCCAGGCGAGCAGTTCGCCCTCGCCGGACGGGTCGACATCCGTTGCGATCACGACGCAATCGGCCTCTTTCAGCTCATCTTTAAGACCGGAAATGATGTCCTTGCATCCGCTTAGGATCCCCTTCTTCCATGCAAAATCGTTGAGATTCCACGGCAGATTTTCAAGATCCCAACTCTTATAGAACTCGACCTTTTCAGTAGGAACCTGTTTATCGGGAGGCAACAGCCCCATAACGTGTCCGCGCAGATTGGTAATTTTATATTCAGTTCCGGCATAATTACCGGTTTTTCCACCCAATGCTTTTGCAAAATTTCGTGCAGCGCTAGGCTTCTCGGCAAGAATCAATTCCATTATTGCTTTCCTTTCATTAGTTGTTTCTACTACAACGAATCTATTTTAAATTAAGCAAAAGGGTTGTTCTTGCATACAAACATTAAGAAAGACAGGAAGCTGACCAAATCAGCTTCCTGTCTTTCTTAATTGTAAATTGATGTTTGAATCAAGAATTTCTGCAATTCTGAATCATCCGCTGTTTCGTAGAAACGTTTGAGCTTTTCACCGAAGTCATGTTTACACTCTGGCGGAATCGCCAAGATGCCACAGCCGTCAGCAATCAGCATTTTATTTGCTATGAGTTGCGCCGTTCGCTTATTTCCATCACTAAAAAGTTGGGAGCGACAAAGATAACCGAACATCTTAAGTGCCCGTTCTCTCCCAGGTTCCATATTCGCAATTTTCTCGATAGCGGCTTTTGCAGTATCGAAGTCCGGCATCTCCGGTTGCCAGGCGGTCCCACTGATACCTACTGGTATGTTACGAATACATCCAGCGTTATGAACAAGCGATGCACCCAAAATGGAATTTATTTTGGCAACAAACTCAAAATCTACAAGTGAGTTTAAATGCTCAAAGAGATAATTCCAAGCAAGTTTAAGATTGTAGACGGTAATTGTTCCGGTGACAGTCAATCCTTCAACGGTTTGGTTGTGCTCAACGATTACTTTTGCTTGCGGGTATGTGATATTGACACCTTCAATGATCGCCTCTTTCCAGATGCTATCCACAACATTTTTTTTTGCATAGAAGACATTGAATTTAACAGCTTCTTCAGCCTCAGCGATTGTAGACATAGTATTTTTACCTCCGTAATATTATTATACCATGTCCATATGCATTCATTCAATATGCTCGGTGTGCGCTGTACGGTCAGCGTTTTGTGTCTTGCTAATGCCCACAGTATTGCTTCTTGTTTTCAATGCGTTACTTCCAAGTGTGGCAGCTTTACACTTGGCTTTTAAGTTCTGTGAAGATGGCATGGTACGATCGAGTCCATAGATAGCTTCTTTAGTTAAAAAAGAAAAGAATTTATCCGGTTTGTTTGTTTCATAAAAGTCGAGTAGCAGAGTCTCAAAATTGATAATTTGCTCTCTCGGAATCGCCAAGATGCCACAGCCGTCAGCAATCAGCATTTTATTTGCTATGAGTTGCGCCGTTCGCTTATTTCCATCACTAAAAAGTTGGGAGCGACAAAGATAACCGAACATCTTAAGCGCCCGTTCTCTCCCAGGTTCCATATTCGCAATTTTATCGATAGCGGCTTTTGCAGTATCGAAGTCCGGCATTTCCGGTTGCCAGTTTGTTCCGCCAATATGCACATCAAAATTCCGCAGTTGTCCAGAATCGGGAACAAGATTGTTGCTAACGAGTTGATGTACCTGCCGTACATATGACAAATCGATAGGTGCATCAATAAAATCAAATATGAATTGCCATCCATGTTTTAGATTGTTGATTACAGTTGTTTGGTCTTGCGTTAGATTAGCAATTTTAGCACCTTCGAAAACAGCTTTTGTAGCAGGGAACGTGATATCGATTCCCTCGATAGTTGCTTCTTTCCAAATACTGTCAACGATATTTCGCTTTGCATAGAAAATGTTATCCTCGACGGACATATGCTGACCGGGATACATGGAAGGTCCTTTCAATCAAAAATTTGTTCAGCCTTAATCTTTAATGACTCGGATTATCGTGCACGGAACTAGCTTGATGCCCTTCGTTGACCTTGTCGGCAACGGCCGTCTTTGCATCCCTGACGGCAGCGAGAGAGCGGTCATGTTTACTGTTCTCGGCGAGCTTGTCACGGGCTTGTTTCCCGAGCGTATGCCATTGGGAAATGTCGCATTTCGTGCGTTTGCCGGCCAGCTTGGCATCGATTGAATCTTTCATATCCGAAGCCACGATTGACGCGAATTCCGGGCTGATCGGTACCGCGATGTGGCTTTCATCGACAAACGCCGCGTCCATTGGGTCTCGGGGATCCGATTTTTGAGACAGATGGTCACCTGGGTCGAGGAAGAGGACATCCATGACGATCTGCTGCGGCTTCTGGGATGCGGCGATTGCTTCCAGCTTTTCAAGCTGCTTAGCCGAGATCGCCGTATCCACTGAGATGGCGGTGTTTCCCCTCGCTGATGGATGCCATGCCTGATATTCCTCACTCGAAATTCCGGGCCTATATCCTTGCGGGACGATCAGGCGACCGTTCTTTTCCTCTAGCATACCGGAGGTAAACAGGGTCGCTTCGCGCAGGAGGTTCTTTTCCGAGAGATGGCGGAACGTTTTTTCCCGTGCAAAATTATCCATCGCTTTCTGAACGGGTTTCTCCAGGGATCCAAGGCACTCGAGAATATGTTTCGCGGAGGGATCCGGGTCTTTTAGGTCAAATTCCATATCCGAGAAATACTTGCCGGTCTCCACGCCCTCATGGAAGTCCCTGATCGAGTCGATTCCGTCTTTCCCGATGAGGTCCGTGAGTTTTGAATAGTTCTTTTCGACCGCTTCCCTGTAACCGGGATGCTCCGGATCGTTTTTCAGTTGCAGGTCATCATGCGCGTCGATGATGCTCAATACGACGGATGTCTTATCTGTTTCCACGGGCAGGTGAGCGTATTTGAAATGTTCCGCGTTGCCCGCATAGGAGAGCTTTACATCGAATGCAGGCCCTTTTTCGGAATCTTCGATAGTGATATCTAGATCGAGGTTCTTATAGACCTGGAGCGGATGGGGCATCTTCACGTAAGCCAACAGTTCCGGCACTAGGCTGCTCTTTGGATAGTTCCCTTCCGACAGCCATGCGATAAGCGACGGCATCTCGCCTTTGAGTTTACCGATCAGCCTTTGCGTCGTTTCAGGCGAGAACGGATCGTCCGTTTCGTTCCATTCAGCCAGCGCATTGTGGATGGCGGCGTTCTGGATATGGTTATCGGCCATCTGAGCCACATCGATCAGTACGTTTCCATCGTTGTTTAAGACATTTACCAGGCCAAGCGTGTTCATTTCTTAATTCTCCTTTTCAATGGTTTTACTGCGAATCGCGGTTGTCGTCGTCATATCTGAGAGTGATGTTGCGCGGTCTATCCCTATCTTGCGCGAGCCTATTTCGCCTGCTGTCCGCGACCTTGAAATGCATGGTGCGGTTAAGGGAATTATGTTCCCTTTCGCGATCGGACAGCTTCGGATTTATTTCCGCTTTCATCTTGCAAATATAGGATGAAGGTATTATAATATCCATTGAAAGAGCTGCAAGCGCCGGAGGGAATCGTGTCCCACCATAGCGGGGTAGCTCTTTTTCCATTTGTTCATATTTCTCAGAATCGATATACAGGATCTTTTCCTCGTTTGCAGCACGCGCGAGATATGAAGTGAAGTTGTCACGTCCGTAAAGGCTGGCTATCACATTGCTGCAGCCGTTATCGTTCGTCTTGGTTCCATACCCGTTTGGGAAAAAGTATGCGATGACCGGGACGCCGTCAGGGTCGTACATATCGAGTACGGCGGCGACGCCTTTGCCCTCAAACGACCTACCGTTTACCGTATAGTTCGGCTGGTCGAAAACGACTACCGGCTCTTCGAGCTTTTCCGGAAGCGATTTGATCTGCTCGATGGTAAGCCCATGTTGATGGCTGTCGGCCTCTTTTGGGGCGATTGCATTCCTGAGATGTCTTTGCGTATAGATGAAGGGCAGGTTGTCGAATCCGGCCCTCCTGAATACATACGGTGTGTTGGGCCGGGGTTCCAGAACGGCGTGCGGGCTTACGGAGATAAATACATCATCTGTCGGCGTCGCGAGCACGTCGATGCGTTTCCCGAGCGCAGCGAGCATCTTTTCCATATCATCCGATGACAGGTAGCGGAAATACTCAGCCGCGCAATCGAGGAAGAATTCCTTCATCTGGTCGAAATCATCGAGATCCGGCACGCAGAGGTCCGGATCATCGAACGGGATTTTCTTATAGTCGTCCATGTTGGTTCTCCTTTGCTTATTTTATAAGGTCCTGTGGAACTTCCGCATGCTCATGCTGGCTGTTCAAGGCACTTGCCGCGCGTCCGATATCTACAGACCGGCCGAGCGGGCTTCGCTGGGACCGTTCCGCTTTGTCAAACCACTGGTTGACGGTCATGCGCGTGAACTGGGTGGTGATACCGGCTCGAGCGCAGAGTTTCGCAGAGCTCTGGAGCCGATGGAGAATCGGCTCCGTGACGGCAAACGGGCGGCCTCCGGGGTTGAGGCCCCAGCAGTCTTTTGGAAGCCCCTCTGAACCATTCTCAATCGGTTTGGCGTTCATGATAGCGTCTTCGGTAAGCTCAAGGTTCTCCACGCACCAGTTATGGTCGTCGACGCATTTCTGTGCGGCAAGGCAGGCGAGGGTGTCGGGAAGCGAGCCATGCGGGGCGCTCGTCCAGTTGTAGCCGAGACGTTCAGTTGCCATGGAGAGCGGCTGGTATCTATGTCCCGTATTTGAGTTTCCGAAGGCATCCATGAATTCTTGCATGGTGTCGATGATTACGGCATCGGGGTTGATGGTGGCACCGGCGGCCTTCAGAAAACCGATATCGAAGGCTACGTTGTAGCCAACAATCTCGTCGGCGATACGGTCGAGGATGCGGCAGATTTGTTCCATATAGGCATCGATAGTGGTCAGGTGTTCCACGTCATCCGGGGAAATGTGGTTCACCGCCTGGGCTTCCGGCCACTCCTTTTTGTGTTTCGGCTTGAACCTCTCATCGAAGAGAAGCCGTCCGTTGGCATCTACGATAGTGAGCGACAGGATTTCGTCGCCCTCCTCGGGATGCAGGCCGGTGGTCTCCGTATCGAGGTAGACGCGATTGGGGTTGTTGCTGCTCATGGCTACTTTACCTCCTTGTCTTTTGCAATATCATTCCTGTCGACGTTTCGATCTGCATCGAGGCGCCCCGCCGACTCTCTTGCATTGCAGGTTTTTTCGGAAACGCTCTTGTTTTTAGACGGTTCCTTTTTGCAGGTGCCGACATAGTGCCCGGCGCCCACACCGGTGATGACGAAGTCTTCCCCGTTGTCTTCCCTGCCGATCATGTCCACGAGTTCATTCTGGGTATAGCCGGAGAACGTAACGCTATCGTCGATGGCAAGACCGCAGGTGTCCTCGAAACTGAAATTCGTCTCGATAATCTCAGATGGGTCATCCTTCCAGTACATCTGGACAGGCATGATGAATACGCTGATTTTATTTGGTACCTTGTAGTCCTTAATCGCGTACTCCGGAAATGCATCGAGGACGGCATCGAGTTTCTGCGAATCCTCGAAGGTCCTGCCGGCGAGAAGGCCATACTGTTTACCGGAAATATCGACGATGGTCTCGGTGGCGTTCGTCTCGATACCGGAGAGCTCGATCTTCGGAACGAGCGCGAAGTTATAGCCTACCTTCACGGCGACCAGCTTATAGTCGTCGGGGGTATTCGCATCCATGAATTCTTGCGTGTTGCGCATCTGGGAGATCACATCGGCGTCAAACGTGAATGCCGGATAGGAGCAGAAACCGGAATGGGAGACGATGCCTTCCACGGTTCCGAGCCCATAGATAGCCTCGATGATTGCCGGGTTATACAGGTTGTTCATGTCGAGGAAAACAGTCCTGTCGTTCTGGCATGGATTGTTTAGGTTGACGGAGATATCTGCCCAGCGCTCTCCGAAATTATCGCTTTCCGGCGTGACGTCGTAAGCGCCGACATAGAGGCTGCCGTTATCGAGATAACTGTCGCAGACGAGCTCGAGCTTATATTTCTCCCCAAAGTTTCCCACATCGAACGTGACTCCGCGCTTCATGAAATCGGGATCGTTCCAGACGATCTCTCCGTTAGAGTCGATAAGCTCAGGATACTGTTCGCGCACGTTCATGATTTCCTGTTCATCCAGGTAATCCGGACCTGCCTGTGTCATGTAGCACTCGGCGTAATCATCGGCGACAGACGACATCGCCATGCGGTCGATCCAGCCGAACTCATCCCTATGTTCAATGATCTCCTTGGTCGACACACCGTTCTGCAAGGCCATGAAGGTCGAGCGTTCCCGGTCAGAAGGAAGGGTATCGCACCAACGTTCTTCTGAAACGTAGCCTGGGGAATCCAGGTGGTATACGTTGCCGAATGGTACAGCATAATCGCGGACATGACCCTCGAGGATATCTTCTTTCTCCGCATACCAGCTTTCCAGCTCGTCTGCTGTCTTGATGTCTTTAAAGTCCATGCTCTTTTGCTCCTGTATTTTCAAATCTAGTCAGAGTGTTACTTTGATTCCTCGTCATGGATAGGGATACCTGCCTTCGGCTCCCGCTCGGCATCCAGACGACCAGCGGCCGTCTTCGCTTTTGCCTGTTTGTCCGACAGCCGCCTGCCATGGGCGGGATTTTTTTTCTCGGTAAGGATGCTGGACTGTGGACCCACACCGGTGATGACGAAATCTTCCCCGTTGTCTTCCCTGCCGATCATGTCCACCAGCTCGTTTTCGTTGTAGCCGGAGAATGTGATCTGTTCGTCAATGGCAAGACCGTAGGTGTCCTCGATGCTGAAATTTGCCTCGACGAGCTCGGATGGATTGTCCTTCCAGTACATCTGGACAGGGATGACGGAGATCCAGGACTGATCGGGGTTTTTATGATCGTTGAGTTCGTGTCCTGGGAAATTATCGGGACCGACAGTCTCCTCATTCCCCTGCTTTGTAAAGTCGGGATCGTTCCAGATGATTTCTCCGTCTGGACCGATAAGCTCTGGATAGAGCTCGCGCACGTTCATGATTTCTTGCTCCTGCATGTACTCCTTGCGGGCCGGCACGATAAAGCAAGGAGCCAGGTCGTGTTCCTCGGCATCGCGGCAGGCACGGTCGATCCAGCCGAACTCATCCTTATGTTCGATGATCTCCTTGGTCGATACACCGTTCTGGATAGCCTGAAACGCGGTCTGTTCCTCTGCAGTTGGAAGGGTGTCGTTCCACCGCTCGAACGAAACATACCCGGAGCAGTCCAGATGGTACACGAAACCGAAGGGCACCATGTAGTCACGGGCGTGACGATCGAGGACCGCCTGCTTATCCGCATACCAGCTTTCAAGTTCATCTGCAGTCTTGATGTCTTTGTATTCCATAATCGGCTATTCCCTTTCCATATTCTTGCCATTGGGGATTTCCGTGTTTGGGCTGTCGAGATGAGCGGCGCTTATGGCACATGCATCGCGCTTGGCTTCTAGACCGCTCTTTGCAGGTTCCTGTTTCTCATCGCAAGTCGGCGTGACGCTGACGGAACCGCAGAAAGGGTCGCTGAAGGCACTGACATCTTGGGGGCTGTGGTACATTCCGCGCAGACCCTCCTTGGTCTCATGGCCACTGTAGTCATCCATGGCGATCCAGATACGGTTCATCGGGATTTCAAATGGTTTGTCGAGGTCGACCATCATATAACCCGCGCCGTAGACAGGATCGTGGATACCGATATACGGTTCGTATGTTCCCGGGGAAACGATAAAAGCATGACCGGTATCGACTGTGTGTCCGCTCATATAGCGTGAGTCCATGCATGCCACGGCATCGAGGAAGACGGAAGAGGGGACTTTAGCCATAAGGGAAATAGTCGTCTCGTTTACCGCCAATGCCTCGAAAAGCTCGTCCCGCATGGTGCGTTCGAATTTAGTGGTCGGATAGTTCACCAGTTTCTCGACGGCGGTGCCCTGCGATGCGCACAGCTCATCGATGATTGTCGTACCGATATCCGCCGGACGTTCGTAAGCCACGTAGCTGGGCACTTTGCCATAATCTAAATTGTTCTCTGCGTCCTCGATAACCTCGAGGTTTTCTTCGCGCCAGTCGCATACGCTCTGGATCAGCCTGTATCCGTCCATGCTGTCGACCTTCTCAGTCAGAATGAGCGTCATATCGAACTGCATGGCATCGATCATCTGGTCGCATTGGAATCCATACTGGATATTGAATCTCTCGGAGACATCCGCGTTCAGCGCATTGGAATCCAACTCATACTCTCCGGGCACGAGGACCCCGCTGGCAAGGCCGGCAGATTCGATATATTCGGCAAATTTATTGCAGATTTCCGCGCACTGGGAGGAAAGGGCATCCAGATAGGCCCAGGATGTAGACAGCTCGTTGTCGAGTGCCATAGAGAGTGCCGACTTGAGGTCGGCCGGCATTACCTGTCCGTTCTTGATTTTCTCCTCGTCGATATATCCGCTCGCCCAGTCGAGGTCGCGGTCACCGAGGAATCCGGCGACGATATGCTTGCAGTAATCCTCGCCCTCGTATGTCATATACGGATCGAGGAGGAGTGGCTTGCGCTCCATGATATTCTTCTTATCGTTTTTCGGATCGATTGTCGACCAGTCAAGCGCCTCGCTTAGCATATCGGCAGCTTTCTCTTCGCCGAACAGATCGATGACGTCGTCGTAGGTACTGATTTTCGTCTTGATTTCACTCATATCGGTTCTCCTTTACCGGGCGATTTCATCCTGTCCGCAAACGGGCGCATTGCCGCCGATGTGCGCAAGCGACTCGATACAGGACGCCTTTTTGGCAGCGAGGCCGGCTTGGTCGGGAAGGACGCTCTTGCGGCGCTCGGCGATATCGATGTCGGCGTTTGCACGGATGGTTTCAGATGCCTTGTCGTAAGTGGAATCTTTCGGCAGGGCATCGATTGCAATGGCGAGGGCGATCAGGTAATTCGTGTCATGTTCATTGACCACCTCTCGGAATACCTGGTAAGGCAGTGATGCTGCCGTTCCGGGCATACCCTCGGCAAGTACATATCCGTCGGAGGTATCTTCAAATTCGGGATGCATGGTGGAAGAGGAGATGCCCCATCCGCCGAGCACATCGCGTTCCCAGACCTCCGCGATGATATTCCATCCGCGGTCGTTGGCTGGATCGTCGATAGCGCGGCAGTAGAGGAATTTCGGCTGCATGTTCGGTTCTTTGACGATCCATGCGTAGGCATGGTGCACGATATCGTTGGCTGCGGCAGGGCAGAAGTAGTTCTGGAAGCGATCAGGGGTCTTCTTCGTTCCGGTTTGCATGTTACCCTCCGTTCCGGCGGCGTGTTTTGTAAGATTCTACCACTTTGGCTGCGTTTCGCCTATATATCGATGACGGATACGGCACGTCATCTGCAAAAGGTATCGTGTAGAAGGGCACGGGGGCTCACCGAAGCGGCGAGTCCCCGTGTTTGTGCCGTCTATCTGTCCTGTAATGGCGAATCAGGTGCGTTCTGATCATGGTTCAGATTCCTTGCCGCATCCGTGGCCGCTGCATGGCGTTCCGTGAGTCCCCGCGGATTGTGGGTTTGCACAAGGTCATCCTTATGCAGGCGGACATCGCATTCCTTGACATAATTGAGAAACGTCGGATGCGTGATGCCGAGCTTCGTCGCGGCGGATCTTGCCGAGATGTCTCCGTTCTTATACTCGCTGTAGAGACGGTCGAATCCCTTGGGGAGGGGTTTCAATCCCCTTCCTCGGGTATCCTGTGCATTCGTGATCTTGTTCACATGATAGGAGAATGTCTGTTGGCTCAAGCCGGCGATCTTGGCGGCCTGGGCTTGGCTTAGGTCCCAGTTCTGATATCTGCCGAAAGCCTCTCGAAACCGTAAATCATATCCGTCCAAAGGATCGCTAAGTGACTCTTTCAGCTCCGTCTCGATATCGGCGGGCATATCGATAAGCTCACCGGTCTCATCACGTGAGAGGGCGACGATATTGCCGAAAATGAGAGAGAAGGGCTTACCGTCGTTTGTTCCGACGATGAGGCTCTTTTCAGACAGGGAGCCCGAGTCATCCATGAAGGCATCGGGGTTGATGGCGCGGTTTGGCAGCAAACTGTCTGCACCGGCGGCATTCACATAGATATCCACATCGGCGAACGTGGCACCGAGTTCGTCATATTCACCTTGGACTGCCTCACGGATGTCTCGATACGGTCTGTCCCTGTCGGCGAGAAAGGCCTGAGCCTCCCCACCGACAGGGAAGATCAGGCCTATGACTTTATTGGATTCCATCGTTTCACCGCCTTGTTTCTTTAAAACGATTCATAGAGCTCTGGTTAATGACCGATTGGATACTCGCGGTCGAATGGACGCAAATTGCCGATATCGCTACCGCTGTCGGTGCGGTTGTCCTCGTCCTGGCTGAGTACAAGCGAACTCTCCCTGGCTTCTTTAGCGGCCTGGGCGAGGGACATCGTAGATTTCTCATGCTTGTCGCCGGCGGCGTGCTCATTCTGAAGCTGATATCGATCCGGTTCGATGCCGTACTTAATGTGAATATACTCTTTGCGGCCAGCGAGTTATTCTTATCGATCCAAACCTCGAGTGGCTTCGATCCGACGGGGATTAAAAGGCCGTGGGCTTGCATTTCGTTCATACGGGGTACCTCCTTGCGTCTTGATGCTTGGTAAGATTCTACCATTCGATACCGGAAAAGGGCACCTCGGTCGGGTGCCCTGTTTTTTCTTTCAAATTCGCAAGCGCTTGCGAATTTCATCTAGTTCACGGTCACTGTTTCATCCCAAGCGTCTTTGATCACTTTCGCATCGTAGTGATACCACGGATGACCGGTTGACTTCTTGTGACCTTCAATATCATCAGTGATATCCGCCCCGCATGTGTCACAGATCGCGATTCTAATCGTCTCGGCAGGATGATGGATAGTCTTCGTGGTTGTCGGCGTCGAAGTAGAAGAGGGCTGTCCGTTGCCAGACGATGGAGCTGAAGCACCACTATTCATATCGGCAGAAGAATTTTCTGCCTGATTGTTCTGATTTTGACCGTTAGAAGAAGCATCCTGGTTTTGCGAAGCCCCGTCGTTTGCCGGAGTCGCTTCAACATTATCTTCGGACTCGCTGCTCTCAGCAGTCTTATCGACATGTTTGGCTAAAAAAACGAAAGCTGACACCTTTTTCCCTTCACCTTTGACGGTGAAACTGGTGCTTTTTGCTGGTTTATCATAACCGTCCGGTGCCGACTCAACGGTCAGCAAATACTTGCCTTTCGGCAGGGTACAAATCTTGACCTCGTCGTTGACTGCAACGGAAATATCTTTGACGACAATCTTTCCGTTCTTACCCTTTTCGGAAACCGAAACGGAAGCCTTAGAATCTTCAGCAGCTCCGTCAGCTGTCACCATGACGGAGATAGCACTCTTTTCAGCGGATTTTTTCTTCTTTACATTCTCAGTCGAGGTCTCTTTTTTCTGAGTTTGCGTTTGTTCTTTCTTTGTATCTGAGTCGTGACCTTTATTACTTGAAAGAACGGTAAAAGCAGTCACGCCACCGAGGAGCAACACTAGAACAATACCGATAACGGCTGCAATAATGATGAACTTCTTACGTCGATCATCCTCATCTACATAACTGTAATCAGATTGCACTTGAGAGGGTTTCAGAGTTTCGAGATTTCCCCACCAAGCTCCCTCATGCTTATCATTTCCATCGTTCATGATGCTACACCTCCCTGGTTAATAAGTTATCCGCCAAAAACGTCACGCGCTATTGTGCCGGATTTAATTACGATTAGCATCAGAGCAACAGATGCACATACAGAGCTCCACATATCGCCCTTGAAGCCGGATATTTCTCCTCCGCTAAAGCCTGAAAGCAGGTTTGGGAAAAGTCCCATTGCAAAAAGAATAATTACGCCTGCAAGACATGTCGCTAAGAAGTTCTTGCAGAAAGATACTCCATAGTTTTTTGTTTCGTCGAATCCAAGTAGCGCAAGAAGTGTCCTCGAAACAGATGCAGGAGGAGAACATTCCCTCCTCGACCTCGCATATGCCGTCTTCATACATGCGATTGTACCCGATGAATGAAGTGACGTCTTTTGCGGTTTTGCGCCTGTAGCGAGCAAATTCATTCTTTTTCGAGAGTTCCTTATCGCGGTCTTTTAGCTGCTTCTGAATGGACTTATTGCTCTTTGCATTCGCCTTGAGTTTGGCATTCGACTCCTTTTGGAGTTTTTTCATTTCCTTAGCCCGGGCTTTTCTTTCTTTACGGGATAGCTTTTTCCGAGGCTGCTTATCGAACACATCGCTGGCAATACCGCTCAGTGCATCCATATCGACATCGGAGGAATCTTCGACATCGTAGGTGTGTGGATAGTTTGTCGAAGTAGCGAACTGTCCATAATCAATAGGAGTCTGTTCTGGTTCCATCTCAGGTACAGCGTACGCAGTCTGAGGATCGGCTTGATAGGGATTCGCAGTTTGTTGGGGTTGCACGGCCTGTTGGGCAGATGTGGTCACCGGAACGTTGCTTTCATAATCCTTGCGGGCGGCAGCAATCAGTTCGGTTGCCGTGGCGGCGTCGATTTCGCCAGCGGCAACCTTAGCCATGATAAAATTGATTGTATCGTTAATAGATGACTCGACCTGCCCTTGGGCTGTAGGCTTCAAGTCCGTTTGTCCCATCAAGGAACTTTCTGGTTGATTTGTCATAAAGCTTTCCTTTCCTGCTTTGCGTGATCTCATCCGGCGTTTTCACGAACCCACTCTTAAACATTGACGGTTTGTAAAAAAGCCGATTATCGGAGAGCTGGTGCTGTAGCCAAAGGAGAGCAAATTGCTCGAATGGCAGCCCGTGAGGCTTCCAAAAGCCACAGCACCAACAGGGCAGTGAAACCGCATAGATGAACTCCAGGTGATCGGTCGGATCGATCTTCAAAACGAGATTCATATAGACGGCGACAGCGATGGAAAGCCCTAATGCGACAGTGATTGAGATAAGGGTACGACCGGTAAGTTTACCGATGACTTTCGGTTGATATTCGGCGATATCCTTATGAATTGCAACGCTAAGCATCGGGCGTTTCCTCCTTTAGCCAGCGAAACTGGTGTCCAGGTTGCCGAGGAAAACGGAGGCTGCGATGACGATACCGCCGCCGACGATCATGGCGATGGCGCCGGCGAGCTGACCGCCACCGCCTTGCATACCGTCTTTGATTGTCATACCGAGATTGACAAGACCGAAAACGATGAGGACGCCGCCGAGAAAGGTGACGCCTCCGGAAATCTTAGTCATGATTTGAGAGAGCATACGCTAAATTCCTTTCTTTAAATATTCTGAAATTCCATGAGCTTAATGCCCGGTGTAGCCATAGAGCGCCATTGCTGCTGCAACGGTAAAACCAGCTACGATCATTGCAATGGCTTTAACGATTTCAGGCTGGCGCCTTCCACCGCTTGCCAATGAGATGCCGAGATAGATTAGGCCGGCAATGCCAAAAGCAGTACCGGCGAAACCTATCGGCTGGGCAAAAATTCTTATAAGTTTATCCACCCATTCAATTCCTTTCCTTTTTTCCGTGTCGGTTGCACTGATTCAGTGTATACCAAACGCGTGATTTATGACGCGTAGGTATCGTCTTTTGTCCTAATTTCGTCCATGTATTCCAAGATATTGAAGGGTTCATCGTACAGACAGCGGTTTTTAACCTGACCGGGCTTGTTTCGACCGGGGTCGAGATAGATGTAGTTAGGGTGTTGTTCGACCGGGTATTTCAAATCTTTAAGTGGATTCGTGCCGGCGATGAGCAGGATTGCCTCACGGCGATTCATCTTGCCGATCTCGGCGGCATCAATCAAGTCACGACCTTGGATCTGAATATTTTTCGAGCTTGAACCGGACTGTCCGCGCGTCTCGCCGAATGTCTTCTGATTGATCGTCTGCTTGCCGATCATCTCGGAGATTTCCTTGTTGGTGGAATTCGACTTGCCACCAAGGAAGAGAGTGGTATCGCAACAATCGATAATCGTTTTTGCCTTTTTATCATAGCGGCTTTCCAACTGTGCGACGGACTGGAGGATGATCGAGATGCCGATGTTACGAGAACGTGTAACGGCGATTGTCTGCTCGATATCTGGAATAGTTCCTATGTTTGCGAACTCATCGAAGATGAAGTTGACCATCGTGGGCAATTTGCCGTTGTATTTTTCAAGTGCACGGCGACACAAGATATCAATCGATTGCCACATCATGATTGCATGCAGGAACGAGAAGGTTTTATCAGTATCCGACATGATGGCGAAGACGGCGGTGCGTTGCCCGGGATCTCCCATCTCGTCAAGATTCATCTCATCGTATTTCAACAGTTCGCGCACCTGCTCGATTCGCATCGGGGCCATGCGCACGTTGCAACTGATGATGATAGACTTCAGCGTCTTGCCGGCGGCTACTTTGAACATCTTATAGTTTGCCAATGCGAAATCCTGATCGGACGTCAATCCACCTTCACGTGCAGGAGACAGTCCGTCATTGTTACGCTCCATGAGGCTTGACTGCCAAGTGAACTCGTCGGTCGTGTTCTCGCTGATTGCCATTCGGTCTGATTCCGCGTCAGCATAGGAGCTTGAGGTCGACGGGCCTTGGTAGAACGGATTTCTTTCGTAAACTTTGCCCGTCTCGATCTCATCGAAGATCATGTCGAGCGGAGATTTGAAATTCTCATCGTTTTCCTTGGCTTCTGCCATGGAAAGAAGCGTTAATAATCCGTCCAACGAGTAATCTTCCGGTGGGAACCAGTCTCTCAGCAAGGCGATGAGCGCGGTATAGAGCAGACGTTCCGAATTCTCCCAGAACGGATCTCCACCGGACTGTTTGTCTCCGTTGGTATTCGAGATCAGGCAGTTGACGAAAGAAAGGATATCTGCGTCTGTCTTAACGTATTTAAGCGGGTTGTAGTGCATCGATTTATTGAATTCGATGGTGTTGAACACCTTGATACGGTAACCGTTGTCCCTGAAAAGATATCCGCACTCTGGAAGGGATGTTCCTTTCGGATCGGTCAGAAAGTAGCTTGCATTAAGCTGCATGAGATTAGGTTTTACATAGTTACGGGTCTTGCCAGAGCCGGAACCGCCGATGACCATGACATTGAGGTTTCGGTCATGTTCAAGGTCGAACTTCGGTTTTTTCAGGGCAAGGCCATAATTTTTCGTGAAGAGAAGATTGTTGGACGGATCCGTTTGATCCTTGAAGGCGACTCCTTCTTTAAGGGTGCCCCATTTCGCAGACCCGGCTTCCTCTCCATAGCGATAGTTACCGGCATACATGAATGTGTAGAGCCAGACGATGAGAACCGTAATGGCGAGTCCGATTGCATACAACATGGGAACGGATGCCGTTGAGATAGCGGCAGGCGCCGCGACGATCGAATTGACCGTCGCGAGCGCCCCGTCGGTAATCTCCATGGTGTTGAAATCAAAGACTTGTCCGAACCGATTGCCGAAGTAGAAGGCAAGAACGGTCAACATTAGAACTACCACGACCTGAATTGGGCCCGGAGTTTTCGATTTATTGGACGCCAAGGAGCACCACCTTACCTAGCTTTGTTCTCGGAGCCATGCGCGTCACCATGATCCTGACTGTCGTGGGCACGTGAATGTTCATGATTGCGCTGGTCTGTGCTCTTAATGATTTCTTCCTGTTTTTGCTTCAACGGTTTCGACATTTTCTGACCTTTGAAAGCCTCGCTATTACGGGAGAATTTCGGATCGAGGTTGTCGGCGCGGACCTGCTTGTGATGCTGGTTAGCATCCGTGAATAGAAGCTCTCCATCAATGGCGAACTGTACGGCGATGCCGCGCAAATTGCACTGAAGAGCGAAATTATTGAGATTCGGTTGACCATTTGCATCACGAGATGCCTCGAAGGCATTTCCGACTTTCGCGGAAAGATCCTCCTTCCAGGATTCGACCTGTTTGGTGTGAGAATCTGGATCCATTCCATCGTGACTGCGAATTGCTTTCGCTCGATTTGAGATTTCATCGGAATCGAGCATTTTTACGGCATCCGCATGGTTTTCGAGCACTTCGCTCGCCTTGTCCTGAGAAGGATACTTACCAAGCTGCATAAGCTCATTTTCACCGATGATGCCCTTATCTTTGAGCATGTCCAGCTGTGCTCGTTGTTCTGGTGTCGCGTAATTCTTCAGGTCGGGCTGGATTGCCATAGTGTCGTGGCCTTTTGCTTCAAGAGCAATCTGCAATTCGCCGATTGACGGGTTTTCCGAAAAGTCTTTCTTGATTTCATCAATCGAAACACCCTCATCGGCTGCCAGAACGGTAGCTGTGAGATCAATCTGTTCGGGCGTTGCGGGATAGTCAGACCAACCTCGGGCATCGGCTTGCCTTTCCTGGTCTTGTCCGTGCTCCTGAGATTGCTCTTTTTCAGGGGTATCGTTTTCGTGCTCGATTTTTTTACCGAGCTCTTGTTCAACCATCTTGGAAAAGGCCAGGATTTTTGCAACATCGGAAGTGCTGAACAGAAGATTGTTGTCTTCATGCATCGCATCCATGCCCATTTGCTTCATTGTGTCCGCAAAGAGCTTTGCAACAGCCGGATCATTAAGGTCAAGTTGACCATAATCTTTTCCATTACGCGACAGGCGGCCGAATGTGCCATCATAGACTTTCTTGAAGATACCTCCGACGAAATCTTTCATTCGACGAAGGATACCGCGCCTTTGCGTTTTGGTGCCATAGCGGAGGTCTTGCTGCTTATTACGCATGAGCTCTTCAAGCAACCGCAAGAAAGTCGTGACGACTTTCATTTGTGAGGAGAATGCTTCCTCTCCCAAATCTGCCATTATCAATCATCCCTTCTGGATGCCTTTTGCATCCTACGGTACTAACACGCAATGATTATGCGATCTGCAAACCATACGTCAGGAAATTCATATTACAGCCGTGAATCAATATCTTGATCCGAAATGGAATTTCGGTCATCAGCAGCACGGTCATCCTCGATGGAGCGCCGATTGAATTCATATCCTGATTCGATTTCAGGTGTCGATGGATCGAGGTCCATTCCATCGTGCGACTTAAAGCGAGCATCTAGCTCCCTGAAACGATTTGTAGCCACGACAGCATCAGCAAGAGTTCTCTGATTGCGTGTGGCGGAATCTTGAACCATTTCACGGCTTGTCATTTTTGTCTCCTTTCTATTTAATGTTCGTCGAGATCACCGTCGTCAAGTACTTGACATGGACGGTCGAAAACGCGACCACACTCATCTGCCTTATATTGTGCATCAAGACTGTCTTTAAGTGACGTGACCTTATCCGTAAGTCGATCAGACCTGTATTGTTCCAGATCATCAAGATTTTCCACCGGCATTGCGGTGTCAACATTCTTGAAGTTCCCGTTCTCCTTGAGAATGGAAACGCGTGCATCGAGATCGTCGTTGCCGCTTGCGATCATGTTGTCGCGGAACTCCCTGTCGAGAGGACGTTCCCAAAGCCTTGAATCGCCCATGATGACGGACTGCACGTTGAATTCTGTCGGTGCGATATCCTATGCTTTGAGCTTTTCCCGGATATCCTCCTTGACCCATCTGACGCTGGCGTCCTCGATAATCTCAGGGTCAGCAGCCTCATGGGCGCATCCGAGATCGCTGAAGTACTTTCCGTATGACCACGAGGCCGTCGCGCGGTCATAGTCTGTAGCCACGCAAAACGGCTGCGCGTTGCCCGGCTGGAAGAGGAGTGCCGTGCCGTCTTGGAACTGCTCGAGGACGATGTTGCCCTTTGTATCGATAGCGCCTAGGGCATTCATCATTTTTTTCTGCTGGTAATTGCTGCTCATAGGATTTCTCCTTTCTTTGGTAGGGTCTTGGAAAATCTTTTGTAAGATTCTACCACTTCGCATCTTGTACGGTCGGGGGAACGTGGCAATTTTCCGTTCCCCCATGTTTTCAGATCGACTAAGCTGTCTCGACCGCTGATGTGCAATGGGTTTCGTAATACTCGTTGGCCCGTTCCGTTGCCTTGCTCCACTCCTCCTTGAGGCGGCTTGCGTTCTCCACGTCAGACGTCATGCAGGCATGCCCCCAGAGTGACCGTGCCTTCGAAACGGCTGCCTCAAGGTCCCTGAAGGTCGGATCGGTCGCGGCAAGTGTCAGCCGATCGTTCTTTGCCTCCGTTGCGGCCCTGAGACCCGAATCTTGACCACTTGTAGCCTTGGTGGCTGTCGTTGTTCGAATTACAGGTTTCTTGGCGAAATACGCGAAACCATCGCTTTTGACGAACCAATCTGACAGTTGCTTCGCAAACCTCGGTGAAGGGTTGTTCTGCCGATAGGCTTCCGCATAGTCGATATAGGCCTTTTCGATGGCGGCGGGAGAGTATCCTTCCCCGATTCGCTTGGCATATTGTTTTGCTGCCTCGTTCCGAACGGCTACCCTTACCGTCTTGATGGACAGGGAACAGAGACGGTTGAAAGCCTCGAATTCGGAATTTGAGAGGGTATATCCATCAGCGACCGTAGGGAGCGAATCATAGGTGCCGTCAGGCACCGCATCTAACGCGTCCCGTCTATTCGCATCGCGATCCGACTCGCTGTCATCTCGTTGAGTCGAATCAGTCATTCCCTCGATGACTTTCCAGTCGCTTGGACCTTCATCATCGGAAGGGCGGGTGGCGGATCTATCTATTGATACTTTTGGATTGATATTAGTATCTATATATAGCTTGTCGCCAGATTGAAGACAACCCTCGTCTTCAGATTGGAGACATGGCTTCAGATTGGAGCCCCTGTTTTGAGCCTTGGCTTCAGATTGACGACAAGGCTTGTTACCTGCTGATTGCTGAAGACGCTCAGACTCAGAATCCCCCTTATGACTCACCATGTCCTCGTTATGGAGATTCGCCACCAAGCTGCTCTTGATTTCATTGCGTCGGTTTGCAATCTCGTCGATTTCCGTCTTGATGGCGATCGGGTTCTGCGGCAGCGTGTAGACAGTCCTTAACCCCGCAGAGGTCGCCGTGGTCTCAATCGAGATGAAGCCCCATGAGACCAGTTCCTTGCGGATCTTGTAGAAACGGTTCTTGCTGATATCAAGCTCTTCGAGAATGCGGGAAGTTGATGGGAAAGCCGTGTCCCCCGCGCCGGCAAATGAGCTCAGGTATCCGTAGAGTGCCTTCGCCTCGATGGATAGGCCCTTTGATCTCATCACGAGCTGCGGAGAGAGTCCATATCCGTGGGAGAGCAGCGCATCGAGCTGCAAAAGGTTGCGTTCATCGATTTCAGTTGCGTTTCCCTGCATTTCCATCATTCCTTTCCTTTTTAAAATTCATCGCTTTGTTGTTATTGTTGATCAGGCGGGTGATTAGAATCTCCTCGGCTTCTGCAGTCGGCACCGGTTTGTCAGGGAAAGAGTACTTTGCGACCCCGCCGCCGGACGTGATCTTGTTCTCGACCTCGATGAGTCCAAACGCTTCGAGCTCGTTTCGATATCGATAGAATCGCGTCTTGCCGATACCGAGCTGCCTGATAATCTGACAGGTCGAGGGCGGAGCGCCATCATCGAATGAGCAGAGGTATGCATATAGCATACGTGCCTCGATTGACAACCTGTTGTCGTGAAGCACGTCTGCTATCTGCGAATTCATCATTTTGTGTGGCATATGTAGAACCTCCTCTTAGGTCATTGGAACTTTCGGAAAAGGAGGCTTGTCTTACCGAGTGTGGTATACTCGAAGCAACAAGAGCCACCTTTGAGCCTCATTGAGTTTTCAAAGAAGCTCGCTTTCCGAAAGAGCCTGTCCGTTCGCCAAAACTTTGGGCTTTTTCAATCTGCCAGGGGCCGCAAGGCCCCTTTCGTTTTTTATAGTACCATACGAACTTTTTTGTAATGACATCGGGTTTTAAGAATGGTAATTCTCAAGTAGATGCGATAACTCTCCTTCTCTTTTTCCTTGATTATCTTTTTGATTACCTTTTGATTACCCGATGCCGCAAACCCTTGATTTATAAGGGTTTGCGGACCCTTTCGTGGGTTCAAGTCCCGCTGCCGGCAGTTGATAATTAACTGGAATTGAATAAAAGATATGAGAAGTACATTGCGATGATTCGTGATGTATTTTTTCGTATATACACAATTGTTGTGGCACATTTCGTGTATCTGTAATTTTGATGAGGATCTTTTTTACCCCTTCATGTATTGAAAATATCAAAAAAAAATGTCATAATGAGATGTTGTATATTTGAACGAATAGATAGAAAAGATAGAAGTAAGTGATGAGACTTACAGAGAGGCAGTTGATTATGAGCAAAATCGTATTGATAGACGGACACAGTATTCTGAACAGGGCGTTTTTCGGACTTCCGGATCTGACAAATGCGGAAGGACTCCATACGAATGCAATATATGGATTCTTAAATATTATGTTCAAGATCCTGGAGGAGGAAAAGCCGGAGTATCTGACCGTTGCATTTGATGTGCATGCGCCGACTTTCCGCCATAAGATGTTTGAGGCGTATAAGGGGACGAGAAAGCCGATGGCAGAAGAACTCAGACAGCAGGTACCGTTGATGAAGGAAGTTTTGCATGCTATGGGAATCCGGACGATCGAGCAGGAAGGGCTGGAGGCAGATGACCTTCTTGGAACGCTGTCCAAAAGATGCGAGAGAATGGGGATGGAAGTGGTCATTATTTCCGGAGACAGAGATCTTCTCCAGCTTGCTACAGACCATGTTGAGATCCGAATTCCGAAGACAAAACGGACCGGAACTGAGATCGAGAATTATTATGCAGTGGACGTAAAAGAAAAATACCAGGTGACACCGACAGAATTTATCGATGTGAAAGCATTGATGGGAGATACTTCAGATAATATCCCAGGGGTGCCGGGAGTCGGAGAAAAGACGGCGACCAAGATTATTGTAGAATACGGATCTATTGAAAATGCCTACAAGCATGCATCCGAACTGAAGCCGCCGAGAGCATCGAAAAATCTGGTGGAATACTGGGATCAGGCACAAATGAGTAAGGTGCTGGCGACAATCGATGTAGACGCGGATTTTGCTTATGAACTGGAAGAGGCGAAGCTTGGAAATCTTTATACAGAGGAAGCTTATGTCTATTTCCAGAGACTGCAGTTCAAGAATCTGCTGAATCGTTTTGATGTGCAGAGTGAGAATTCGATTGAAGATGCATTTGTGATCGCTGTGGGAAAAGAAGAAATTCAGAAAATCTTTGCGGAGGCAGAAAAAGCGCAGACAGTGGGAGCCGTTCTTTACAAAGACACCAGAAATGTACTTCCGCTGTTTGCAGGAAATGCTGAGATAGGTGGAATTGGAATTTCGTTTGGAAAAGAGAAGATCTACTGTATTCCGGCAGGAAATGGATACAGCATGGAGGAACTTCTGGAGGCACTTGTACATGTGGCACAGCATGCCGGACGGTTTGTGGTGTTTGATCTGAAGTCATCCCTGCCTTATCTGAAAGGATTAGAAGGAGCAGCAGAGGAGAAGTGCTTTGACAGTATTGTAGCAGCTTACCTCCTGAATCCGTTGAAAAATGATTATGGATTTGAAGATGTGGCACAGGAGCATCTTGGATTGATGATCGATCCGAAGACAGAACTGGAAAAAATGGTCTGTTATGAAGCCTATGCTGCATTTGCGTCATCGGAAGTTTTGGAAGAAAAGCTGAAAAAAGAGGAAATGTGGAAGCTTTTTACAGAAATAGAGATGCCGCTTGTATTTACTCTGTTCCACATGGAGCAGAATGGGGTGCGTGTAGAAGCAGAAGAACTGAAAAGCTATGGAGAACAGCTTGGCGGAAAAATCGTACAGCTGGAAAAGGAAATTTATGAGCTTGCCGGGGAAGAATTTAATATCAATTCACCAAAGCAGCTGGGCGTGGTCCTTTTTGAACATCTGTCCCTCCCAAATGGAAAGAAGACGAAAACAGGATATTCGACGGCAGCAGACGTACTGGATAAGCTGGCACCGGATTATCCGATCGTGGCAAAAATCCTGGAATATCGTCAGCTTGCCAAGCTGAAATCGACTTATGCAGATGGGCTTGCCGTGTTTATTCATGAAGATGATCACCGGATCCATGGAAAATTCAACCAGACAGTCACAGCGACCGGACGTATCAGCAGTACAGAGCCAAACCTGCAGAATATCCCGGCGAGGGTAGAACTTGGACGGCTGATCCGTAAAGTATTTGTGCCGGAAGAGGGATATGTGTTTGTAGATGCTGATTATTCGCAGATAGAACTGCGTGTGCTGGCACATTGCTCCGGAGATGCAGCACTGATCGAAGCATACCGGGAAGCAAAGGACATTCACCGGATCACAGCTTCTCAGGTGTTTCATACTCCGTTTGATGAAGTGACCGATCTGCAGAGGCGAAATGCAAAAGCAGTCAACTTTGGTATTGTCTATGGGATCAGTTCTTTTGGACTGAGCCAGGATTTAAGTATTACGAGAAAAGAAGCGGCCGAATATATTGACCGTTATTTTGAAACCTATCCGGGCATCAAGAAATTTCTGGATGATGCAGTTGCTCATGCAAAAGAACAGGGATATGTTGTGACCTTATTTGGCAGAAGAAGACCGGTTCCGGAGCTGTCTTCCAGCAATTTTATGCAGAGACAATTCGGGGAACGTGTGGCAATGAATTCTCCGATCCAGGGAACGGCTGCAGATATCATGAAAATTGCAATGATCGCTGTGGACAAAAAGCTTCGCATGAGAAACATGAAATCCAGGCTGGTTCTGCAGGTACACGACGAACTTCTGATCGAGACATGGAAGGAAGAGGAAGAGGAAGTGCGGGAGATCCTGAAAGAAGGCATGATGCATGCGGCAGATCTTTCCGTTCCGCTTGAAATTGACATGCATAGTGGAAAAAACTGGTATGAGGCAAAATAAAAGGAAACAGATATGAGAAAAATAGGAATAACAGGAGGCATTGGTTCCGGGAAGAGCAAAGTACTCGACTTTTTAAGTGTAGTGTGCGGTGCGGTGATCTGCCAGTCAGATCTGGTGGCACATCAGGTACAGCTTCCGGGAGAAAAATGTTATCAGAAGGTCGTGGAGACGTTTGGGAAAGAAATTTTACATCCTGACGGAACGATTGATCGGAAAATTCTTGGCAGAATTGTGTTTGATCAGCCAGAGAAACTGCAAAAGCTTAATGCGATCGTGCATCCGGCGGTCAATGAAAAGATCCGGGAGGAAATGCAGAAGGCGCAGGAAGAGGGAAAAGAGCTTTTTATTCTGGAAGCCGCACTCCTTACGGAACCGGTATATCGTGAGATGTTGGATGAGATCTGGTATATTCATGTGCCACAGGAGATCCGGATGGAGCGACTGAGAAGTTCACGCGGATATTCAGATAAAAAAATGTATGCGGTGTTTGCAAATCAGCCGTCGGAAGAGACATTTACAGCGGTTTCGGATCTTGTGATCGAAAACGGCGGAACCTTTGAAGAAACGGAAAAACAGATAGACTTGGCACTGGGAAGAGGCTAAGAACAGGGAGAAGAAACAAGATGAGATTATGCAGCATTGCCAGTGGCAGCAGCGGAAACTGTATTTATGTGGGGAGCGATCGAACGCATCTGCTTGTAGATACAGGAATCAGCAAAAAACGAATTGAGGAAGGCTTAAAGGAACTTGAAATAAAAGGGAAAGAGCTGGATGGAATCCTGATCACCCATGAACATGCAGATCATATTCAGGGACTCGGTGTATTCAGCAGAAAATATGAGATCCCGATCTATGGAACACCGGGAACGATTCAGGGAATCCGTGATTATAAAAATCTCGGGAAAATGCCGGAAGGACTTTACCATGAAATCCAGGTAGACAAAGAATTTAAGCTGGGTGATATTGACGTGCATCCATTTGCTATTTCCCATGATGCAAATGAACCGAGCGGCTACCGCTTTGAGCAGGATGGAAAGAAGATCGCGGTAGCAACGGATCTTGGAAAATACGATGAATATACGGTAGAGAACCTGAAGGATTTAAATGCGGTCCTGCTGGAATCCAATCATGATATACATATGCTGGAAGTCGGTCCTTATCCGTATTACCTGAAGCAGAGAGTTCTTGGGGACAGAGGACATTTATCAAATGAATTGTCAGGACGGCTTCTTTGTGATATACTACACAATAACTTGCAGAGTGTATTGCTGGGGCATTTGAGCAAGGAGAATAATTACGAAGAACTTGCATATGAGACTGTCAAGCTGGAGGTCACTTTGGGGCAGAACCCGTATAAGGGGGATGATATACCGATCGCAGTTGCAAAAAGGGATCAGGTGTCTGCAGTGATCGAGGTTTAGAAAAAGAAAGTATGCAGAATTAGATTCAGGAGGACAGGCAGAATGAAGAAATGCATTATTACAGTAGTCGGTAAAGATTCGGTCGGAATTATTGCGAAAGTATGTACATACCTGGCAGAGACCAATATCAATATTTTAAATATTTCCCAGACGATCGTGGATGGGTATTTTAATATGATGGCGGTTGCAGATGTGGAAAATTCAAAAAAAGAACTGGATATCGTAGCGGTAGAACTTCGTGATATCGGCTTACAGATCGGTGTCAATATTCATTGTCAGAGAGAAGAGATTTTTGAAAAAATGCACAGAGTGTAAGGAGAACTGCTATGATTAATTTTTACGAAGTAGTAGAAACAAACCAGATGATCGAAGAAGAAAATCTGGATGTAAGAACAATCACATTGGGTATCAGTCTGATGGACTGTATTGACTCAGATCTGGACAGACTGAATGAAAAGATATATAAAAAAATCACAACACTTGCAAAGGATCTTGTATCGACAGGAGAGAAGATCGAAAGTGAATTTGGAATTCCGATCGTTAATAAGCGGATTTCCATTACACCGGTTGCACTTGTTGGCGGTTCAGCCTGCAAAAAACCAGAGGATTTTGTGACGATCGCAGAGACACTGGATAAAGCAGCAAAGGAAGTCGGTGTAAACTTTATCGGAGGATACTCTGCAATCGTATCCAAGGGAATGACAAAGAGCGATGAACTCCTGATCCGTTCCATTCCGATGGCAATGGCAAAGACAGAGCGTGTGTGCAGTTCGGTCAATGTAGGTTCGACAAAGACTGGTATTGATATGGATGCAGTCCGTCTTTGCGGCGAGATTGTAAAAGAGACAGCAGAGGCGACAAAGGACAAGGATTCGATTGGCTGTGCAAAATTTGTAATTTTATGTAATGCACCGGATGATAACCCGTTTATGGCAGGGGCTTTTTTAGGTGTTACCGAAGGAGATGCCGTGATCAATGTCGGTGTCAGCGGACCTGGTGTTGTAAAAAGAGCGATTGAAAAATGTCGTGGCGAGGGCTTTCAGGAACTTTGTGATACGATCAAGAAGACCGCATTTAAGGTGACAAGGGTTGGTCAGCTTGTAGCCGGAGAAGCTTCCAAAAGGCTTGGTATTCCGTTCGGAATCATTGACCTGTCACTTGCACCGACACCGGCTGTTGGCGATTCAGTAGCGGAGATTCTGGAAGAAATCGGACTTGAGAGAGTTGGCGCACCAGGAACAACAGCAGCACTTGCTATGCTGAACGATCAGGTGAAAAAAGGTGGCGTTATGGCGTCTTCCTATGTAGGAGGTTTAAGCGGAGCTTTTATTCCGGTCAGTGAGGATAAAGGAATGATCGATGCAGTCAATGCCGGATCTCTTTGTATAGAAAAGCTGGAGGCGATGACTTGTGTCTGCTCGGTAGGACTTGATATGATCGCTATTCCGGGTAAGACGAAAGCTACTACGATTTCCGGGATCATTGCGGATGAGATGGCGATCGGAATGGTCAATCAGAAGACAACGGCGGTTCGTGTGATACCTGTAGTTGGAAAGGATGTTGGAGATATGGCAGAGTTTGGTGGTCTTTTGGGATATGCGCCGATCATGCCGGTCAATGAATTTGACTGCAGTGCATTTGTGAATCGAAAGGGAAGAATTCCTGCACCGATACATAGTTTTAAAAATTAGAAAGAGGTAAAGAGAGCATGGGGAAAGTTGCGATTGTAACAGATAGTAACAGTGGAATTACACAGGCAGAAGGAAAGAAGATGGGAATTTACGTACTTCCGATGCCATTCTATATCAATGAGGAGTTGTTTTACGAGGATATCACACTCACGCAGGAGGAGTTTTATGAAAAACTGGCAGGAGATGCAGATATTAAGACTTCCCAACCGGCTCCCGGAGATGTAATGGATATGTGGGACAAGGCGCTGGAGGAATATGATGAGGTTGTACATATTCCGATGTCAGCCGGTCTTAGCAGTTCATGTGGGACTGCAATCATGCTTTCCCAGGACTATGATGGAAAAGTACAGGTCGTAAATAATCACCGGATTTCTGTTACGCAGCGAAGATCGGTGGAAGAGGCGAAAAAGCTTGCAGATGCTGGAAAGAGCGCGGCAGAAATTAAAGAACTGTTAGAAGCGATCCAGTGGGACAGTGATATCTATATTACAGTAGATACTTTAAAATACCTGAAGAAAGGCGGCAGACTTACACCGGCAGCTGCAGCGATTGGAACGGTTCTGAACCTGAAGCCAGTTCTCCGTCTTAAAGGAGAAAAGCTGGATGCGTTTGCGAAGTCAAGAGGATGGAAGAGTGCAAAGAAGACGATGATCAAGACAATTAATGAGATTCGTACTTCAGAATTCGGAGATTGTGATGGAAAAAAAGATTTGTATCTGGATGCAGCTTACACAGGAGACCGCAAGGAGGCACAGGAATGGCTGGATGAGCTTCATGAAGCATTTCCGGAGTTTGAAATCCGGATGGATCCACTGTCGTTGAGTGTGGCATGCCATATCGGACCTGGAGCCAGGGCAGTGACTCTTACCAAAATTCTTCATGTGAACTAAATGAGAAAGAGACTTTTTGCACAAACATGCGTAGTGGTGGTGTGCAAAAAGTCTCTTTTTTGACAAAGGGGAAGGGTTAAATAATTTGCAACTGCTTCTGGTATTCATTTGTAAAAGGTGTGCCAAATTTCTCGGTAATTATGGATTCATACAGGTCTGATGCGAAAATGTCCAGGTTCAGGAGGACCTGGGTGGCGGAGGTGAGATTTCTGGCATCTGCAAGCTTTGTGATCAGAGGGATGGCGGCATACTCTTTGATCTCTTTAAGAATTTGAGTATCTTTTTTTTGAAAACCGAGTACGCGGGCATAAAGGGCGGATGTGGATGACCGCTCTTTTTTTGCTTTGCCGGAAATGTTGCCGGAATCTTCTGCAAAACAGAAAGGAGGCTCATGTCGGAAGGTGTCCTTTTCTATGCCGAGCAGGATGTGCAGCAGGGTGCGGCTGATCCGGGTGTAGGTAAGCTCTCTGGTTTTCAGAAGATCGCAGAAGGAACTCCAGGTAGCAAAATCATTTCTCTGATTGATGATCCGGTTGGCGAGGTCTTTGCTGACATCAAGGTAATCGGTCAGAGAGGAAGCACTCTCACAGAGCAGTCGATACTTTAGCAGGAGCGAAAAATCATCCTGGGTAACCGGAAGTGAGGACTGGTAATTCTTTCGCAGCAGATCTGAAGAAGCGGGCGGAAGTTGTCCTGCGACGGATGAAAAAGCATCTTCTGGTAAAGATGGATTCAGAATTCGGTTGCGGATCGCAGTTGCGGAACTGAAGGTTTCGCAGAGGGCAGTATCGTGGTAGCCGGATCCCTCGCGGGGAATCGCGAAAGGCTGGATCGGACTTTTGAAATACCGGAGCGCTTTTAAGTATTCAATCCCAAGGGTATTGTTTGGTGAGGACAGGATTTCGGCAAGGGACGGATCCTTTGTATAGACACTTAGGGCAGTCTGGCGTGCCTGCGGAAACGGTCGGCCTTTTCGCAGCTCATCCTGCAGGAGCTGCCGGTAGACTTCTGGCTCTTCGGAAAGAATCCGGGCAAGCCGATTGAGTTTTTTGATATCGCCACACTCACTGCCAAAACAGAGATAGGAAATACAGCCAAGACTGTTAAAAATAGAAACGGCACCTCTTGCAAACAACTCTGCACTGCCACAGGAAAAAAGGACCGGGAGCTCCAGAATGAGTGATGCACCGCCAAGAAGGGCAGCTTTTGCCCGCAAATGCTTTGGTGCGATAGCAGGGGCGCCACGCTGGACGAAGTCACCACTCATAAGGATAACTGCCGCATCTGCCCCTGTTTTTTGAAGTGCCTGGTCTATATGATACTGATGCCCGTTGTGGAACGGATTATATTCTGCGATGATACCGACGATTTTCATACTTTTAACTAAAATCTCCTTTGTGTTGTTTGTGAAAAGATTATACTATAAAAAGAGTTTTTGTGCAAAAAACATTGTACTGGAAAATATTACGTGAAAAAAATAACATTACTTGTATACAATGTGTGCAAGGAGTATAATTAAGAATAGAGTGTGAGTTCTAATAAAGAAAATTCTAGTACCAGAAGGGAGAAACATCAATGAATGTATTAGTAATCAACTGCGGAAGTTCATCACTGAAGTTCCAGCTCATCAACTCAGAATCGGAGGCGGTTCTCGCAAAAGGTCTTTGCGAAAGAATCGGTATTGACGGAAGACTTACCTATCAGCCGGCAGGTGGAGAGAAGAATGTATCTGAAAAGGCTATGCCTACACATACAGAAGCAATCCAGTTCGTAATCGACGCGCTGACAGATGCAGATACAGGTGTTGTTAAGAGCCTTGACGAAATCGGAGCAGTCGGACATCGTGTTGTTCACGGCGGAGAAAAGTTTGCAAAATCTGTAGTTGTAACACCGGAAGTAAAAGCTGCGATCGCAGAGTGCAATGACCTTGCACCACTTCACAACCCGGCAAACTTAATCGGAATCGAAGCTTGTGAAAGCCTGATGCCGGGCACACCACAGGTTGTTGTATTTGATACTGCTTTTCATCAGACAATGCCTGAGAAAGCTTATATGTATGGACTTCCATATGAATATTATGAAAAATACAAAGTAAGACGTTATGGATTCCACGGAACAAGCCACAGCTTCGTATCTAAGAGAGTAGCTGAGATTGTTGGAAAACCATACAACGCAACAAAGACGATCGTATGCCATCTTGGTAATGGAGCATCTGTTTCAGCAGTGCTTAACGGAGAATCAGTAGATACCTCTATGGGACTTACTCCGTTGGAAGGTCTTGTAATGGGAACACGTTCCGGAGATATTGATCCGGCGATCATGGAATTCATTGCTAAGAAAGAAAACCTTGACATTGCAGGAATTATGAATGTCCTGAACAAGAAATCAGGTGTGGAAGGTGTATCCGGTGTATCCAGCGACTTCCGTGATCTTGAGGCAGCAGCAAAAGCAGGCAACAAGCGTGCAGAACTTGCAATCGACGTATTTGCATACAGAGTAGCAAAATATGTTGGTGCTTACACAGCAGCAATGAACGGTGTTGATAATATCGTATTTACAGCAGGTATCGGTGAGAACTGTGCACTTGTAAGAACAAAAGTCTGCAGCTATCTTGGATATCTTGGAATTACAATCGATGAAGAAGCAAATGGAAAACGTGGAGAAGAGATCATAATCTCTACACCAGATTCCAAAGTGAAAGTTCTTGTAGTTCCGACAAACGAAGAACTTGCAATTGCAAGAGAGACAGTTGCACTTGTATAACAGAAGAAATTAGAAAAAACCTTAAAATCTGTAAATCATCCTTGACAAAAAGAATTTACATGGTATAATAGTTTAGGTGTGAACAGGAGAAAGAATTATGTTAATTGACCTGTCCGAAGTCTTATCTGAACCGCATAAGTCCATTGACGAAGTGGTCGGCACTGAGATGAAAGAAGTGAAGGTGAACGGAAGCAGATTTCCGGTAAGCCGGACACAGCCTGTGCATATTCATGTCGAGTATGCCGGCGAAAAAAAACTTCATATCAGTTGTGAGACAAGTCTTACGGTAATCATTCCGTGTGACAGATGTCTTACAGATGTACCGACAGATTTCACGCTTTCCTTTGAAAAGCAGGTGAATACAGCTCTGGCAGACGGAGAAGATGATGGCGAATCCGATGAAGCGAATTACATTGACGGATATCATCTTGATGTGGAGCAGCTGCTCTATAACGAGATTTTAGTAGGGTGGCCGATGAAAGTTCTATGTAGCGAAGACTGTAAAGGGATTTGCAGTGTATGTGGTCAGAACTTGAATGAGGGAAGCTGCGACTGCGAAGACACCAGTCTTGACCCTAGAATGTCAGTTATCCGCGATCTTTACAAGAATTTTAAGGAGGTGTAACCTATGTCAATTTGTCCAAAGAATAAATCTTCTAAAGCAAGAAGAGACAAGAGAAGAGCAAACTGGAAAATGAGCGCACCGAATCTGGTGAAATGCAGCAAATGTGGAGAACTTATGATGCCACACAGAGTTTGCAAAGCTTGTGGATCTTACAACAAGAGAGAAATCGTTACTGTAGAAAACTAATTAAAAAAGGCTATAGTACAGGAGTTAGGCGTATTGCTTAACTCCTTTTCTTTTTTCTAATTTTCCTAAATCTGCTAAATATTATTGATTTTTACGGTCATGTCTAGTAGAATTGGTTTAGTAATGCTGGGAGGTAACAGTATGAAAGAAATAACAAAAGTTGTTGTCGATGCAATGGGCGGAGACAACGCACCGCATGAGATCATCAAAGGTGCGGTCGAGGCGGTCGGGAAGTCAGATGCGATCCATGTGATTCTGGTCGGAAAAGAAGATGTCATCAATCAGGAACTTTCCGGGTACACATATAATAAAGAACAGATTTCGGTTGTTCATACATCGGAAGTAATTGAGACAGCAGAACCGCCGGTTATGGCGATCCGCAGAAAGAAAGACTCATCCATTGTGGTAGGTCTTAAGATGGTGAAGGATAAAGAAGCTGACGCTTTTGTTTCAGCAGGAAGTTCCGGTGCGGTTCTTGCCGGGGGACAGCTTCTGGTTGGACGTATCAAAGGGGTGGAAAGGCCACCGCTTGCACCACTGATCCCGACAGAAAAAGGATTCTCCATTTTGATCGACTGTGGGGCGAATGTAGATGCAAGACCTTCACATCTGGTGCAGTTTGCCAAGATGGGTTCGATCTATATGGAACATATTATGGGAGTCAAAAATCCGAAGGTTGCGATCGTCAATATCGGAGCTGAGGAAGAAAAGGGTAATGCCCTGGTCAAGGAGACTTTTCCTATGCTGAAAGAATGTAAGGATATTAACTTTATCGGAAGCATTGAAGCGAGAGAAATCCCTCACGGACAGGCAGATGTTATCGTCTGTGAAGCATTTACCGGCAACGTGATCCTGAAACTCTATGAAGGAGTAGCATCGGTTCTTGTAAGCAAGATTAAAGGTGGTATGAAGCAGAATCTCCGCGGCATGATCGGTGGACTTCTGGTTAAGCCGGTGCTGAAAAAGACTATGAAGGATTTTGACGCAAGTGAGTACGGTGGAGCACCACTGCTTGGACTCACCGGTCTGGTAGTAAAGACACACGGCAGTTCCAAAGCAAAAGAAGTCTGCAATTCGATTTTGCAGTGTGTAACCTTCAAAGAAGAAGGAATCAATGAAAAGATCAAAGAATGTATTCAGGCGGAAGAAAAATCCGCACAGGAATAAGCTCAGAAAGGATTAAGAATTATGGAATTTGAAAAACTGAAAGACATTATTGTTGATGTGATGGGATGTAACCCGGATGAAATTACGATGGACACTACATTTGTAGATGATCTGGGAGCTGATTCGCTTGATATTTTCCAGATTATTATGGGAATTGAAGATGCATTTGATATCGAAATTGAAAATGAAGATGCAGAAAAGATCGCAACAGTAGGTGATGCTGTAGAACAGATCAAGAACGCTGTTAACTAGGGAAAATGATTACAGGGGACATCCCCATTTTTGGGGAGTGTCCTTTTTTAAAATTGGAGGAGCAATCATGAGCAGAAATGTAAAGGAACTGGAAGAAAAAATCGGCTACAATTTCAAGGACAGCCATTTGCTCAGACATGCTGTGACGCACAGCTCTTATGTGAATGAAAAGCATATGAAGAAGGCAGACTGTAATGAACGTCTGGAATTCCTTGGAGATGCTGTTCTGGAACTGATTTCAAGCGAATATCTTTTTTTCGAGAACCAGACAATGCCGGAAGGAGAACTGACTAAGTTAAGAGCAAGCATGGTATGCGAGAAGGCACTTGCATTTTGTGCGCGGGATCTGGAACTTGGAAGTTATCTGCTGCTTGGGAAAGGTGAGGACGCGACCGGTGGAAGATTCAGAGAGTCTATTACCTCGGATGCATTGGAAGCACTGATTGGTGCGATTTATCTGGATGGTGGTTTTGCTAATGCGAAAGAGTTTATTTTAAAATATATTTTAAACGACCTGGAAGGGAAACGGCTCTTTTATGATAGCAAGACTATCCTGCAGGAAATGGTACAGGGCGGTCAGGAAAAAGGAATTGTCTACCAGCTGGTAGGAGAAGAGGGACCGGACCACAATAAATCCTTCCGTGTAGAGGTTGTGATCGGCGGAGAAGCCTTTGGATGTGGTATCGGAAGAACCAAAAAGGCTGCCGAACAGGAAGCGGCTTATCAGGCAATCCTGAAGCTGAAAGAAGGAAAGGTACAGTAGGTGAGGCATGTATTTAAAAAGTATTGAAGTACAGGGATTCAAGTCTTTTGCAAATAAGATTGTCTTTGAATTTCATAACGGGATCACCGGAATCGTCGGACCGAACGGAAGTGGGAAAAGTAACGTGGCGGATGCCGTCCGCTGGGTACTCGGAGAGCAGAAGGTGAAGCAGCTCCGTGGAGGTACGATGCAGGATGTTATTTTTTCCGGTACGGAAAACCGGAAACCCCTCAGCTACGCATCGGTTGCGATCACACTGGATAATTCAGATCACAAACTCCCGGTGGAGTTTGAAGAGGTTAAAGTCACAAGAAAGTTGTACCGTTCGGGGGAAAGTGAATATCTGATCAACGGCAGTGTCTGCAGGCTCAAAGATATCAATGAGATGTTTTATGATACAGGTATCGGAAAAGAAGGATATTCGATCATCGGACAGGGACAGATTGACAAGATCCTGAGCGGTAAGCCGGAAGAGAGACGAGAGCTTTTTGATGAGGCGGCCGGGATTGTCAAATTTAAGCGCCGCAAGGCGTTATCTCTTCGCAAACTGGAAGAAGAGCAGAGCAATCTGGTCCGTGTCAATGATATTTTGGGAGAGTTGGAAAAGCAGTTTGGTCCGCTTCAGAAACAGTCGGAGACAGCGAAGGAATATCTGAAAAAGAGAGAAGAACTGAAGCATTATGACATCAATATGTTCCTGGTGGAGATGAAACGTCTGAAGGGGCAGATCCGGGAAAACGATGAGAAGCTGAAGATTGCGCAGGATGAACTCATTGAAGCCGGCAAAAAGCATGAAGATATGAAGGCACAGTATGAGAAGATCGAGCAGGAAGTAGATGAGATCGACGCCGGAATTGAGCATGCAAAAAGCCAGAGAAATGAGACAACACTTCTGAAGCAGCAGTTGGAAAACCAGATCGAGCTTTTAAAAGAGCAGATCAACAGTGTCCGTATGAATGATGAACACTATGAAAAACGCGCAAACGATATTCAGGCAGAGCTTGCAAACCGTGAAAGGCAGAAATCCGAACTGGAAGAAGAAAAAGCAGAGATCGACAGACATCTTGCAGCTGCATCTGAGAGACAAAAGCAGGCAGGAGAGGAGCTGACTGCCCTGCAGAGCCGGATTGCAGAGATGACAGTGGAGATTGAAAAGAATCAGAACGATATCCGTGAGCTTCTGAATAACCGTGCATCCACGAAGGCAAAGCTGCAGCATTATGAAACGACGCTTGAACAGATCAAGGTACGCCGGGCACTGCTTTACAAACGTCTGGTAGAAGCGGAGAGTGATGTACAGAGGCAACAGGAACTTGCCGCGCAGTATACGGAAGAACTGAAGGCAGTATCAGGTAAGATCACGGATTCTGTAGAACAGATCAAAAACTATGAAACAGAGATTGCCGGACTGCAAAAAGAGATCGGACAGGCAAATGAAAACCTGCGAAACAGGCAGAATGCTTATCACAGGGAGTACTCTCGTCTGGAGTCTCTGAGGAACCTTACGGAGCGTTACGATGGTTATGGGAACAGTATCCGTCGTGTGATGGAGCAGAAAAGCCGCGAGCCGAAAATCCTGGGGGTTGTGGCTGATCTGATCAAAGTAGATAAAAAATATGAGACTGCGGTGGAGATCGCACTTGGAGGCAGTATCCAGAATATCGTTACTGCAGACGAAGAGACTGCAAAAAAAATGATTGGTTATCTGAAGCAGAACCGGTATGGACGTGCAACTTTCCTTCCATTGACAGCGATTCGTGGGGGACAGGGATTTGCCAGGGCAGAAGCCCTTCGCGAGCCGGGGGTGATCGGCACGGCGGACAAGCTGGTAACGGTAGAAGATAAATTTACATCTCTTGCAGAGCATCTTCTTGGAAGAACTCTTGTGGCAGACAACATTGATACCGGGATCCGTCTGGCAAGAAAGTACCGTCAGTCCCTGCGTATCGTTACGCTGGAAGGAGATCTGATCAATCCTGGCGGAGCAATGAGTGGTGGAGCATTTAAGAATTCCAGTAATCTGCTCAGCAGAAGACGTGAGATTGAAGAACTGGAAAAGACGGTTGCGCGTCTGAAAACAGAACTCCAGAAATCGGAAACAGAAGTTGCGGCCGCAAAGGAGAAGCGGACGACGCTGTATGCAAAGGTGGAAGAGATCCAGCAGGAATTGCAGAATGACTATGTGGTTCAAAATACTGCGAAGATGAATCTGGACCAGGTAAAAAGCCGTCAAAATGCGACCAGAGAAAATTCAGAAGGAATTTATGCGGAGCGCAAGAAACTGGAAGAACAGGTTCATGAGATCGAGGAAAACGAAGAATCGATCAAAATGGAACTGGAGACCAGCCAGCAACTGGAGGACGAGCTGACACGCCAGATGGAAAGCTCACAGAAGTGGCTGGAAAAAGAGCGTGAGACAGAAGCGGCAGAAGTGCGCAAAAATGAAAATATTCACCTCAGTTTTGCTGCATTGGAGCAGAAAAAAGATTTTATCGAGGAGAATTTTGTCCGTATCCGGGAAGAGATGGGAAAATTCCAGGAAGAGCTTGCCACTTTAAATGCAAGCAAAGGAGAGAATCACGGTGAAATAGAGCAAAAGGAAGCACAGATTACCGAAATCCGGCAGACGATAGAGAATTCAAAGGAATTATTTGAGGAAATCAACAAAGAGATCGAAGAATCGCAGAAAAAGCGGGAAGAACTGAATCAGAAGCATAAGGCATTCCTGAAAAAGCGAGAAGATCTGGCAGCCCATATGGCAGAGCTTGATAAAGAATCCTTCCGGCTTACCAGCAAGAAAGAAGGCTACGAGGAAGCTTTGGAAAAGCAGATCAATTATATGTGGGAAGAGTACGAACTGACGTATAATCATGCACTGGAAATCCGGGATGAGAGTCTGACAGATCCTGCCGAGATGCGAAGGCGGATCCAGGAATTAAAGACGGAGATCCGGAAACTCGGATCGGTGAACGTCAATGCGATCGAAGATTTTAAAAATCTTTCCGAGCGGTATGAATTTATGAAAACGCAGCATGATGATCTGGTAGAGGCAGAAGCAACGCTCAAGAAGATCATTGAAGAACTGGACGAGGCGATGCGCAAGCAGTTTACTGAGCAGTTTGCGAAGATCAGCCAGGAGTTTAATCAGGTGTTTAAACAACTGTTCGGTGGTGGAAAAGGAACTCTGGAACTGATGGATGATGAGGATGTGCTGGAAGCCGGAATCCGGATTATTGCGCAGCCGCCGGGTAAAAAACTTCAGAATATGATGCAGCTTTCCGGTGGAGAAAAGGCGTTGACGGCGATTTCGCTGCTGTTTGCAATCCAGAATCTGAAACCTTCCCCGTTTTGTCTGCTGGATGAAATCGAGGCGGCACTGGATGATTCTAATGTCACGAGATTTGCACAGTATTTGCACAAGCTGACGAAAAATACACAGTTTATCGTCATTACACACCGTCGCGGTACGATGACAGCGGCAGACCGGCTGTATGGGATCACTATGCAGGAAAAAGGGGTATCAACGCTGGTATCTGTGGATCTTCTGGAAGATGAGCTTACAAAGTAGTGGATAGGAGGATATGATGGCAGAAGAAAAAATGGGATTTTTTAAGCGTCTGGTAGCAGGACTTAACAAGACGCGCGATAATATCGTGTCTGGAATGGACAGTATTTTTCATGGATTTTCAAAGATAGATGAGGACTTTTATGAGGAACTGGAAGAGGTTCTGATCATGGGAGATCTGGGGGTAAAAGCAACTTACGCGATTCTTGATGATCTTCGTAAAAAAGTAAAAGAACAGCATATCAAAGAGCCGATTGAGTGCAGACAGCTCCTGATCGACAGTATCAAAGAGCAGATGGATGTAGGCGAGACAGCTTATGAATTTGAAAACCAGACTTCTGTTGTTCTGGTGATCGGAGTAAATGGAGTCGGAAAGACGACTACTATCGGAAAACTTGCCGGTAAGATGAGAGGTCAGGGCAAGAAGGTTGTGCTTGCTGCAGCAGATACTTTCCGTGCAGCTGCGGGCGATCAATTAAAGGAATGGGCACATCGTTCGGATGCAGATCTGATCGGCGGACAGGAAGGTGCAGATCCGGCAGCCATCGTTTATGATGCGGTAGCGGCTGCAAAAGCGAGAAAGGCAGATATCCTTCTGGTGGATACAGCCGGAAGACTTCACAATAAAAAGAACCTGATGGAGGAACTGAAGAAGATTAACCGTGTGCTGGAAAGAGAATATCCGGAAGCATACAGGGAAACTTTGGTTGTTCTGGATGCAACGACCGGACAGAATGCACTTTCACAGGCAAAGGAATTCAGTGATGTTGCGGATATTACAGGAATTATCCTGACTAAGATGGATGGAACGGCCAAAGGTGGAATTGCAGTTGCAATTCAGGCAGAGCTTGGAATTCCTGTTAAATATATAGGTGTCGGTGAGACAATCGATGATCTGCAGAAATTCGATTCCGACGAATTTGTACAGGCATTATTTACAACAGAAGAAAAGAAGGAAGAAGGAGAAGAATAATAATATGCTGACATTGGAAAAATTTGAAGAAGCAAGCGAGATCGTAAAACGTGTGACACGTCCGACAAAGCTTATCTACAGTGAGTATCTCAGTAGTCAGACCGGGGGAAAGGTCTATTTGAAACCGGAAAATATGCAGTACACAGGTGCATACAAATTAAGAGGAGCTTATTACAAGATCAGCACACTTTCTGAGGAAGATCGTGCAAAAGGTCTGATCACAGCTTCAGCAGGAAACCATGCGCAGGGTGTGGCATATGCGGCAAAAGCGTTTGGATGTAAGGCGACGATTGTTATGCCAACTGTCACTCCGCTGATTAAGGTAAACCGTACCAAGAGCTATGGCGCCGAGGTTGTTTTACACGGAGATGTCTATGACGATGCCTGCGCAAAGGCCTATGAGCTTGCAGAAGAGTACGGATATACTTTTGTACATCCGTTCGATGATCTGGATGTAGCTACCGGACAGGGAACGATTGCAATGGAAATTGTCCAGGAACTCCCGACCGTTGATTATATCCTTGCACCGATCGGGGGCGGCGGACTGATCACAGGTGTATCTACACTTGCGAAAATGCTGAACCCAAAGATCAAAGTGATCGGTGTGGAACCGGCAGAAGCAGCAAGTATGACTGCTGCAATCGAAGCAGGACATACCGTAACACTTCCAAGTGCCAACACGATCGCAGATGGTACAGCAGTAAAAAAAGTCGGGGAACAGAACCTCCCATACGTCATGGAAAATGTAGACCAGATCGTAACTGTAGAAGACGATGAACTGGTCGGAGCATTCCTTGATATGGTGGAAAACCATAAAATGGTAGTAGAAAACTCCGGTCTTCTTTCCGTTGCTGCTTTAAAACAGCTGGATCTGAAAGGTAAGAAAGTAGTATCTATCTTAAGCGGCGGGAACATGGATGTTATTACTATGTCTTCAGTTGTACAGCACGGACTGATTCAGAGAGACCGTATCTTCTCTGTATCGGTACTTCTTCCGGATAAACCGGGTGAACTGGTAAAAGTGGCACAGACGATTGCAGAAGAGCAGGGAAATGTGATCAAACTGGAACATAATCAGTTTGTAAGTATTAACCGGAATGCGGCTGTGGAGCTTCGTGTGACACTGGAAGCATTTGGAACCGATCATAAGAACCGGATCATTGCGGCATTGGAGGCAGCCGGATTCAGACCGAAGCTGATCAGTGCGAAGTTATATTAGAATGTTTAAGAGGACAGTCTTATCCCCTGGTGAGGGATGAGGCTGTCTTTTTTTGAAAATAAGGTTGTTAGGTCGGGCGAGAAAAAGAATCTCTTCCAATCCAGGTTGTGCAAACCATTCCGATGAACCTCTGAAGGCGAAAATTATGTCAGCAGAGGCTTCCATAATTTTTGAGTTTCATCTCCATTGCACAAAATAGGATTGAAAGAGATTCTTTTTCTCGCCCGGCCAATGAACGGTATTGGTTAAAAGGGCAGGACTGCTTCATAGTGAGGGAGAGAGATTGCAAATGTGATTGGGTGCTTGTTGAAGACGGGAGATATAGATGGAAAAATATGGAAATTTAACCAATTAGCACTTTAATTGAATGAAATACTGGGTTAAAGTCACGAAATGAGGAAAATGGGGTTGACATCGAAGGTATAGTTGTATACAATAATACAAAAATACAGGTCAGGGAGTGATGGTTATGGAAAATAGGAAGGTTTATCTGGATAAGCATACAAATTTATTGCAACTTGAGGAGCATATGTACCCGCTGGTAGACGTGGACACACCGAATGTGTTCCGGAACCTGTTTCATTATGATGAGATTCCGAAGATTGCGTTTAATGATCGTATTGTACCGCACAGTATGCCGGATGAGATCTGGATCACGGATACGACATTCAGGGATGGACAGCAGTCGAGAGCACCCTATTCAACGGATCAGATTGTAACCATTTTCGATTATATGCACAGGCTTGGAGGTTCGCAGGGGAAGATTCGTCAGAGTGAATTTTTCTTATACAGCAAGAAAGACCGTGATGCCGTATATAAATGTATGGAAAGAGGTTATAAGTTCCCGGAGATCACAAGCTGGATCCGTGCAAATAAAAAGGATTTTGAGCTGGTAAAAGATCTGGGAATGAAGGAAACCGGAATTCTGGTAAGCTGTTCGGATTATCATATTTTTTATAAACTGAAGATGACAAGACGAGAGGCGATGGAACATTATTTGTCAGTTATACGTGAATGTCTGGAGACCGGTGTCAGTCCAAGATGTCATCTGGAAGATATTACCAGATCGGATATTTATGGATTTGTCATTCCATTCTGTCTGGAACTGATGCATCTGATGGAAGAATATCAGATTCCGGTGAAGATTCGTGTCTGTGATACAATGGGATACGGAGTCAACTATCCGGGGGCTGTGATTCCTCGTTCCATTCCGGGTATCATTTACGGACTCAGAGTACATGCAGGTGTACCGAGTGAACTGATCGAATTCCACGGACATAATGATTTTTACAAGGCAGTCAACAATTCAACAACGGCCTGGCTTTATGGAGCATGTGGTGTGAACTGTTCCTTGTTTGGAATCGGTGAACGTACCGGCAATACGCCGCTGGAAGCGATGATTTTTGAATATGCGCAGCTTCGCGGAACGCTGGATGGTATGGATACAACGGTGATTACTGAACTGGCAGAATATTATGAAAAAGAGATTGGATACCAGATTCCGCCGCGTACCCCGTTTGTCGGAAAGAATTTCAATGTAACCCGTGCGGGGATCCATGCAGACGGACTGTTAAAGAACGAAGAAATCTACAATGTGTTTGATACCGGCAAGTTTCTGAACCGTCCACCGCTGGTTGCTGTGTCAAATACTTCCGGTCTTGCAGGTATTGCACACTGGATAAATACATATTATCACCTGAAAAATGAGAAACAGGTAGACAAGAATTCCATTTTAGTTGTAGAATTGAAGAAGTGGGTTGACGCGGAATATGAATCCGGCCGTGTGACCGTACTCACAGATCAGGAACTAATCCGGGAGATTGAGAGAATCTGTGACGAAAAGGGGATTACAATCTAACGAAATTCAGGAGAGAGATAAAATGGAAGAGTATTCATTGAGAAGTCAGGTTTTTCAAACTATCAGAGATGACATTCTGAAAGGTAAGTATGAAGAAAATGACGAACTCAGGGAAGCAACATTGGGGAAGGAACTTGGAGTTAGCCGTACACCGGTAAGAGAGGCACTTAGACAGCTGGAACTGGAGGGACTGGTGAACATCATCCCAAATAAAGGAGCTTATGTTACCGGTATTTCCGATAAGGATGTACATGATATTTATATGATTCGTTCCATGCTGGAAGGATTATGCGTCCGTTGGGCAACAGAACATATTACACAGGAGCAGCTGGAAGAACTGGATGAGATCATTCTTTTATCCGAGTATCATATGGATAAAGGACATTCCGATCAGCTGACAGAGCTGGATGGAAGATTCCATCAGATTCTGTATGAGGCATCACAGAGCAGGATTCTGGATCATGTGCTTTCAGATTTTCACAAATATGTACAGCTTGCAAGAAGGACTTCCGTTAAGACAGAAGAGCGTGCGATCAAGTCGATTGGTGAGCATAACGAGATTCTGAATGCCATCAAGGCGAAGGATGCGGAAAAAGCCGGCAATCTGGCAACGATCCATATTATGCATGTTATGGAGAACCTGCATATCGAAGAAAAATAGCCAAAAAGGAGACGAAGTTATGAGTAAAATTCAGATGACGACACCGATTGTTGAGATGGACGGAGATGAGATGACCAGAATTCTCTGGAGGATGATAAAAGATGATCTTCTTCTGCCGTATATCGATCTTAAGACAGATTATTATGATCTTGGATTGGAACACCGCAATGAGACAGATGACCAAGTTACAGTTGATTCGGCTAATGCAACAAAGAAGTACAAAGTAGCAGTCAAATGTGCGACCATTACACCGAATGCGGCAAGAGTAAAAGAATATGAACTCAAAGAGATGTGGAAGAGTCCGAACGGAACAATCCGTGCGATTCTGGATGGAACGGTATTTCGTGCTCCGATCGTGGTAAAAGGAATTGAACCATGTGTAAAGAACTGGAAAAAGCCGATCACGATTGCCCGTCATGCTTATGGGGATGTATATAAAGGAACCGAGATGAAGATTCCGGGACCTGGAAAGGCAGAGCTGGTCTACACGGCACCTGACGGAACAGAGACAAGAGAGCTGATCCATAATTTCGATGGAGCAGGTATTATCCAGGGAATGCACAATATCAATGCATCGATTGAAAGTTTTGCAAGAAGCTGTTTTAGTTATGCACTGGATACAAAGCAGGATCTTTGGTTTGCAACAAAAGATACCATTTCCAAAAAATATGACCATACTTTCAAAGATATCTTCCAGGAGATCTTTGATGCGGAGTATAAGAACCTTTTTGATGAAGCGGGAATTGAATATTTCTACACGCTGATCGATGATGCGGTAGCCCGTGTAATGAAATCAGAGGGTGGTTATATCTGGGCATGTAAGAATTATGACGGGGATGTGATGAGTGATATGGTTTCCTCAGCATTTGGTTCACTTGCCATGATGACATCTGTACTGGTATCACCGGAAGGCTTTTATGAATATGAAGCTGCACATGGAACAGTACAGCGTCATTATTATAAACACCTGAAAGGGGAAGAGACTTCAACAAACTCTGTTGCAACAATTTTTGCATGGACAGGAGCTTTGCGCAAGAGAGGAGAACTGGATGGGAACCAGGAACTGATGGATTTTGCAGACCGTTTGGAAAAAGCAACGATTGATACGATTGAAGAGGGTTATATGACAAAGGATCTGGCAATGATCACAACTCTTCCGGAGGTACATGTACTGAACAGTGAAGGGTTTATTAAAGCGATTGCAGAAAGATTATAAAAAGAGCAGGGAATGCATGAAGGGCGTATCTCTGACAGGAAAATGGGAAGAACTGGCTTATTCAGCCAGTTCTTCCCATTTTTCATAGAGTTCTTCGAGTTCTGCTTCGTTTGCTGCTTTTTCTTTTGCCAGTTCCTGGCATTTAACAGAATTTGTATAGACTTCTTCCTGCATCATCAGTTCATCGATTTTGCCATTACGTGTTTCCAGAACACCGATACGTTCTTCTGTTTTCTTCAGGTCGTTCTGCCTTTTACGGAGACGTGCCTGTTCTTCTTTCTGCTCCTGCCAGCTTAGTTTGGATTCGGAAACCTGCGCCGGTGTGTCTTCGGAAGCAGCTGTGGAAACAGCCGGGGTCAGAAGATCTTTTTTCTCCAGATAATAATCATAGTTGCCGATATAATTTACAAAGGTATTGCCGGTCAGTTCCAGAATACGGGTGGCAGTCTGGTTGATGAAATAACGGTCGTGGGATACATAAAGTATCGTACCGGTATAATCGTTCAGAGCCCGCTCAAGAATTTCCTTGGAAGTGATGTCCAGATGATTGGTTGGCTCATCGAGGATCAGAAAATTTGCATTGGAGAGCATCAGCTTTGCCAGAGATACACGTCCCCTTTCACCACCACTTAAATCACCGATCAGCTTGAAAACATCATCTCCGGTAAAAAGAAAAGCCGCAAGCATGTTCCGGATCTGTGTGTTGGTAAGTGTCGGATAATCATCGGAAATTTCTTCAAAGATCGTCTTATCCATATGAAGGACGTGGTGTTCCTGATCGTAGTAACCAATCTCCACATTGGCACCCAGTGTAAAGGAACCGCTGTCTGCCTGGATCACATTGTTCAGAATCTTGAGAAGCGTAGTTTTTCCGGTTCCGTTGTCGCCAATGATGGCTATATGTTCCCCACGCTTGATCTCGAAACTGATATCGGTGAAAAGTGTCTGTGGCGGAAAGGCTTTGCTTAATCCTTTGACAGAAAGGACATCATTGCCACTGACACGGGAAGGCTCCAGCTTCAGATGGATGTCAGTGTTGATCTCCATCGGTTTGTCTACAAGCGTCATCTTGTCCAACATTTTTTCCCGACTTTCGGCACGCTTGATGGATTTCTCACGGTTAAATGAACGGAGCTTTTCAATCACGGCTTCTTGATGTTTGATCTCACGCTGCTGATTCAAGTATTCTTTTAATCTGGCTTCTCTGAGCTGTTCTTTTTTGACAGCAAAATCAGAATAATTGCCCATATAAGTATGAAGCTGTCCCTGCTCGACTTCAATCACCTTTGTAACCACACGGTTCAGGAAATAGCGGTCGTGGGATACGATAAGAACAGCACCCGGATAATTCAGAAGATAGGTTTCCAGCCATGCGATGGAGTTCATATCCAGGTGGTTTGTTGGTTCATCCAGAAGCAGGACGTCAGGCTTGGTAAGAAGGAGTTTGCCAAGAGATACACGGGTCTTCTGACCACCGGATAAAGAATCTACGGGTTTAGTAAATTCTTCTTCTGTAAATCCGAGACCTTTTAGAACGCCGGTAAGCTCACTTTTATAAGCGTAACCGTCTGCGTGCTCAAATGCAGAAGTCAGTCTCTGATAAGTGGCAAGACGTGCTTCAAGAGCATCTCCGGAAAGAGACGGAAGCTCTATCTCGATTGTACGGATCTGCTTTTCCATCTCAATGACTTCGGCTTTTGCCGTGCGGACTTCTTCATAAATGGTATTGCCGCTTTCCATCTCCTGATGCTGTGCAAGGTAGCCGAGAGTTTTGCCTTTGGTAAGAACAACCGTCCCTGCATCGGGAGAAAGCTGTCCTACGATCATCTTGAGGATCGTGGATTTGCCGGCTCCGTTAAGACCTACAAGAGCAGCTTTTTCATGGTTCTCTATATGAAAGGATCCGTCTTTTACGATGACCTGATCCCCAAAACTTTTTGACAGATTATGACATGCCAGTATCATTTTTATATCCTCCTGTTAAAGTGGCAATTATGTTACTGCTCACAGTAACATAATTATAGCTGAAATACGACAAAAAACAACTATAAAATTTGACTTTTTCACTAGATTCTTATATAATTAAAAATAATGAGTCAAAAAATAGGAAGGTGGAAGTGAAAGTGGCATCAAGAGAAATATCTCAGGCAGTAATAAGGAGACTTCCGCGGTATTATCGTTATTTAGGGGAACTACTGGAGAGCGGAGTCGAACGGATATCATCCAATGAATTAAGTAAAAGAATGAAAGTAACTGCTTCACAGATCCGTCAGGATCTGAATAATTTTGGTGGATTTGGACAGCAGGGATATGGCTATAATGTAAAGTATCTTTATACAGAGATAGGTAAGATCCTTGGACTGAACGAGAAACATAAATTCGTTATCATTGGAGCAGGAAATCTTGGACAGGCACTGGCGAACTATGCAGCATTTGAAAATCGGGGATTTGTTTTAAAAGGGCTGTTTGACGTAAACCCAAGGCTTGCCGGATTGACGATCCGTGGAGTTGAGATCCGTATGATGGATGAATTGAAGGATTTTGTGAAAGAAAACGATATTGAGATCGGGGTTCTTACGATTCCGAAGACAAAAGCAGTAGAGGTTGCCAATCTCCTGGTAGATAATGGAGTTAAGGCTATCTGGAATTTTGCGCATACAGATCTGAATCTGCCGGATAATATTATTGTTGAGAATGTTCATTTGTCTGAAAGTCTGATGAGATTATCTTATAATATCACCAGATACAATGAAGAACATGAAGGAAAGTAGGCAAAGCAGACCAGAAGGCAGAGGTGCAGGAAAATTTTTTCCTGCACCTTTTTGAAAATTAAATGTATGGGAGACCGGATATGAAAGAAATACTGACAGCAGATCAGATGAGAAGATCGGATCAGAGAATGATACAGAAGATGCAGGTCCCGTCCCTTGTCCTGATGGAACGGGCGGCACTTCAGTGTGTGGCTGCGATGAAAGCAGAAGACATAGATTTGTCGAAAGCATTGGTCGTGTGTGGAAGTGGCAATAACGGTGGTGACGGATTCGCAATTGCAAGGATGCTCGTAGAAGAAGGAAATCATCCAGATGTAGTATTGGTCGGAAATTATGACCATCGTAGTGAAGAAACAAAAATCCAGATGAAAATTCTGGAAAATCTGGGAATATCTGTAGGAAACAGTTTGCCACAGAAAGAATATAGTGTTATTATAGATGCCGTATTCGGTATTGGCCTATCCCGTGAAATAAAAGGCAGATACGCAGAGGTGATTGATCAGATGAATCGGATGACTGCCTGTAAGGTGGCAGTCGACACTCCTTCAGGGATCCGTTCGGATGATGGAAAAGTGCTTGGAACGGCATTTAAAGCAGATCTTACAGTGACCTTTGCGTTTCAGAAGATGGGACAGATCCTATATCCGGGATGTGAGTATACAGGAAAGCTTGTTACAGCGCCGATCGGAATTACCAGACCGGAGTTTTTTGCGGAAGAAGAAATCTGCATGGCACTTGAAAAATCCGATGTGCCGGCAATGCTGCCGCAAAGGAAACCGGATTCTAATAAAGGGACTTATGGAAAGGTTCTGATGATTACCGGAAGCAAAGGAATGTCCGGTGCAGCATATTTAAGTGCCAGGGCAGCATATCTTTCGGGAGCAGGTCTTGTCCGGATTTATACGGAGGAAAGTAACCGGGCAATCTTACAGGAACTTTTACCGGAGGCGGTAATGACGACCTATTCTCTGGATGAGACAGAATCATTTGAAGAACTTCCGGATTTGCTGGAATGGGCGGATGTGCTCTGTATTGGATGCGGACTCGGTATGGGACCGCATTCGGAGGAATTACTGAAAAAGGTGCTTGAGAATAATAAAACCCCGGCTGTTATTGATGCGGACGGACTGAACCTTCTGGCAAAGACCGATGAGTGGGGGATCGAACAGATTCGGATGAATCCTTCCGGATATGTACTTACTCCACATATGAAAGAAATGTCCAGACTGACCGGATACAGCGTACAGGAATTAAAAGACAACAGAAGAGAGCTATTAAGGAAATATACAGAAAAAGTCCATGCTGTCTGTGTACTGAAAGACAGCAGGACACTTGTGAAAGCGCCAGAGGGAAGGCTTATGATCAATACCACCGGTAATGCGGCAATGGCAAAGGCCGGATCGGGAGATGTGCTTGCAGGAATGATCACCGGACTTATGGCACAGCATATGAGACCGGATGATGCCGCTGTGCTTGGCGTTTATCTGCATGGCCTGTGCGGAGATCATGCCAGAAAAGAACTTGGCTCTTACAGTGTGCTTGCGGGTGATCTCTTGAAAATGCTCGGCAGAACACTTAAGGAATTGGAGGATATGACAGAATGAAGAAATACAGCAGACTGCGTGCGGTGATCGATCTGGATGCGGTGATGTATAACATGGAAATGATGCATGCAAATATAGAAAAAGGAACCAAGATGGTCGTGGTCATCAAGACAGATGGTTATGGTCATGGAGCGGTGCCGATTTCAAGAATGCTGGAAGATGTGGACTATGTCTGGGGCTATGCGGTCGCAACTCTGGATGAAGGTGTTGTACTCAGAAAAGCCGGCATTCAGAAGCCGATTCTTTGCCTGGGATGTATTTTCCCGGACCAGATGGAAGAGATGATCCGTCATGAGATCCGCATGACAACCTACAGCTATGAGCTTGCGAAGCTTGCGGATGAGACCGCATACCGTATGGGGAAGAAGGCATATCTGCACATTAAGATCGATACAGGAATGTCAAGACTTGGCTTTCCGGTAGCGAAAGAAAGTGTAGAGGAGATCCTTAAGATCGGCAGACTTGTTTATACGGATTGTGAAGGAATGTTTACCCATTTTTCAAAGGCAGATGAGACGGATAAGACCACGACACTGGAACAGATCCGTGCTTTTCTGTGGATGAAAGAACATCTTGCAGCAGAAGGTATGGAATTTACTTATTATCACTGTGCAAACAGTGCAAGTATCATTGATATGCCAAAGCTTGGAATGAATCTGGAGAGAGCCGGGATTTCTACCTATGGACTGTATCCGTCAGATGAAGTTAATAAGGAGGCAGTTCCGCTCCGGCCGGCAATGGAGCTGATCGCGCATGTGACTTATGTGAAATGGATTGAAAAGGGTACGGAAGTCAGCTACGGAGGCACCTTTGTTGCCCCGAAAAGGATGCAGATCGCCACGATCCCGACGGGATATGGAGACGGATACCCAAGAAGTCTTTCCAACAAAGGATATGTTCTGATCCATGGTCAGAAGGCGCCGATCCTTGGCAGAGTCTGTATGGATCAGTTTATGGTAGATGTGACCGGAATTCCGGATGTGAAATTTGGTGACAGGGCAACACTGGTCGGCCACGATGGGGATGCTTATCTTTCAATAGATGAACTTGCCAACCTGAGCGGTAGATTTAACTATGAATTTATCTGTGATATCAATAAACGTGTTCCGAGGGAATATCTGCGTGACGGAAAAGTTGTAGAGCAGGTCGATTATTTCTAAAATGCGGGGATGCACTTCGAAAGAGATATGAATACAGCAGGAGAAAGCTGGCAATAATGAAAGTATCTTGATAAGCGGAGTGTGAAAGAAGTGCAGATCAGGCGTGGAGATATTTATTATGCGGATTTAAGTCCGGTAGTCGGTTCGGAGCAGGGCGGTGTGCGTCCGGTTCTTGTCATCCAGAATGATGTCGGGAACCGGCACAGTCCGACCGTTATCTGTGCCGCGATCACTTCAAGGATGAATAAAGCGAAGTTGCCGACACATGTGGAAATCGATGCAAAAAGGTACAGAATCGTCAAGGATTCTGTTGTCCTTCTGGAGCAGATTCGGACTATCGATAAACAGAGACTGAAGGATTACGTGTGCCGGGTAGACAAAGAGCTTATGAGAAAAGTCGATGAAGCGCTGTGCGTCAGCCTGATGCTTCATACATAAAAGAGGAGAAGTATGGGAAGCAATGGAAACGGAAGGTAATTTACTTCAGAAAATGAAAAATGTATTTTCTGACAATGAAGATAAAGAGAAAATTGCAGAAGAAATCATTGAAAAAGTACTGGAAGGCTATGAAAAAGGTGTTCTGACAAGACGTGAGATGAAGATGATCACCAACATTTTTGAATATATGGATTCGGATGCAAAAGATATCATGACGCACCGGAAAAATATCGTAGCACTGGATGGAGAGGAATCTCTGGAAAAAGCACTTACCTTTATGCTGGAGGAGAACAAATCCAGATTCCCGGTTTATGAAGAAGATATTGACAACATTGTGGGGATTCTTCATATCCGGGATGCGATGCAGAGCTACCTGGACGGTCCGGCAAGGAAAAAACCGGTGCACGATCTGAAGGATGCCATCCGTCCGGCAGGATTTATCCCGGAAACAAAGGCGATTGACAAACTGTTTCAACAGATGCAACAGGACAAGAGCCATATGGTGATCGTGCTGGATGAGTATGGACAGACATCAGGGATCGTTACGATGGAAGATATTGTAGAAGAAATCGTTGGAAATATCCAAGATGAGTATGATGAGGAAGAAGAGCTGATCATCAAACAGGCAGATGGTACATATATCGTGGATGGTATGACACAGCTGGAGGATCTGGAAGAGCTTCTGGGAATCAGTTTCAACGAAGAAGATTACGATACGATCAATGGTTATCTGATCGACTGTCTGGACAGAATTCCTTCGGAAGATGAAGAATGTCAGGTGGAATTCGGAGGCTATCTGTTCCATGTATTGTCAGTTGATAATAATACAATACGCAAAGTCCTTGTCAGTAGGACAAAAAAGTGATAAAATAGTACAATTGAGAATAGTAAAAATACTGAAGAGAGGTAAAAAGTAATGTCAGGACATTCAAAATTTGCGAATATCAAGCATAAAAAAGAAAAAAACGACGCAGCAAAAGGAAAAGTATTCACGAAGATCGGTCGTGAAATCGCTGTAGCAGTCAAAGAAGGAGGCGGAGCTGATCCGGCTAACAACAGCAGACTCCGTGATGCGATTGCAAAGGCAAAAGCAAATAATATGCCAAATGACAATATTGACAGAAGTATCAAAAAAGCAGCCGGAGACGGAGATGCTAACAACTACGAACACATCGTATACGAAGGATACGGACCGAACGGAACTGCAATCATCGTTGATGCACTTACTGATAACCGTAACCGTACTGCTTCTAATGTAAGAAGCGCTTTCACAAAGGGAAAAGGAAATATCGGAACCAGTGGATGTGTTTCTTTCATGTTTGATCAGAAAGGACAGATCATTGTCGATAAAGAAGAATGTGAACTGGATGCAGATGATCTGATGATGCAGGCACTGGATGCAGGAGCAGAAGATTTTTCGGAAGAAGAGGACAGCTTTGAAATTCTTACAGATCCGAATGATTTCAGTGAGGTTCGTCTTGCTCTGGAAGAAGCGGGTATTCCGATGGCAAGCGCAGAAGTTACAATGATTCCACAGACATGGGTAACTTTGGACAACGAAGAAGATATCAAGAACATTCAGAAGACACTTGATCTTCTTGAAGATGATGATGATGTACAGGAAGTATATCATAACTGGGAAGAAGCATAGGATCGATTCCGGGAGGAACCTGAATGAATCAGAGTATACAGAATGGACTGAATGACCTGTTTGACCAGATTATTCCGATTTCCGGAGATTTCAATAAAAAGACTTATGCGGATTCGTTTAAAAATGCATACGAGAAGTATAAGCCGCTTTTTACTGAGATTGCACAGGAATGTGAGAATTCGGAAGACAGACAGGAAGAGATTGAAGAGATTGCTGCTGTTCTGCCGGATAGAATGCGGGAAGTACTGGATCAGGAAAGTTCAAAAAGAAAAAAAGAAAATGTACTTATGAAATATAATCTGGGCATGGTTACGTATGTGATCCCGATGTTCCGTTATGACAGAATGGATGCTTGTGAAGAGATTGTAGACTGCATGATCGAACGTTGGAATGATCATGATCTGGAACTAAAGATCAGTAAATCGGAATTCGAGCAGATCCAGGGAGGCTTCAAATCACGTCTCTGCTATATTACTACAGCCGTATGTGCAAGCCTTGGCAAACCGGATGACTGTTACGAACTGAATCTGATGAGAAGATACAGAGATGAATATCTGGTGAATCAGAAAGGCGGCGAAGAAATTGTTGCCGAGTATTACGATATTGCTCCGACAATCGTAAACCGGATCAACCGGATGGAAAATTCAGAAGATGTATATGCAGATATCTGGTGCCGTTATCTTCACCCATGTGTTTCCATGATCGAATCCGATGATCTGGAGGCATGCCGCAAGATTTATACGGATATGGTATATAGCCTGCGCAGGAAATATTTATTTTCATAATGTTTAAATCAAAGAGAATGTGCCGAGTCGCATTCTCTTTTGCATATACAGTGAATCAGGTACAGATTTGTGTCGCTACAAGAATCTGTGATTCATTTCTGTGGCGAAAATCCTGCATATTTTCATAAGCATTGTCCATACTAAGCTAAAAAGAACGGAGGAATGCGGCAATGAAAATACAGGAAGAAACGGATGTAAAAGAATACCAGATACGTAAGAAAAAGAGCAGGGAACAGATTGTAGAAAATATGGAAAATAAAGAAAAGGAAGTCAGAGAGACAGAGCCGGAAACCACAAAGGAAGAAGATGAACATGTTAAAGAAATGGGAATGCTTTCGCTTGACCGACGTCGGAATCATCAGATCGAGCTACTCACGATCATCGGCGAAGTAGAAGGGCATGAGACGGTTTCCGGCAGTACAAAGGCAACCAAGTATGAGCACCTGCTTCCAAAGCTGGCACAGATTGAGAACAGTGTTCAGACTGATGGTGTGCTGATTCTCTTAAATACACTGGGCGGAGATGTGGAGGCGGGACTTGCGATTGCGGAAATGATCGCGTCTTTAAGCAAACCGACAGTATCTCTGGTACTTGGAGGGTGTCATTCTATCGGTGGCCCTCTTGCTGTGTCGGCAGATTATTCTTTTATTGTTCCAAGTGGGACGATGATCATTCACCCGGTGCGGACAAGCGGAATGTTCATCGGTGTGGCACAAAGCCTGCGGAATATTGAAAAGACGCAGGACCGGATCACCGGATTCCTTGCAGAGCATTCCGGAATGTCACAGGAGCGGATTGAAGAACTGATGCTGGATTCCACACAGCTTGTCAAAGATGTGGGGACAATGCTGGAAGGGAAACGTGCAGTGGAGGAAGGACTCATTGATGAAGTTGGCGGAATAAGAGATGCATTAAATAAATTGCATGAAATGATTGATGAAAAAATGGAAAATACTGATAAAAATTATGAGATGACATAAGGCGAAGAGGATGCTATAATAAAATAGTATGTACAAGTATACACTTTTGATGACTGATTCCGGATACTATATCTGGGGAGAGAGGAGAAGGAATCGGTCATTTGATTACAAGATAAAGAGTATAAATACAAGGGGGAAGTTTGATGGCTTCAAAGACAACCGGAACAAAGAAAAATGCAAAGCAGAGCACGGCGAAAAAGCGGCAGCCTACGAAGAAGACAAGTGCAAAGTCTGCAAAATCTGCGAAGACAACCAGAAAGAATACCACATCAAAAGCTGTGCCGCAGGAAGAATCATTTCTTGCAACGGAGATTCTGATCTGGGTGACACTTGCGGTAGGGATTCTGCTCACAATCAGCAATTTCGGACTTGCAGGTGCATTTGGAAGAAAGATTGCAGCACTGCAGCAGGGAATGATGGGTTGGATGGCGTATGTATTTCCACTGCTTTTATTTTGTGGAGTCGCGTTTGTGGTTTCCAATAAAGGAAACAGGATCGCATATATTAAGACTGTTGCAGGCGTTGTATTACTGGTTCAGTGCTGTGTGCTCTTTGAACTGATCGATGAAAAAGGCGGATCTGTCGGAAAGGCAATTGCGGTCAGACTGGTGCCGGCAATCGGTAAAGTGGGTACATATGTTGTCGTGATCATTTTAATGGTGATCTGTGTAGTCCTTATCACAGAAAAGTCTATTCTAAAAGGAATGAAGATCGGCGGGGAAAAAGCGTATGACCGTGCCAGAGAGGACATGCAGAAGCGTAAAGAAGAGGCTGAGGAACGCAGGGCAAGGCGGGAAGCTATGCGTGTTGATTATCAGGTAAGCGGCGTTTCCTTTAATTCGACAGTTGGAGGAAAAGAGAACGAGGCAGAAAAAGCAGAAGAAAAAGCCGGAAAAGAAGCAAAGGAAAGCACAGAAAAGAAAGCTACCAGACGCAGCCGGAAGGATATGAGCAGCGTGCTTGCCGGTGCAGAAGAAGCGGCTGCAAAGCACATTATGGAACAGACTGGGAAAATTGCACTAGATGATGTAGTGATCAATCGTGCGATGCCCCTTTCCGCTACAGAGCTGATCCCGGATCCGGAACCGGTTCCCCTTGAGCCGGTGAAAGAAAAACTCCCGAAGTTCTTAAAAGGAGCGATGCAGGAAGCAGAAAAAAAGACGGAGTCCGGTAAAGATATACAGACAGATGTGGCTGAAGAAAATTTATCAGCGGGGCAGACAGAAGACGGAATAATAAGACAGGTCTCCGGAAATTCAAAAGTTAAGGCAGATATCCCAAAAGAGGTGGCTGCTGTTGCAGATACGATTGCAAGAAGTGAGAAACCGGTCAGGGAATACCGCTTTCCACCTCTTAGTCTGTTGAAGCATGGAAGTAAAACCTCCGGAGATTCGGATGCGCATCTGCGGGAGACAGCAGCAAAGCTCCAGAAGACACTTCAAACCTTCGGTGTGAATGTTACAATCACTAATATCAGCTGCGGACCTTCTGTCACACGCTATGAGTTACAGCCTGAGATGGGGGTGAAAGTCAGCAAGATCGTAGGACTTGCGGACGACATCAAGCTGAACCTGGCGGCGGCTGATATCCGTATTGAGGCACCGATCCCGGGAAAAGCAGCGGTCGGCATTGAAGTTCCGAATAAGGAAAATACTGCAGTTATGCTGCGTGATCTTCTGGAATCAGATGAATTTAAGAAAAGTAGATCACGGATCGCATTTGCGACAGGTCGTGACATTTCAGGTAAAGTGGTGGTATCAGATATCGCAAAGATGCCGCATCTGCTTGTCGCAGGAGCTACCGGATCCGGTAAATCTGTCTGTATCAATACGATCATTATGAGTATTATCTACAAAGCAAAACCGGAGGATGTGAAACTGATCATGGTAGATCCAAAGGTGGTGGAATTAAGTGTATATAATGGAATTCCACATCTGATGATCCCGGTTGTAACGGATCCGAAGAAGGCAGCAGGAGCTTTGAACTGGGCGGTTGCGGAAATGAACAGACGTTATCAGCTTTTTGCCGAGTATAATGTCCGTGATCTGAAAGGTTACAATGATAAAGTCGAGAACATTAAAGATATTGATGATCCGAATAAAGCACAGAAACTTCCACAGATTGTAATCATCGTAGACGAACTTGCAGACCTGATGATGGTTGCACCTGGAGAAGTAGAAGAGGCAATCTGCCGTCTGGCACAGCTTGCGCGTGCGGCAGGACTTCATCTGGTTCTTGCAACGCAGAGACCATCGGTTAATGTCATTACTGGTCTGATTAAGGCGAATATGCCATCAAGAATAGCATTTTCTGTATCATCCGGTGTGGATTCCCGTACCATCATTGATATGAATGGCGCGGAGAAGCTGCTTGGAAAAGGCGATATGTTGTTCTATCCGGCTGGCTATCAGAAGCCGGTACGTGTTCAGGGGGCTTTTGTTTCTGATAAAGAAGTCCAGGCAGTGGTTGATTTCCTAAAAGAGAACAGCGGAGGCGCAGCCTACAGTGAAGAGATCCAGAAGCAGGTGAATAGTAATCAGAATGTATCTGCGGGAGGAGCATCTTCCGAGGACGACAAAGATGTCTACTTTGTAGATGCAGGAAAGTTTATCATTGAAAAAGACAAAGCATCGATCGGAATGCTCCAACGGGTGTTTAAAATCGGGTTTAACCGTGCGGCGCGGATTATGGATCAGCTTGCCGAGGCGGGAGTCGTAGGAGAAGAAGAAGGTACCAAACCAAGAAAAGTACTGATGTCTATGGAACAGTTTGAGCAATACATAGAAGAATCAGTTTAAGAAACGCAGAAGAAAAAAGGGAGGATATAATTATGAAGACAGACATTCAGATCGCACAGGAGGCAGAGATGCTCCATATTCGCGAGGTTGCAGCAAAGGTTGGAATTGAAGAGGAAGACCTTGAGTTTTACGGCAAGTATAAGGCAAAATTATCGGATGAACTGATGGAAAGAGTAAAAGACAGACCAGATGGAAAGCTGGTACTTGTTACTGCAATCAATCCGACTCCGGCGGGAGAGGGGAAGACGACGATTACCGTTGGACTTGGAGAGGCAATGGCAAAGCTCGGTAAAAAAGCTCTGATCGCTCTGCGCGAGCCATCGCTCGGACCTTGCTTTGGAATTAAAGGCGGTGCTGCCGGTGGCGGTTATGCACAGGTTGTACCGATGGAAGATCTGAATCTTCATTTTACCGGAGATTTTCATGCAATCACATCGGCAAATAACCTGCTTGCAGCTCTTCTTGACAACCATATCCAGCAGGGAAATGCTCTTGGAATCGATCCGAGACAGGTTGTGTGGAAACGGTGTGTAGATATGAATGACCGTGTACTGCGTAATGTAGTAGTTGGTCTTGGAAATAAAATGGACGGAATGGTAAGAGAGGATCATTTTGTGATCACGGTTGCGTCCGAAATTATGGCAATTTTATGTCTGGCAGACGATCTGGAAGATCTGAAAAAACGTCTTGGCAGAATCATTGTTGCCTATACATTTTCCGGAGAACCGGTTACAGCTGACCAGCTTCATGCAACCGGTGCAATGACAGCACTGTTAAAGGATGCGATCAAGCCGAATATTATCCAGACTCTGGAACATACACCGGCATTGGTACACGGTGGCCCGTTCGCAAATATTGCACATGGCTGCAACAGTGTACGTGCAACCAAGATGGCACTTAAGCTGAGTGATATCACGATCACAGAAGCGGGATTCGGTGCGGATCTGGGTGCAGAGAAGTTTATGGATATCAAGTGCCGTATGGCGGGACTGAAACCGGACGCTGTAGTTCTGGTTGCAACGGTACGTGCATTAAAATACAATGGTGGCGTGCCAAAAGACGAACTGAACGAAGAAAATCTGGATGCTCTTGCAAAAGGAATTGTAAATCTTGAAAAGCATATTGAGAACCTGCAGAAATTCGGCGTTCCGGTTGTGGTTACCTTGAATTCATTTGTCAGTGATACTGAAGCAGAATACGAATTTATCCGTAAGTTCTGCGAAGACAGAGGCTGCGAATTTGCCCTTGCAGAAGTATGGGGTAAAGGCGGAGACGGCGGAAAAGAGCTGGCAGAGAAAGTATTACAGACTCTGGAGACAAAAGAAAGCCATTATCATCCGATTTACAGTGATGAGTTATCAATTGCAGAGAAGATCGAGACAATCTGCAAAGAGATTTACGGGGCAAAGAGTGTTGTATATGAACCTGCTGCAAAGAAACAGCTTGCACGAATTGAATCAATGGGCTTTGGCAAGTTCCCGGTATGTATGGCAAAGAACCAGTATTCTCTGTCCGATGATGCGAAGCTTCTTGGACGTCCGGAGAACTTTGATATCCATATCCGTGAAGTCTATGTAAATGCAGGAGCAGGATTTGTTGTTGCTCTTACCGGAGCAATCATGACCATGCCGGGTCTTCCGAAAGTACCTGCAGCAAATGGAATTGATGTAGAAGACGGTAAAATTACCGGATTGTTCTAAAAGAAGTATGATACCAGAAGGAGACGAAAGACAATGAAATGTATGCACTGTGGAGCAGATTTGCCTGAAGATCAGTTGATCTGTCCTAGCTGCGGCAGGGAAATACAGATCGTGCCTGATTATAACCCACTTGATGATATGCTGACTGCTCAGTTAAAAGGAGGCATTACACAGACAATGTCGGTTCATCTGGGTGAGCAGGAAAAGCAAGATGTCAGCTATTCTGGTGCGGCAAATCCGGTATATGAAAGACGGGAAAGTGTTGGAGGAGAGACCAGGTGCGTGGGAAATTCGGGAAGTGTTGGTCGTCGCCAGCAGGAAACTGTGATCAGGCGTGGAAGAGATGCGGTGGTCAGACGCAGTGATGTCAGACCGGCTACCGGACGTGTGGGTCAAAGAGAAGATGCGCGGGAACAGACGAGAAGAGCGTATGAAGAAGAACGCAGATTGCGGCGTATGCGGGCAGAAAAGAGAAAAGAGCGCGCCAGAAAAAAACGCCGGAAAATGCTGCTTATGCTACTGGCGGGGTGTATTGTTCTGGCAGGACTCATTTTCTTGTTTTATCAAAATTCATATACCGGAAAAGTAAAGAAAGGATACCGGCTTCTGGCAGCTTCCGAATATGAGAACGCACTCACTGTATTTGAAAAAGCAGCTTCTGGAAGTCCGAAGAAAGCAGAAGCTTATACAGGGATTTCAAAGGTTTATATTGCCAAGGATGATCTGGATCAGGCAGAAGAAGTTTTTACAGATGAGATTGCAAAGCAGTCCGGAAATGCAGAAATTTATCGTGCAGCGGTAGAATTTTATATTGATACCAAACAGGAAGAAAAGGTATCACCGCTTCTGAATGCATGTATCAGTGATACGGTTCTTGAAGCACTGAAGGATTATGTGTCAGATGAACCGGAGTTTAGTCTGGATGAGGCAGAGACATATGATGAAGTGCAGGCACTGGAACTGACCGGAAAAGGAAAAGCAATCTACTATACGACAGACGGTTCAGAGCCGACAACTTCAAGTACGAAATATACGGAACCGATCAAGATCGGTGAAGGTGAGACGACGGTGAAAGCAATTTCTGTTAATAAGAAAGGAATTCCAAGCCTGACAGAAAGTAAAACTTATAAAGTTGAGTTCCCGATTGCAGATGCGCCGGCGGTGACTCCATCGACCGGGCAGTATAACCATGTCCAATCAATCAGTGTAGTTGTACCGGATAAGTATACGGCATATTACACGACGGATGGATCAGATCCGGATCCGGAGAATAATTCTGCGACGCAGGAGTATACCGGGCCGATCGTAATGCCGGCGGGAAGTACGATTTTCAGCTTTGTTCTGCAGGACCAAAAAGGCAGATTAAGTGATGTCACAAGAAGAAATTATGAACTGAATACAGATTAAAACCCGATTTTAAGAAGAGAGTATGCCGAGCCGTCTGCTTGTCAGAGCAGACTGGTAAAGCGTACTCTTTTTCGATTACTTTCATTTGTGGATAACTTGCGTAAATATGTGAAATATATCACAAATCAAATATTTTGTGAATAGAGTGTGGATAATATGGTTTATTAAAAATGTATAATTGTATGGAAATAAATACAATCTATTTGTGGTAAAATATTGCAAAAAGGATAGAATTGAGATACAATGTGATTGTCAAAAAGATAACATACTTTAAGGGCGAAGGAGTGTTTGAAATGAGCAGATTTACATTACCAAGAGATATTTACCATGGAAAAGGATGTCTTGAAGAACTGAAGAACCTGAAAGGAAAAAAAGCAATCCTGGTTGTCGGAGGAGGTTCCATGAAGCGTCAGGGATTCCTCGACAGAGCTGAGAACTATCTGAAGGAAGCAGGAATGGAAGTAAAGCTTTTTGAAGGTGTTGAGCCAGATCCATCTGTTGAGACCGTTATGAAAGGTGCAGCAGTTATGCAGGAGTTCCAGCCGGACTGGATCGTAGCTATGGGTGGCGGATCGCCGATTGATGCCGCAAAAGCAATGTGGGCATTCTACGAATATCCGGATGTTACATTTGAAGATCTCTGTATTCCGTTCAACTTCCCGGAATTAAGAACAAAAGCAAAATTTGCTGCAATTCCGTCAACATCAGGAACAGCAACAGAAGTAACAGCGTTCTCCGTTATTACCAACTATCAGACCGGAGTAAAATACCCACTTGCCGATTTTAATATTACACCGGACGTTGCAATTGTAGACCCGGATCTTGTCATGGGTCTCCCGGTAAAGCAGGTTGCTTACACAGGTATGGATGCACTGACACATGCGATCGAAGCTTATGTATCTACATTGAACTGTCCATTTACAGATCCGCTTGCACTGCAGGCGATCGAGATGGTTCTGGATTACCTTCCGGCATCTTACAAATGTGATATGGTAGCAAGAGAACAGATGCATTATGCACAGTGTCTTGCAGGAATGGCATTTTCTAATGCACTTCTTGGAATCGTACATTCTATGGCACATAAGACAGGTGCGGCATTCTCAACCGGACATATTCCGCACGGATGCGCAAATGCAATTTACCTTCCATATGTAATTAAATACAATGCAAAAGATCCGGTCGCTGCAAAACGTTATGCAGAAATCGCACGCAGAATGGGACTTCCGGGTACATCTGAGAAAGCGCTGATCAACAGCCTGTGTGCAAAGATCGATGCATTTAATGTAGAACTGAATATTCCGAAGACACTGAAAGATTTCGGTATTGACGAAGCAGAATTCAAAGAAAAAATTGCAAAGATTTCAGAACTTGCAGTTGGTGATGCATGTACAGGATCCAACCCACGTCCGATCGATCCGGCAGCTATGGAAAAACTTTTCAACTGTACATATTATGGAACAGAAGTAGATTTTTAAAAAAGAGAATACAGTTCTTACAGAGACAGACGGACTCAATATTGACCGTCTGTCTCATTTTTATATCCGGTCAGCAGGTACAAATTCGTGCCGGCACAAGATTTAATACGGTTGAAAAATTTGGTAATCGGAAGAATTTTGGCAGATTTATAGAAGAAATATTAGTACTTATAGATAAAAAAGATAGTTATATTTATGACATAAATAATTTTTTAACAAATTAAAAAGAAATACTTGCTATTTACTTTGCAATAATTTATCATAAAGAGAGTAAATATTTTAGGAGGCAATGCAATGTACAAGATAAGAAAAGCTGAAAAACTGGCTGATAAGATTTATCTTATGGATGTAGAAGCACCACGTGTGGCAAAGCACTGTGAGCCAGGACAGTTCGTAATTGTCAAGATGGATGACAAGGGGGAAAGAATTCCGCTGACAATCTGCGATTATGACAGAGAAGAAGGAACAATTACCATCGTATTCCAGACAGTAGGAGCATCTACTGAGAAGATGGCACAATTAAAAGCAGGAGACTCTTTCAGAGATTTCACAGGACCGCTCGGATGCCCATCTGAATTGATTTCAGAAGATATTGAGAGTCTGAAGAATAAAAAGATCTTATTTGTAGCCGGTGGTGTTGGTGCAGCCCCTGTATACCCGCAGGTTAAATGGATGCACGCACATGGGATCGATGTAGATGTTATCGTTGGTTCTAAGACAAAAGATATGCTGATTCTCGAAAAAGAGATGGAAGCAGTTGCAGGAAATTATTACCCATGTACAGATGACGGTACATACGGACATGCAGGTATGGTAACAACAAAGATCGAAGCACTTGTTGCAGAAGGTAACAAGTATGATGTCTGTGTTGCAATCGGACCGATGATCATGATGAAATTCGTTTGTCTGCTCACAAAGAAACTCGAAATCCCGACTATCGTCAGCATGAACCCGATCATGGTAGACGGAACAGGTATGTGTGGCGCATGCCGTCTCCATGTAGGTGATGAAATCAAATTTGCATGTGTAGACGGACCGGAATTTGACGGACATCTCGTTAACTTTGATGAAGCAATGAAGAGACAGCAGATGTATAAGACTCAGGAAGGCAGAGCTATGCTGAAATTACAGGAAGGTGACACACATCACGGTGGATGCGGTCATTGCGGAGGTGACGAATAATGGCAGACGTATTAAAGAAAGTACCTGTAAGAGAACAGGATCCGAAGGTACGTGCAACAAATTTTGAAGAAGTATGTTATGGATATAATCAGGAAGAGGCAATGGAAGAAGCAAGCCGTTGCATCAACTGTAAGAATGCTAAATGTATTCAGGGATGCCCGGTAGGAATCAATATTCCTGCATTCGTTCATGAAGTAAAAGAAGGCAATATCGAAGAAGCATATAAGATTATCGGACAGTCTTCTGCACTTCCTGCTGTTTGTGGACGTGTATGTCCTCAGGAATCACAGTGCGAAGGAAAATGTATCCGTGGTATCAAAGGAGAATCTATTTCTATCGGTAAGCTGGAAAGATTCGTTGCTGATTACGCTCTGGAGCATGACATCAAACCGGTTGGAGCTGACAAGAAGAACGGACACAAAGTTGCCGTTATCGGTTCAGGCCCTGCAGGACTTACCTGTGCAGGCGACCTTGCAAAGCTTGGCTATGATGTAACTGTATTTGAAGCACTTCATGAACTCGGTGGAGTACTTGTATATGGTATTCCGGAATTCCGTCTTCCAAAACAGAAAGTCGTTGCAAAAGAGATCGCAAAAGTAAAAGAGCTTGGTGTTCACTTTGAGACAAACGTTGTAATCGGTAAATCTACTACAATTGATATGCTGATTGAAGACGAAGGATTCGAAGCAGTATTTATCGGATCAGGAGCAGGACTTCCAAAATTCATGGGAATCCCGGGAGAAAATGCCAACGGTGTATTTTCTGCAAATGAATACCTGACAAGAAGTAACCTTATGAAAGCGTTTGATGATTCTTATGATACACCGATCGCAGCTGGTAAGAAAGTTGCAGTTGTTGGTGGTGGT
>ERZ834859.107-NODE-107-length-105135-cov-25.950714_pt1 | contig 105135 bp, 128 predicted proteins | sample MGYA00519947_ERZ834859 | MGnify/ENA primary metagenome ERZ834859 (study PRJEB31850, sample SAMEA3708763) | human gut metagenome | biome: human gut; feature: human-associated habitat; material: faeces | place: China | collected 2014 ...
CTTCTTTTTGATATGATAAAAGTCCACCTTATTTTGGAGATAACAAACGTTTATCATTATTATTTTTATTCAAATAATTATTTCTTTTCTCTTCTGTATTAAAATCGTCTGCACGGCTAATAACCTTTTGTGATAAAATAGTTAATCCATTTTTGTCTTTTCGAAATATAGTTTCTACAGCAACATCATCTTTATGTCCAAAATCAATAGATATAATCATATCTCCACGTTTTTCAATGAAAACATCCTTATCGTTTTTCATCTTCTTTATCATCTTCAATAAATTCTACTTCATTAAGACTGAGTTCTCTTATTTCTTCATTCTCTTCATCAATAATGATTCGAGAAAAGTCTTTTACTTCAATTATTTGACCCGTTGCCTTGATTTTGATTTTTAACATAACGCTCTATTTTTAAATTAGAATCTTTATTTCTTTTAAGCATTGCGACACAACCTTTATAAGAACCATAATGTATCATATTGTTCGTATCAAGATCAATAACACAATGAAGATTTTGTTCGTTAGCACCTATAATGATTGTAGAATCAGAATACGTCTTTTCTTTCGTTATACGATAGCGTAATTTAACTTTATCTCCTATCTTAGGAAAGAACTTTTTAGCTACGAAAAAATCAGTATTTAACGAGAAGAAATGAGATTTATTAAGATGTTTGTACTCAGGATTATCTCTAAGTTCTTGCGAATCTATACGATATCTTGGTAAAGAACCTTCTCTTTCAATTCTATTGACCACAATACCTTCCCAAATATGCCAAGAAGGTGTTCGATTATTTTTTGCAACTCCACGCATCTTAATAACTATTCTTCTTCGAAGTTCCTCTTTTAATTCTTCGTCAGTATATTCACTTAATTCTTTCATACTTTTATTTGATTTTATAAACACCTCTTGAATATCGTTCGATTTTACCTAAGGCAAGTTGTTTAGATAAAACTTCATCAACTACTTGCCTTGAATATCCTGGATATAGATTAAATTCGTTTTCTATTTTACCAATAAGTACTGCACGTCTTATCGTATCACCTTTATTCTTTTTCTTTATGTAAGATAATAGAAATTCTTTCTTATTCATAATTTCAATTCGTTGAACAATTATTTCTTTTTCTTATGCCTAAAGGTCCTCCTTTTGACCACGTGGAGCAACTTTTATCGAAAAAATTTTGTCTCAATTATCAAAATCATCTTCGAATGATTTCATTTCCTTTTCAATAATCTTCTTGAATTGTTGAGCATCTTCAAATCTCTCTTGTCTGACTGCCAATTCTAAAGAACTGTTTAGAAGAGTAATGTATTTAAGACGTGTACGTCTATCAATTTCTGTAGTTGAAAATGCTGTTTGACTATTAAATAATGCTATATCTTTAATAAAAAAGTACGTTTTAAATAGTATAAAACCTATACAAAGTAAAATAGCAAGAATTATAAATAAGAATATATTCGTCATATTATTATATTTGTTTATTCATTACATTTATATAGAATACTATTGTAGGATATTCATCCTCAAGATTTTTAGCAACTCTATACTTTATAAATCCATTATCTAAAAGAAATTGCGTTAACTTTTGAGCTACTAAATGTTCCATCCTACTAATATTTCTTGCAAAATAAACAGTCTCTTTCATCGGTACTTCAATTCGATTTGATTTGTAAATCGAAGTATTTACGGTAATCATATCTGAGGATGAATTGTAAGATCCAATTGGATTGTTAATGAATTGAACACGATAAAGGTCTTGTTGATTGACTCCAGGAATTTGTATAAGTTTATCATACTTCCAATTCTTATCAAAAAGTCTATCTATAAAAGGTTCAAGTTTATCTTTTATTAGTTTATAATCACTATAGACTTCGTTTTTACCTTCTTCATAAATGAGATCTAAATCTTTTGTATTATTGAATAATACATGAAGAGCTATTTTTACACGTTCTAAAAATTTATATTTTTTCATATTTCCACTTTTGTATAATTACTAAAATCACAATACAAGTATTGACACCAATCACCGAAGCGATATTTATCATTTAGATACCCACATAGGGAAGTCCACTTACTCTTTGCAATAATTTCGTATACTACTCCTTTATGGATGAAAAGGTCACCGACTTTTAAATCAAATATCTCAGTCATCTAAATACATAATTAATCAAATCACTTAACCATGTTAGGAATTGTATTGCTGCAAAGAACACTATTACACTAAGAATAGCAATCGTGCTGTACCAAAATTTGATCCAAATCTCTCGGTATTCTCTCTTTAGAACTTTCTTACCAAATCGTCCATGAATAAAGTTTCCAATTTTCGTCATCATAATATTACTTTCTTTTACGTTGATCTTCTATTTTATTTTCACCCCAAAGCTTCCATACTCTATGTACATTAGTATAGGAACAACCAATTATTTTACTGATTTTATAATGCGACCAAGTAGGATGATCTTTAAACATTTGAAGAATAGTCTTAGATTGGTCACCTTTAGGTGCATCAATTGTGGTCTTATAAACAGTTTTTGTTTGTTTCTTTTCTTTCTTTACAGCTTCTTCTTTCTTGATTGCTTCGATTCTTGCTTGTTCAGCTTGATTAACAAGTTCAAGAAGTTCTTCTTTCTTGTATTTCTTTGCATTTTTGATATCAAGTTCTTTAGCTCTTCTTCTCAATGCTTCTACTGTTACAATCATCTTTTCCATAACGTTCGTTTTTAATTGTTAATCATTTGTTTTCTTTCAATGCCTAAAGATACCACTTTGTTATGTCCTATGCAACACTTTTGATGAAATAATCTTAATTATTTATTTAGGAACTGCAGTACAATGACCCCAACCAACTATCTCACTATAATCACCTTTGATAACACGTATCATAGCTTCAAAAATATAACGCACTTCTTTATAATTAGAGAAACCAAATTGAATGTATTTACAATTGAATTTCTTGGCTATAACTTTCGTATTCTTTATATAGCCCAAATAATAATAATTTAAATTACCAAGACTTGGAGTTCTATCTATAATAACTTCGAACTTTAACCCTTCATATTCTATAGTAGCATACCAAGAATCACTTGTATATTCGTTTATCGCTTTTTCAAATCTATGATTTACTATCTTCATAATTATACTATGGTAGCCCGAAGGCTACCGAATTAAAATTCAACAAAGATTAATCTATCAGAAGTGTTTGTTTCTTTAAACCACATGTGATTAGAACCAAATCCGTATTCAAAGAACAAACTAAAATCACCTTTCCAAGAATTACAACGTTCCTCAAGTTCATTCATATTGTTTCTTAATTCTTGTTCGTTATTAGAATCAATAATTACATTCAACACTTCTACATAAATCTCTTCTGTAGTAGCTAACATTGTTTTTAATTTTCCTTCGATAATTGCTTTCATAATTCCTTTATTTTTAATAATTAGATATTCTTAAGTTGTTAATATATTTCTTTCTTTTTTGATGACCTAAAGGTCCACCTTTTAATAATGTGGTCCAACAATTAGTGAATAAAATTTTCAACAATTTCGATAATTTCTTTTTGTTCACCTTTCTTCAATTTAGACCAAGCTAAATCAATTGACCAATCTCTGGAGCAAAGAGAGATAGAAGAATTTCTATTCATATCGTAATAGATTACTTCTGCACCTAATGAATTTTTAGGAAGTTCAAGAACACCAAATACTCTACCATTTTTGATTGACTTTTCAGCTTGAATAAGCACTTGTTTAAATTCACTTGATTTCATATCTTTTATCGTTTTTCTTTCTTATGCCTAAAGATACACCTTCCTCATGGACTGTACAACAGATACCATCTTTTTATCTCCATTATTAAGACTTATTAATAAAATAGCCGCATATCCTCATTTTACAATGCGACTGGATATGCGGCTCAAGCAATGAAAGAAAAAACTAAAAACGTTAAAACGAACATTTTTGTTCTTAGAATGGAATTTACACCCTAAAGTACGTGCTTTTTCATAATATTAGAATCGATTCGTTACTCAATACATTCTTCTACCGGAACATCATTGATAGATTTCATTGACCATTTATTATCTTTGACAATCCATTCTGTAGAGATTATCTTACGACCTGCAATAAGTTCTTCGTCAACACCTCTCTTTGACCAAGTATGAGATTCAACTCTTGTTGTCCATTTTATACCATCGGTAAAAAGTTTAACACGTGGAAGTTGCATTTCATTGACTCTCTTAAATTCTTCAAAAACTTTATTTGTCATTTTCTTTATAATTAAAAAATTTATCACATGGACAATAATCCTTATCATCTCTAAATGGACAATTATCACATGAAGGACAATCGTCAATTGAACTTGCTTTGAATATACAAAAGGCAAGGATTATATATACTGCTATTACAACTAAAAATACTATTATCATTATCATCATAATTATATTAAATTAAAATAGGAGTAATCTTATCTTCACAGACACTTACTCCTGAGTAGAATATGCGTATAAACGTTAAGATTTTCGTTGGATTAAGAGGATTCGAACCTCTACAGACAGGACCAAAACCTGTAGTGCTACCATTACACCATAATCCAATAATTCATTGACCTTCCAAAGCGACCTCCACTTATATTTCAATTCTCACTCTCGGTCAATTCCACGAGTCAAGAATAGAAGGTCAATGATTATTTGTAGAGCAATTGATTTAATAATAAAGTATAACAAATAAAGACGAACCTTTCACGTCACGACTACATTGTGTAGAAGGGCTTTTGGTAAATAAATTAAAAACGAAAAATGAATCAATTACTTTCTTTGTCAACTACCTTAGACTTGGCTACGTTTATAAAGGTATACGGCTCCTTTCTTCAATCACTTAATAAAAACACAGAATGTTATTACTTCTTTTTCAATCCTTCCAACTTCTCAAGTAGGGAAATCTTGAATCGATTTTGGTTTTCATGATTACACACGTTTAAACATTGTGAATAAACTCTTTTCAAGAACTTTCTCTTTTGTCTTTCTCAATCTTCTTGTCCTTCTCACTCAACTCTCTGATAAGCCTATTGCATTCGTCTTCATCTTCTTTTTCAGTAGGTCCGTTCACTTGCATCTTATTGGCGTTCATTTCTTTGAATTCTTGTAGTATCTTTTCTTTCTCTTCGTTTGATACTCGACCTTTACCTTTATTCCTTTCGATTAGTGAACAATTAGTTAACTTCACTTGGACGTTCTTACCTTCTAATGTATTGATAAGTGCAGATCCATCTCTAAATGTTATCACTGTTCCACCATTTAGGTTTCCTTCGTGATCCTTGTATTTAACAAGACTTCCTACTTTAATGCTTTGTACCATATTCGTTTATAATTTTCTTTCTTATAGAATGCATTTTGCTTTTTATGGACCCAAGAGGTAGTTCAAGTATTTCAGCTATCTCCTCGTATAGATATCCATTATAATAACCTAAAAACACTTTCTTGTCTACAATTGGTACATCAATACTATCTATTATATTCATCAAATCTTCGTATTCACCTGTCCACAACCTCTCTTTACTTTCACATCTATCCTTGATGAACTCTTTATCTTCTTCATCGTACTTTTGGTCCTGTCTATTTGATTCCTGTCTATACTTATTGATGAACAAATTTCGTATAATAGTCGTAATCCATTTTTCACAATCTTTCTCGTTACCACTAAACTGATTATATTTGCTCAACGCATTTAGAATAGCTTCTTGTGCGATATCTTGTGCTTCTTCTATATTACAAGTCAACTTTAGTGCATAATGATAAAAGTACTTGTACTTCTTTTGGACTACTTCTTGTATTATTTCTTTCATTCCATTGAATTAAGCATTTTCTGATATCTTTCTATTCTATTAGAACATATTCTAATATTATGTTCCATTAAAAATATAGGTCCTTCAAAACTCAACCATTGGTCTATTTGTTTTCTTGTTTTGTCTATAAGAGACATTAACTCTTCTTTTGTCATCGTTTCCATAATTTGTAGTCTTTTTTTCTTTCATGTCCTAAAGGTCTACTTTATTATTCAATTAGACAACATCTTGACCACAATTATTGTCCTTTTTGATACACTTTATTTTCCATTTTTCTTGATACATTTATAAGATCAATTAAAGGTCGATACACGTGTTATATATGATTTTCGCTGCACTAAAACACCAATTTTGTTGTCCATTTTAGGATTGACATTTTTCTTTACTTTAAAATTGGAGATTGACAATCATCACGACTCCCAATCTCCCATGTTAGCGTAATATGATATTAGTTTCTTAGTGCTTTGAGTCTTTTTAGTACTTTATTCTTTGTATCTTGTTCTTCTATTACTACGGCTTCTTCGATATCTGGACTCATTTCATTTAGGAATTTCTTGTTCTCTTCTTTTATTTCTTCCCAGTTATATTGTTTGATTAGGTCACCAGGTAACATTACTTTGTCACTTCCTAATATATTCTTATTGAAGCCGTTAAAGTCTTTATACCAAGATCTTGCAAGTTGATTTATCATTATATCAGGTTTGATTCCTGCTTTTGCAGACACGAGTCCAATTATTATACTATTGATAGGTATATCACGCATTACTCTACTTATATTTTCTCCTCCGTGAATAGTTGCGTTGATATCTATTTTCCCGTCTACAGTAAGTTTTAACTCGTTACCTTTCACTTCTTTACGAGCTTGTTCAAGTAAGTTTCTTACTTCTCGTGACATCGTCAATGCTTTTGTCTCAAGCCCTCTACTTATGTAGTCCTCGTACTTTAATAGAAGGTCTGTAAGCATATCGTTTATAATCTCGAGTCGTCCTGCTTCTGTAGACACTCTATATTTATCTGATTTTAAAGCGAATTTGGCTTGTCTTTGTTCTATTAATGTTTTATTTTCATTGTAGAATTTTACAAGGTCTGCATCGTCTAAATCATATCCTTCGCGTTGTTTTATTGTCTTTTTTACATCTTTTACTGAATACATAGACCCAAAATAGTCAAGTAACATCGGTGTAAGTTTAGCAAGAGCTTTTGATTTATTATTATATAAATCGAACGCATTCAGGTATTTATTACGTGCCCTATTGTATTCACCAAGTAGAGGCATGAGCACTTTTGCTCTAATTTCCTGTGCATCTTTTATCGAATCTTCTGATGCTCCTCTATTTTTCATTACTCCTTTGGCATTCACGTATTTAAGATCGATTGAATGTAATGTACCATTCCTTCCTTCATACGTTAAAAATCTATCAGGACACTCGTCAAGTTTTATTCGCGCTTTTTCGTAATCTATATAAATATCTTGCATATATTTAGATGCGATTTGAACGAAGTCAGGAGCGTCTTTTAATATATCTTCTCTTGTTACATTACTCATATTGGGACTAATTTTTAATTTATCCGTAAAATTACAGCAAAAAGTTTGATCACACAATGGGATACTCAGTTTAGTACCAAAAATCACTTAAAATGAGAGTTTCTTCTTCGAGTGGACTTAATTCTTCTTGAAATTTGACTGTATTTAGATTTATACTGACATCAATAATATCGATACCAAAATTTTCAATTAATTCTAATTCATCCATATTTGATTTTTGTTAAAGTGTTTTTATTTTGTTTTCTAAATTATAGTACTCTACATACCAAAAAACATCTTCTTTATCAATCTTGACAAACATCTTATTTGTTTCTTCATAAACACTACCTTCATTTCTCCAACCAAAATCTTTATCAAATGAACGAATTATTATAGCTTTGAGTTTTGAATTATAACCTACTATTTCACCTTCCACGTTGAACTTTAGAATAAGAACTTTCTCTCCTAAATTTTCTTTTACAAATTTACTTAATGTCTTTTTCATAATGTCTATAAATTGATTCTTTTGCATTTCTTATATCTTCATCACTTCTCAATGGCACTAAACTTATACACTTTACATAATTCAAATATAAATTTGATGAATTGTATTTTACATTTTGTATTGAATAAACTTCAACTTCAGCTAAATAAAATGCTACATCTTTACCAATATAAGGTTCAAAGTTGTTAATAAATACATTCATCAAATGTCGTTCATCTTTTTCATCTCTATATTCAAGTACGAAATTACATATATATATACCATTCTCATTATAAGTCTTGGTTACTTGTCTCTTGTGAATATTCGCTATTACTTTCTGTGTCATAATTATCGTTATTAGATGATCTTACTTCTATACATGAGCACTTATCCTGATATGGACAATCTTGTTGAAAGACACAACTTTCACATGCTTCAGTGAAACCTTTATTTATATCTTCTATTGCTTTTGGCATATTTGTTCGTTTTTATTCGTTTTATAAACAGGAACTGTCTTAATTGCAGGAATTAATAAATAGGTATGGTTTAACTTTTGTTTAACAGTTAAAAACAGTTCCTTTCTTTTTATATTGTAAAGATACCAATTATTTATCTATAGTCAACTTTTTAGTTTCACATTCTGTTCAAGTTTATAACCCTTTTCTTTTAAGAAGATTTTTACAATGATTCTGTTTAACATTTTCTTTCCATAATGCATGTAAGAACCTATAAGATTGTTTTCGATTTCCCATTTTTTAAATGTTTCACTTTCGATAAATCTCCAAAGAAGTTTGTCAAAATCTTCATTCGATTTGTGACTTTTGAATAACATTGAAATAATAGTTGTTGTTCAAACTTATTATTATATTTGATTTTAAATGTATATAGCTTTACTTCTTCTTTAAAAAGATCTTCAATGTTTATATCATACTTTTTGCATAATTGTTCAATTACTCTTTTAGCTGCAAACACTTCACCATCTACACCTCTATCGACAAGTTCTTTTAATTTCTTTATTTTATCTATAACTCTATTGTATTCCATAATTATAATCGAAAAATTGTTATATATTCTACTTGAGCAATATTCATCATAATATTCTTTAGTAGAACTAATTTTGAATCATAAGCCATTAATAGAATATTTCCTTCATCTAAACCGTATGAAAAATTTATTCCTCTTAGCCTTTCATCATTATCAAGCTTTTCTTGAATATCTTCGTAGGAATATCCTTCAAATGGACTAATCTTATATAAATTAATTACTTTTGCCATTATAGTTTTATCTTTTGAGTATAAATAAGTTCTCCTCTATATCCTCGCGAAATTAGTTCATCCATTAATTGTCTCGGAGTGAAATCTTTTAATTTAGGATTACCATTTTCAAGATTACTTATTCTTTCTCTTCGTTTTGCTGTTCTCTTTTGCTTATAATCTTGACTTTGTTGTCTTTGACAATCCTTACAGTAAGCTTGAAGTCCATCAGGACGACTTGAATTTTTACTAAAAGAATCTAACGGTAAAATTCTTTTACAACGCGGACATAATTTATACGATATTTCCATGACTATTCTTATTTAAAATTTATACGATATTTCCATGAGTATTACATTCTCGTTTTGATTTCTCGCAACTTTCATACTGTAAGGATTTATATAACATTCTAAATCATTTTGATCATCTTTCAATAATTCTTGAACCTTTTCTTCTATTTTAGAAGCTTTCTTTTCAAGTGTATCATATTTAGCATTTTCTCCTAAAAATCTAAATTTACCATTTGATACAAGTCTGATATTTAATTTTCCTTTTCTTGAAAGTATGTTTTCCTCAGATGTATTCATACTAAATGAATAAATTGTTAAATTAAGTTTCTCGATAAGAGATTCAACATCTTTAATCAAATACCAAGCTATTATAGCACAATCAATTTTGTTTTGACGTATTTTCATAAGTTTGTTAATCTCGTTACTTAATTTAATATCATCTTCTTTTAACATTTGATCAAATTCTTCCATTGTTTTCATAATTCTTCAGTTTTTAGTTGTTGTTCTTTTCTTATGCCTAAAGATAGACCTTATTTTGGAGATAACAAACGTTTATCTCCATTTATAGTCCAAATTAATATTTATTAAGAAAGGACAACTTGTTTCACAACAAATCATCCTTCAAAAAACTAAATAATCATGGCTTGACAAAATAAAGAATTTTTGTTTCTTTTATATCTGCAATTCTTATAGTAGGATAAAGTTCATCCATTTCTTCCAAAGCAATCTTATTTGCTTCATTCGTAGTTCTTGCTTGAATTAAATAATTTACATTATAAACTTTTTCTCTACCTTTTTCATTTACTTCAATCCAAACACCTTTTACTATATAAAAAGAACCTTCTTGATCTTCATTAGGAATGAATCGAAATATATTTAATTCCTTTATAGGTGAAATTTCAAATTCTACATTTATATTTTCTTCACCCCATTTTGTAGCAAGTGCTTCAGCTTCAGTATAATTTATAGCTTCACAAGCTATAACGTTGACAAACTTCTTAACCTTCATTGATGTCGAATTTTCATCTACATCATAATACGTCAATGTTATTTCAAAAAACTTATACATTGTTATTGCAACATTTCTTCAAGTATCGAACATTTGATTTAATAAGTTCCATTTGCTCTTCTTTGATTTCTTTTTCAAAATAATCTGAAGGTGTAGGAATTCGTCCAAATTTCTCTACTTTTTCAATATCTTGTCCATTTATTGCTGCAAGTATCGAATAACAACTATCTGTAGACCTAAAGATTTTCTCATTCTTATAAGGAATAAATTCTTTAGGATCACCTTGTCCAAGAAAATGAAGAGGTTTTGATAGTGAGTTATATGCTTTCAGTTTTGAAACAACCTTACTTCTTGCAAATGCAATATTGTCTGTATTCATTACATGAGGAATAGCTTTCTTACTCATACCAATACAAGAAACATATTTATTCCACATAAAGAATTTATAACAATCATACCAATCCTCCCAATTTTTACCTTGAGGACAAGCAAGAAGAGTTGTGTTTAATAATTTTCCATTTGCTCTTGCTTCTTTCAACCATTCCAAGAATTGATTAAAATTGATTAACGTTTGATTTTTATTAAACAATACATCAAGAGGTATTACTTCATTAGGTTCTATTTCAAGTGTCAATTGAAATAGTTCTTCATTTGTTAATACTTCACCTTCGTCGCCTACACCTGAATCAAGTATCGTAAAACGACCATCTTCAATAGCCTTCTTCGTATATTCACGATACTTTTCATCTCTCTTATAAAGTTGTCCTAATATATAAAAATTGTTATCACCTAATTCACTCAATTCTAAATGATTTATAGGTGGTGTTATAAATACTCTCATCATATTTTTATGAATTAATGATTTGACAATTAGGTTGATCGATACACCAAGAAATTAATTCATTTATACCAAGTGAAATTTCACCTTTTTCAATTTCTTCAAAAGTAAGATTTTTGTTCTTTTCTTCATTAGCAAGTTTTTCAAACCTTTTTCTTCTCTTATTTTCTGATGAAGATATATAATCTATACCATAATTCAAATCATAACCATTTGATTTGCAAAGATATAGAAGTTTATCTATAATAGACTTTTGTCTACAACCTATTATATAAATTATTTTGTTACAATCTGTTGTTTTGATTTTATCAAAAAGAATATTTGAAACTTGCTCATCAAGTCGTGCATCAAAAACTCTTAATTTATCTTTATTAAGTTCTCTTATAATATTTCCAACTTCTATTGCTATTACATTGCTTTTAACACAATAATGATCAACGAAATAAGTTTTGCCTGAAAACGCTTTTCCTACAACAAATTTAACAAGAGGTAAATTTTTTAAAAGAAGGTTTATATGATTATTTTCTTCTTGAATGCTATCACATTTTTCTTTCTCAACTATAGCATAATTTTCACCATCTTCACTTACTTCAACGCTATCAAAATCGAATTGTTTCAATATGATTTTCGCAATCATTTCACATGACATAGAACCAAAATCATAACATTCACAATGCATTTCAAATACTGGGAATTTCTTGTTTATATATTGTTTCACCTTCCTCCTTAATAATATAAACTCTTCGTCACGATTATCGTGATTAACACGTTTTTTACAGTTAAATTTAAAGATATGTCTATGAGACTGTTCTAAAAACTTTACAAGCTCGCCATGATTTTTTGACGCATCAGGATAATTATGAAATCCTTCTACTTCAAAACGAATTCCAATAAATGTTTGTAATCGATTCATAATAAATATTTTAAATCTTCGTTAGTAATTTCAACTTCATTTCCCCAAGTATCCCAACCTTCAGTTTGTTTTCTTGCAAATAATTCAACTCTTGAAACATCACCACACAATTCAACAATTTTTTCTCTTACAAGATCAGGTTTCTTTGAATGCTCCTCTCTTGGAGAAATTACTACACTACTCATGTTACCTACTTGTTTTAGAGGTTTACCTTTAACTCCTAAAAGACAGACTTCTACATTGTTCCTTGTGTAATAACCAACTCCAAAAGCAGGTTTTGTACCATCTTTAGTTGTTTTGACCCAACTAAATGCTACAGTTTTATAAACGAATCCCCACGCTTTTATCAAATCTAACGCCTCTTGTATTTGAGGAAACGTTGCCCAGAGAAATAACATACAATTCTTATCAATTATATCTTTTACAGGCATTTCCTTTAATTCATCGATAGTCAACGTATCGTAATGACGAAGTGTTTCACCACTACCATTCTTGATATAATTTGACCTTTTTGAATTGTAAGCCCAAGGTGGATCAGCATAAATAATTTGATATTTCTTCATCTTAATATGTTATTCTAAATCTTCTATTAATTTCCTCTTTATTAGAGAGATTGTAAACTAAGCAATAATCTTTTTTCTTCTTTTGACAAAATTGAACGGGACCTCTATAAATACATTTACCATCTAAAAATAATCGCATGATTTTCTCACCATTGATATTCTTATTCCTTTTAGCTTTTGAAATAATATCTTTAGATACTTTATTACTCCAACCATTTTTGTGGTAAACGAATTCTTTTAATTTACAATCTAAATTCATAGATGGAAAGATTGTTACTTTTTGCAAATTTGATAAATTCTTGAATTAAATCATCATCTTCATCTAAATCTTTATTGTTTTCAATTTTAAAATCATTAAGCGTATTAGTAACTTCTTTAATTACATCATTTTCAAGTGCAGTAGGAATTGTTAAATTCAAACATTCTTTACGATTTTTACCTTCTATAGTAATCTTAATAACAGATTCTTCTTCTCTTGATTTAGAAAGTAATTCATTCAATTTGTTTAATTCACACTTCTTTTGTTCAATAGCTTCTAAAAGTTCTTTTCTATTCATAACTAAATTCGTTTTTAATTGTTTATCTAAAGATAAGGCTAATTCGTAATAAACACTACTATTAGGTCCACACGAATTAGCCTTATTGAGACATAATTATCTTAATTCACACGCACCACCACCGCAAGCTGTAGCAACGTTTTCACCTACATTCTTATATTCTCTTTCCCACTGAACATTTTCCCAATCAACAGGTTTTTGATTCTTAATCTTTTGCCACTGATGAAAAATATTCACGTGTTTCAAACAACAGGAACACTTCTTATCATCACCATTAAAATAATTCTTAGAGAATTTCTTGAATCTACGTACCCAATCATTTCTAAGTTCTACTTTATGTTGTAAATGTGAAGAAATTGCATTTACATCACTAACATAAAGTCCATCTATATTAACAAGAAGTTTACCATCTTTTATGTGTTTTTTAACAAATGATAATAAATATTCATCAGTGTAAATCAATAAATCGTTTGCCTTACCTGTAGCTGCATTACATGCTGTCCAAATATCACCAAACACTTGTAATCCATCCACAATAAGACCTGATGAAAGTATTGCACCTTGTCCATATGTTTCAGCTAATTCTTTTTCGTCAAGATAAGAAGTATAGGGAGCTTGAGGATAATCAAGATCACCTGTCTCAGACAAGAAACTTAATCCAAAGAAACCGTCTCTATGTTCCCAAATCCAATCAGCAACATCTTTCCATTCATTATCTTTAACAGAAACTGTACAACTTACATTGTGGCGATATTTAGGTTTGAGAATAGATGAAGGATGTTCTTTGTTAGTACCTTCCATTACCCAACCTTTTTCGGTAGTGTAAATTCTATAAAGAAAATCAAGAGTACTGAAATCTGTACGAACCATAGCTTTATCATCCAATTCAATAGGGAATGATAACACTGTTTCATTTTTCTTATTCCAGAATGAAGGATTTGCTATATCAGAATTGACCTTCAAAGTTTCCTTTAACGCTTGTTCATTATTATTTGCTTGGATATTACGAATATACTTTCTAAAATGATAAGCATGAATACCAGATCCTGATCCTAAAAGTTGTGAAGAATTTCCTGAAGGTTTAATTACAGTTGTACGTGCAGCTTCATTTATTCCAATAATTTTAGCAACTTCTTTGTTAGTCTCTTTAACAATTCGTGCACCATTCATTTGAATTCTTTCGTTGAACAAAATATGAGGATTATCTGCCATACCTGTAATACCTACACCAAGTAAAGCATCACGCTTCATAATCTTTCTTGTCGCTTCTGAAAGTAGAGGGAGATTTTCTGTATATGCTGCTTGAAACGTTCCTAATATAGCTGCTGTACGACATGCTTTGTAGAAATCTTCTTCAGTTTTGACTTTTTTACCATTAATTTCACATAAATTACAAAAGGACCAACCGTATTCTTTACTTCCATCAGGATTTATGTATGTAGGAAATAAGTTAGTCTCACAATTATGAACAAAAACACCTTCACTAAACATATAATCATCGTGACCTTTTGTTATAATTGCAAAATTATGTTCATTAACTTCGACCTCGATATCATAAACTTCTTCAATTATACCAAGTTCTTTAATCTCAACTACTACAACATCCTCTTTGTATATAGAATAATCTTTCTTAGATTTCTCTACAATCTGTCGTTCGTCAATTTCTTCTTTATATTCTAATTCACCAGTAACATATTTTCTAAATAGAGAAAACGATTTATTAAATCTGTTTTTCGAAAAATTCAAAGGAAATCTATTATCGTATGCATTACATAATTTCGCAGTAACTTTTCCTTCTTTAGCAAGAACTTTCTTACCAATCTCAATCATATCTTGATTAGAAAGACCTCTGCAATTACTATTATTTAACAAAGTACTTCGAATAGAATTGTTGCGAGACAGTCTATCTAATTCTTCTTGAGAATAGTTAGACGGGTTACGTGGATTGTTTTCACCTTTTCTACGTTCTACAGTTTTCTTTAAATGTTCATCTCTTGAAAGTAATTCAAGATTATCTATAAAGTCGTTTCCGTTATCTTCAATATGATCAATCTCAAATCCTTCGGGTTTTGCTCCATTATAAAATTCCCATATCATTCTATATTGTCTTGCATAACCATTTGATAGACTGTTTATAGTTCTGTATTTAACAGACTTGACACTATAAAATTTAGATAATGTTTTGCCTAACGATTGTTCAGCGAGAATATATTCGCCATCAATTAATCTTAAAAAATGATCTCTTGTACATCTAAATGAAGAACCATTCGACAATACGATTTCAATCAATTCTTTTTTACCTGTAGAAAATGCTTTAGCATTCGTAATTTTAACAGAATCGTTATCGGTTTTGTAATAAACTTGAAATTGTTTGCCTGCATCTGATAAATCTTTAATAGGCACTGCATTCCTACCGTCTGCTACTGCAATTAATGTATCTCCTGAGAAACAACAAGGATTTGTAACTACTTCATTATCAGCAGGAAAAACGACTCCAGGTTCTCCATATTGTTGAATATATTCAAAAATTTTGTCATATTTTTCCTTTGGAGTGTCTTCATAAATAGCTGCAGAATTGTTACATCTACATAATTCAGGATAAGTTAAGAACCAATCTCCTGTTTTGCATTGCAACATTTCTTCGTCATCTATATCAAAAATAGAAATCATTGCACTTCTTCTAATACCACCGCTTATAACAGCATCTGCAATAATGCATGACATCAAATGAAGTTCGAATGGTCTTAATTTTCGTCCTTTTGCTTTACTAAGAATCTTACGTAATTTATTATGACAAATTTTTAATGGTTCTGAACCAGGAGCTTTAAAACCTCCTGATACAAAAGAACCTTCAGGTCTTATCTGTGAATAATCAAATTCAATATCCGGATATCCTTTGTAATATGCTTCAATTAAATCTCCTGTAGAATTTGCCCATCCTTCAATTGAATCTTCTATTGTATAATGAGTTTTAGAAAGATTACTTTCAAGACCTTTCACAATAGGTAATTGTTCTGTATGAACTTTCTGAACTGAAAATCCGGCACCACAACCACTCAATAAAAGTTCCATTAACTCTTTAAAGAATTCAATTCTATTACAATAACTTCCTGAACAATTAAAAGACCTAAAATTATTTTTCAATAATTGTGGTCCTCCATATTGAAGAGATCTTTGAGAACCAAGAATTTCTTGATTATTATATGATACCCAAGCTTCTTGGAAAACTTTGTTAAATGCATCTTTATTTTCTTCTTTGATTTTACCGTCAAAAAATTGATAATGCATTTCCATTACTCTACTCACAGCTTCATTCCAAGTTTCCTTTTTACCATCAGGTTTAACACGAGAATATTTACTGTAAAATATATAGTCAGAAATTATATCCCGACTATCTACACGTTCATTATTCATTACAACTTATTTAAAAATTTAACATTAATCTTCGATTGTTGGTTGTATTATACAAATTGGTAACGCAGGGTATTGAAATACAAGAGGAATTCTTTCTCTATCAACACCCTGACCACCTTTAAACACAACTTTTTCAATTATCGTGTTAAATATACTCTTTTTTATTGTAAGATATAAAGGTTCAGGTTTATAATTTTCGTCTTTTTGTACTTTTATTTTTTGAATTTGCAAATGTGTTTGTAATACCTCTTCACTTGGTATGAATTCTTCCAATTCTTTTATCTTATTAGCGTTTACAAGCGTTACATTACTCAACACTTTTTCACCATAATTTTTATAAGTGTATATAGGTATATACATTTTTGGTTTTTTCATTTTCTTAATTTTTTATATTGAACAATAAATTAATTCATTTCTCGCTCTTGTAATAGCTACAAATTTCAGACAATATTCACTATAGAGAGCTTCTTGTGATACTGCATATTGACTTGGAATTAAATTAGAATTTAAAAAGAATACTCTATCAGCCTCCAATCCTTTTGATTTATGAATAGTACTTAAAACGATACCATCAGTATTTTCATCTGTATAAATTTTCGAAATACGTTCTTTTAATGTATTTACATCTTTCCAAATAGAATATAATCTCATTATAATAGCATATTTTTCAAGTAAATTGACATAAGACGGATTATTAATTGCAATATTATGAGGAATACCTTTATCGAGTAACGATTGAAGTTTTTCTTCTTTGAGAATTTCAAGATCGTCTATATACTTGATTTTTTCCAAAAGCCTACATAACGCTTCTCCGAAATCTTTTCCTTTAATACTTGATTTTTTACCAAGTTCCAATAACTTAATAAATACTTCTATTAAAGGTAAATTATTTCTACATAAAATAAAATCACCGCTTTGCGCTTCTTCGAAATCACCGTTTCTTACTATACCTTCTTTAGCATTAGGTGCAGCTACAATTCCACTTGAAAAAACTTTCTGTGCTTCTTTTACAATCTTCTTAGAACATCTATAAGTAATATCAAGAGGTAAAGTTGTTGTATTAGGTAACTGTTGAAGTGATCTAAAATTTGTTACACTTGATCCTAAAAATTGGTAAATGCACTGTTTTTCGTCACCAACCGAGATTAATCTACCAAATTTTGGTTTTACAAATCTTAAAGTCAATTCTCTTTGAAGAACATTTTGATCTTGCGTTTCATCTATAAACACAACATCATATTTAGGAAAATCACTCTCATCTAACAAAATATAAGGTAAATAAAGCATATCAGTAAAATCCATCTGAAATTCTTTATTACTGTCAATTAATTTAGAATTCTTATGCCAATGATATTCTATATCCTTAATATCTTGTATCATTCTATCGTAGAAATCGAAATCTTTATCTAAGCAAATGTTTTGTATATCGTTTTTATAATCTACAAGTAAATTAATTCTTATTTGGTTCCATATCTCTTGCAAAGAAAAAATATATCTCGTTTGTTGGTTGAAAGGAACTTCATCTTCTTTGTCAAACTTCAAAATCTTCTTACAAAGTTGAAAACATTTATTTTCATTTATCTTCAATTGAAATTTAAAATTAGAAAATAATATTCTCAATCCTTTAGAATGAAAAGTACTAACGTCAATTCTATCAGGAACTTTGGTTTTCAATTCTTTAGCAATACTTTTATTGAATGCCATAAATAAAACTTTCTTTGCGAAAGGAGTTCTTTTACAACATTCTACAATAGTGGACGATTTCCCTGCACCGGCTGTAGCACTGATCATTATATTATTTCGAGTCCTTTCGTATTCGTCAAAAATAGCTTCTTGTCTATCACTCCATTTTACCATAATCATTTAATTTTATATCTTCTTCATAACTATCAAATTGTTTATAATCAGCAAGTAAATCAGCAACAGCATTACCAAATACTATAGGATCATTCATATCTTTTCCGTGTCCTGGAGTCCAATTTATTCTTACTCTCACTCTTTTTTCAAGTCTTTTCAATTCATCATAAACCTTTCTCCATAAATCCTGATTTTCGATACCTTCGAAGTTTTTAGAAGCAATATCAACAATCGATTTCATACCATTAACAACATATTGACTATCACTCCATATTATAACAATCAAAGGTTTTTTGTTATTCAAAGCGTTTAATGCCAAAAGAATTGCTCTAAGTTCACATCTACTTATAGTAGTGTTTTCGTAACCTTGTTGAATAAAATATTCATTGTCATTCCATTGTATATAAACTCCTGAACCTCCTTTACGAAGTTTCCAATAACAACTACCGTCACAAAAGATTGTTACTTGTTCTCTTTTCATACTTAAAGATACCAATTATTTATCTTATAACATCGATTTAGTTACTCTTATAAGATTTAAGAAGTTCCACATCTATTGATTGTATTTTATCAATATTGTCGATAGATACTCCTTTATTTACAGCATTTATAATTTTAGACTTTTCTTCAAATATTTTTCTTAAACGAGTATCAATAGTTTCGTCAGACAAAAGAAAATATACATTAATACTATTCTTTTGCCCCATTCTTTCCAAACGTGAAATCGCTTGTTCTAAATCAGTAGGACCTATAGGATATTCAACGAAAACCATATTACTACAAACCTTTTGTAATCCGTCAACACCTGTAGATAATGTTGCAGTATTTGCGAATAATATTTGTTTCTTCTCCTTCCATCTTTCTACTTTATTCATTTTATCTTCAGTAGTACTTTCACCAATAACAAGTTCACTTTCATCCTTAAACTTTCGATACAATTGTTTTAGAGGTTCTTTTAATGTACCAAATACTATAATCTTATCATCCTCATTACTTTCAGTCCAATCTTTTAAAAATTGTTCTATAAAATTCAATTTACCTTCTAAAGACAATCTCTTTAAATTAGAAATTCTTACAAGATGTTCAGCTTTCAATGCTCTTTCTGCAGCTTCTATATCTATACCCTCGAGATACGTAATTAGATCATCTTCTGCTTGTTTATATTCTTTTTTATTTGTAATTGGACAATTTACAGTTTGATTGATTACATCAGGTAATTCTGTTAACACATCTCGCTTACTCTTTCTGAAATAACAATAATGAGATATAATTGAATTAAGTTCCAAAGTGTATGATGCTCCTGAACAATCTAATCCAAATCTCGTTTTTTTAGCATTGCAATATCTATATAAAAAATATTGCAAACTCGGAAAAATTTCTTTGAACCTTCCTAATATATCAAGTACATTAATCAATTCTTGAGGTCTATTCATTATCAAAGTTCCGCTTAAAGCTAAAACCTTTGTAGATTTTTTTACAATCTTCTTTACACTTCTTGATCTTAAAGATTTTGGATTTTTACATAAATGAATTTCATCTAAAATTACGGTACCCCATTTTTTAGACAAACTTCTTGAATATCTTAATTTAATTTCTTCTTTTGATTTTCCTCTCTTATAAAGATAATCATAATTAATGATTGTTACATCAGCCTTCCAATCAGTATTTTCACCATCTTTAGAATCTATAACATGAATTGTTCTATTAGGGTTCCATTGCTTCCATTCTTTCAACCAACTTGATTTAACTGACGAAGGACATATTACTAAACAAGGAAATAAATCTAACACTTCTACATACAAGATGCTTTGCATAGTTTTACCGGTTCCACATTCACAACCATTAATACAGTTACCGTGATTGATCATATAGGCTATTCCTTCTATTTGATAATCTCTTGGTTTCATAGGAAAATCAAGATATTCTATCATTTCTCGAAGTATATTTTCATCTATTGCTTTAGACGGTTTCTTTAATTCAATTTCGCATGGTAATGCAACTTTTTTATTTTCAAATCTATTTGATTCTAAAAACACTTTTAATTTATAAGAATTTTCTAATCCTATTTGAAAATACCATTCTTTTGTTGCAATATTATAACTTGCCTTGAATTCTTTTTTCATCATATCGATAAAATATCTATTGTATTCAAAGCCTATATAAACCCAATCTTTATCTTTATACCAATATCTCATATCTAAAACGTTAAAATGGAGAAACCTTATTTCACAATAAAGTTCCTCCTAAATCTTCAAACAAAACTAAATTTGGCTACATTAAAAACTTTTCTTTAAATTCTTGAAGTGTAAAAATAGGTATACCTAACTGTTCAGCTTTACTTTCTTTCGTAGATCCACTACCTTTAATTTTCGTTACTACACAAGAAGTCTTTTTACTTACAGAAGATCCTATTTTATGACCTTTATCAATTAATTGTCTCTCAAAATCTTTATCTCTAAATCCTGTAAATACTACTGTCATTTGACCTTCAAAAGTCTTTTCTTCTTGACCGTAATAAGTAATAGGAATATCTATATCATTATTAACCCACCAATTTGCAATACCTTGAATGAATGAAGCTGCTGTTGAAAAACCTACTCCTTCAACTTCTTTTTCAATATCAGTAGCATTAAGTTTAGCAATGACAGAATATATATCTGGATATGAATACAATTTCAATCCATTGAGAATTTTTTGGCATGTCTTTTCAGCAATTACTCCGTTAAATACATTACAAGCTGTTAAAAATTTTGCAAAATTTGTACCTCTCTTTTTAAATTCTTCAAATTGCTTTGAAAGTACTTTTGCTGCAACATTTCCCAATCCTTCAATCTTCTTCAAATCTTCTTCACTTAAATTGAGGATCTTTGAAGGTGTATCATAACCAACATTAAACAACTTCTTAATCGTAGGCTCTCTAAATTCCTTAAAGTCTAATACTGAAAAGAAATAAACACATTTAGCAAGTTTAATACCATCACAATTTCGATTTTTACAAATTAAATCAACATTATTCTCATCCCAACTTAATTCTTTTCCACATATAGGACATATTGTAGGTGTTATTGAATTATAATCTCCTTGTGATTTAATTGTTTTCAAATGTTTAGGAATTACATCTCCTGAACGTGCAATTACTACTCTCGCATTCTTGCTAATAAAATTTGCTTTAATATATCTTGCATTGTAAGCTGTACATCTTGAAACTGTAGCTCCGCATAAATCTACAGGTTCGATATTAATCACAGGTGCAAGTCGTCCATCTTTAGAAATTTGCCAATCTACACTTTTAACAATTGTTTCTTCTCTTTCTGACCAATCAGGATTTTTATAAGCAATAGCATATTTTGGATTGTTATTAGGTAATCGACCAAGTTCTTTCCTTAGAGTCGGATTGTTGACATCTATAACAAGACCATCACATTTATATCCAGAGGTCAATTTTTCAAATAATTCATCCATCAATTCTACAAACGATTCTTTAGAAGTGACTAATGAACCTACTGTCGTTAATGTATATTGAACTTGTGAATTTGGTATAGTTGCTTCATTTAAGAAATCGAGTTGCTGTTGCTTCGACCAATCTTCTCTATTACAACCATAACGTACATATGTAACATGTGATAATATAGGGTTAACTTCTGATGCGTTAATTAAACCTGCAACTGCATTACGAGCTGACTTATATCCAGCGTCTTCTTTAACTTTTAAAAAATCAATCGTTTTAAATATAGCTTCACCAAATGTAATCTCTACTTGATCAAAATCTTTTGGTTCCCATTGACTTCCTTTTATAAGTTTATAATGTTCAGAACAATCTTGACCATATTCACCATCACCTCTTGTTAAAGCATGACCTACAACATCATTAACACATAATGAAATACCATCGTATTTAGGTGTTATAATTAGTTTATCAGAAGATTTAAGATTACATGATTCAATCCACTTCTTAATTTCTTCATACGTTTTAACCTTTTCCAAACTATACATAGGAAGATGTAATTTTTGTTTTCTTCCTTTTACTTTATCCTGGATACCCTTTTTAAACCAATCGTTATCAGGATCTAACTCAAATAAAATTTCGACTAACAAATCGTAATCATGATCTGTCATGATCGGATTTCCTTTTCGATAAGCATCATTTGCTTCTCTTATTTCATTTACTCTTTCTTCTATAGATTTCATATTTTATTCTTTATTAAATTTAGAAAGGGTTGCTCTAATATTTTCAACTGAATTGTTTTTAGTTGTTGTTCTTTTTCAATGCCTAAAGATAGACCTTATTTTGGAGATAACAAACGTTTATCTCCAAAATGATGATAAATTAAAGACTTTTAAGATTACTCACCAAAAAATTGCTTAGTCATCTGCTCTCTCTTATATTTTATTTTTTCTTCTACACCTTCTTTTTTATTATTTTCTTTATAACGCTTTTTTAATACAGAAGCTTTATCTTCATTACTTTTTGAATTAAAGGACATAAAAGATACATTTATATCACCATCACTTTCAGGAAGTTCTTCTCTATATCCCATTTGTTGTCCACAACACTTACAATAAGGTATATTTATAGGAACAGTACCTTTTTCTGTATATTTAAACATAGGATTGATTTCAAGAATCTCTTTCCCAAATTCTTTACACTCTTCATTTTCACATTTCCAGTACAACATAATATTTAAATTTTAATAGATATTTTCTTTATTAGAAATTAACCACATATAATTATCGTGTCCAAATTTAAAGTCTTTCTTTGAACGTCCTTGAATTCTCTCTTCAAATGAGATGGGATTAAACTGTGACATTTGAAATGTCATGTGTTCAATAAAATCAGTTACATCTTGAGCTCCTCTAACTTCATTAAAGTAAACATCACGAGTTTTTGGAGCAAAACTTTCAACAAGATAAACTTTCATCTCTCCTAAAAAATCAATAACAAGAAATTGTCTTTTAGTTGCAGCAACTGCATTCCATAAATTATCAATATTTATCATAATCTTTTTATTAAAAATTCATTCTACGTCCATATTCAGCCATAAGTAAGCTGTCAGAAAAATTGTCATCTTCATTCTTACATTTACTTGTTCTTCTAAGATCTACAGTAGGAAAAATTCTATGAGAAGCTAAAAAGCTCATTTTCTTTGTATCGATAACTTGAGTTTTACCTGTTGTAGAAGGTTTTGTTATCACATTAACTCCTCTAAACATTTCCTTTTGCCAAATCTTGGGATTTACTTTTGTATAAGGTAAACCGATTGTAGCAATAACACCTTCGATTAATCCTGCTATAAATCCAAAGTTAAACGTTCCTTTTGCTGAACTACCGAAAATTGCATGTATATTCTCAATTATAACATGACAATTATCTTCGTACTTAGAAAGATTTAATAATGTATTACTTATTTCGACTGTATCTACATTTTTCGCATTTTTCAATAAAAAAAATGATTCTATGAATTTTCCAGTTTCATCTACAATCGAGATACAACCTTTGACACCAGGGTCTATACCTATATAATATTTCATACTTCCAATCTACTTACTCCATTTTCTTTAATAATACGAATCTGACTAATCTCTTCATTTAGTTTCGGTACATGAGTAACAATAAGAATGGGTTGTTCTAAGAAACTTATTGAAGTTGTAATGTTCTCAATACCAAGTGAATCTACACTTTCTAATATTTCATCTATGAGTAAAAATTGTATACCACCATATTTCTTAGTAGTATTAATCATTGATTGAAGTGCAAGTATAAGAGCTATTTCACAACGTGCTTTTTCACCTTCAGAATAAAATGTAAATAGTTCCATTTCGTCTCTAAAAATATAAGGTGTAATCTCTTCTTTAAGTTTACCATTTGCACCTTTCTTAAATCCTTCAATCATTAATCTCAAATCACTACCCATTTTCTTTAAAATATCGTTAGCAGAAAATTGAATGTTCTTCAACTGCTCCATTGCAAGATACATTTTGAAATCTTTGAAACGTTGAATCCATTGATTTATATTAAAAATATCGTTCGCCTTGTCCTCTATCTTTAAATCAATTTCTAAAATTGATTTATTTATATTTTCAATTTGCTTTTCAATGTTAGATGTATCTTTTTCTTTTAATGGTTCTTTTAGGATTTCTTGAATAAGTTTTTCTTTATGTTTTATCGCCTCATCAGCTAACTCGACTTCCAATTTACCTGATTTTAAATCTTTATTCAATTTTAAAATCTGTGTATCAACAGCATCAATCGATTGAATTACAGTATTCAACTTACTTTTAATTGACCGTTGTGATTGTAATATAGAACTCTCTTCATTTTCAGTTTCTTTCCTTAGAGAGTTATATTCCTTTATAACTTCATCTAAATCTATTATAATTTGATTACATTCATCTTTCTCTTCTTTTGCTTTTTCAATAGAATTGTTACATTCATCTTTTTCTTCTTTTAATTCATCAATATTTTTATCGCATTTAAGAAGAAATTCATGATGACATTTAGGACAAACGATCACACCTGATAAAATATTGTCTATAGAATTGATAATTGATTTTAATTCTTTTATTCTGTCATTATGTTTATCAATTTCTTTTTCTGTAACCCTTTTATCTTCTTTATATTGATTCAAATCTTTATCGATTTCACTGTACACTTCTTGAAATCTACTTAAATCAATAGATGATAATTCTTTTTCAACCTTTTCTTTTATTTGTTCAAGATTCTCCTTCTCTTTCAACTTATCCTCAAGATCTTTTTGATGAGAACCTAATAAAATCTGTAAATCCTGAGTTTTACGATCGATTTTTTGAATTTCCTGTTGGATTTCTTCAATTCGTTCATTTCTTTCAGATTCTTGATCTTTAGAATTTTCTTGTTCTAATTGTTCTTTATAGACGGAAAGTTTACCTGTTAATAAGGATTTTTCATCTTCTAATGAACGTTTTTCATCATTTATTTTATCGATTTTTTCTACTATAACATCCTTCGTTTTATCAATCTTTGAAAAATTGATAAAACGACTTATAAGAGCCAATTTTTCTGTATTAGATGCTTTAAAAAAAGAATTATAGTTATCTTTTGTAACAATATAATAAGATTTAGCATCTTCTGCAGAAATTTCAATCCAGTTTGCTATATATCGATTTCCATCAAGAACTGTAGCACAAGTCACTGGTGTAACTTTTTCTTCTTCATCGATTAAAGATAATCTTAATGTAGACGAACTTTTTGTACGTATTTCTCTTTCTATAGAAAGAGTCTGTTTGCGTATAGGACAATAAATTTGAACACAAATATAAGCTGTATCGAATCCATATCGAATCAATTTCTTATCGATATTTCCTCGTAAATTTACACCATAAATTCCATAAAATAAACCTTGACCTACACTCGTCTTACCAGTACCATTTGAAAGTTGATCGTCTTGAGTTCTATTTTCTCCTATTACAGCAATAGGTTTATGTGCAAAATCATATTCGAGAGATTCGAATGATAAAAAATTCTTTAATACTAATCTTCTTGGATACATGACATCTTTTCTTTAACAGATTCGTTAATTTCTTCAAACAATTCTTTATCTTGTAAAAGAGCTTCTCTAACATTATCCATTCCTTGTCCTAATCGATAATCGTCACCGTAATAAAACCAAGCACCTTTCTTTTGACATAAACCAAATTTTACAGCAAGTTCAACTGTTTCTTGTACTGTATCAAAACCTACTCCAAATCTTAACATTACCTCACAAGTTCTAAGTGGAGGTGCTATCTTATTCTTAACTATTTTAATCTTCGTTTTATTTGCTACTGCTATATCTCCACTTTTATCGGTACTAATTCGCGCAAATTCAACTCTTTGTGTAGAATAAAATTTAAGTGCTTCACCACCTGGAGTTGTAGTAGTAGGTCCAAATCCAAAACCTCCGTTAATCTTTTGTCTTACTTGATTGATACATAATAGAATATTCTTGTTTTTGTTACATATATTCTTGAAAATTCCTAATTGTGCAGACATTAATCTTGCAATCAATCCAATTTTAGCATCACCAACATCTCCTTCAATTACACATTGAGGAACGAGTCCTGCTACTGAGTCAAGTACAACGATACCTATTTCAGGCTCTTCTAATCCTAATCGTACAGCTTCAAGTGCACTTTCAGCAGTGTCAGGTTGAGATAATAGGAATTTGTCTTTATCTAAATCGAGACCTATCTTTTTAGCATATTCAAGATCTAAAGATTGTTCTGTATCAACGTAAAATACAGCCTTACCTCTTTTTTGTACTTCTTTACATAAATGCAATGCGGCTGTAGATTTTCCTGATGAAGGTGGTCCATATATCTCATGTATACGAGCATTAGCAAATCCACCTCCAAGAACTTCGTCAAAAGCCAAAGATCCTGATGAAATTGTTTCTACTTCTATCTTTTTTGTCACAACAATGCCTTGTCCTAATCTCTTTTCAATAGTTGATAAAAATTTATCTAATGCCATAATTACAATACTTCTTTTAAAATAGTTAATCCTTTTTCATAAGAATAACTATTCTGTTCACAAAAAATCTTAAACTTGTCAATGATATCAGAATTAGTAAGAGTTTTGATTTCAGATACTTCCAATTCTTCAGATATATTCTCAATCTCATTCACTTTCATTTTTACATCAATGCCAAGTTCTGTATAAACTTTCTTATCGATAGATTTAAGTTCGTCTTGATTACCTTTGAATTCTACTCTCAAAAGATTGTCAGGATTTTCATCTTTAAACATTTTAACAATCTTATCGACTTGCTTGAGAGTTGTTGTATTTAAATCAATAGTGATTTTTCTAAACTTCTTCCCTTCTGATGGAATTAAATCATAAGTTAAATCATCGTAAATAACCCAAAATCCTTTATTTTCATCTTCACCAAAATTATTCTGAGTCAATGAACCAAGATGAACAAATGTTTCACTAATCTCTTGATAATCATGGAAATGGCCTTGAAATGTCATGTCGAATTTTTTAAACATCTTCAAATTCAACTTATTCTCAGTTACATGTCCAAGATTTCTACTTCCTGTTATAGCAATATGTCCTAAACAAATAAGTTTATCATCAACTTTCTTTTCATCTTGAATACATTCAACAAGCTCACTAAATCTTTCTATCCAGATATCTTCATCGTAATAAGCTATACAACCAAATAAAAACTCTCCTATTCTAATGATATCTATATCATCAATAAGTCTAAAATTAGGGTGATGTTTGAATGGTTTTAAGAATGAATCTGAACTGGTATAATCAGATGAATCGTGATTTCCTCTAATACAAATCAATTCTATACCTGCTTTATCATAATGATCTAAAATCTTGTCCCAAGAAGATAAAACTACCTGCTTTTGACTTATTCTTGAATCAAAAACATCACCAAGACAAAAACATTGTTTTAAATTGTTGGTTTTACAGATATCAATACCTTGTTTTATCAATAATTCTTCAACTTCTTGATAATTAGATTCTTTTAAATGAATATCCGTAAAAATCATTGCGAGTGGTTTCATAACGAACTAACTTTTAAAACAGCATCTAAGCCTAATAATATGTTATTCTTCTCTTCTTCTGTCTTAAAATAAAAATTCTCCCATACATTCGAAATTTTTATCTCAACACGATACTGTTCCTTAGATTGACTAAAACCCATATCACGATAACGTCCAATTGATGAGATTTTAATTCTCTGATTTCCTATCTGTACAAACATAATTTTACCAAATTAAATAAGTTCCTGTTACTCCAATAAATATATCAGGCTTCTTTGTAATTAAACCGTATCCAGCTCCAATTGATATACCTGCTCCAAACCTTTTCTTTTTCGTAGGTTTTGTCCAAACTGTCACATCTTGAATTTTACCAGGCAATTGAGAATTTATTTCAATCTTATTTTGATTATCTATACTTTGTCTTGTTATAAGAAATTCATTAGTAAGACTAAAATTAATTTTATATTTTTGAATATGAGTTGCCCATATCTCAAGATTGTAACTTATAGTATCTGTATTTTCTTGAAATCTATAACATGAATCTGATTGAATAGAATTATCAATTGAATGTTCTTTACCTTCATATTTATATTTGTATTCAAATTTAATTGCTTCTACAAGAGACTCTTTGTCTCTCAATTGAGAATACAATTCTTTGTTTTCTTTTTTCAATTGAGAAAAATCTTCAGAAGAATAAATTTTAGTATAGCGATTCAGAGAATCTATATAGAATTCAACATTGTTTGAAAGTGTTTTTATTTGTTTTTTATAATGAAAATTATTCCAAGCTAAATATATTGCAAATAAAAACAATAATAAAAATGAACAGGTTTTAACATCTATTTTCATAAGAAACTTTTTTTTAAAGGAGGAATTTCTTCCTCCTATTTATATTATTTCTTCATTCTATTTCTCAAGCCTGCTAATCTATCTTGTACAGATTGAGATGTTTTTGACGAAACACGAGACTCGTTTATAGGCTTCTCTTCCTCAGGTTCATCAGAATTTTCATTACTTTCACGATAATCGTCAAATGGTAGCATCATTCCTTCCTTCATCATATCATACCACTTACGTAATTCTGTAACAGGAAGATTCGGAAGTTTTTCAGTACCTTCATATTCTGATTCTATATATTCATTAAGTTCAGCTTTCATCTTAATCAACGGTGGATAAGAAGGTGCTGCAGATCTTTCTTGTGTAGTTGGTTTTTGTTTAGGTTCACTCACTTCTTTTTTAGGATTGATTGATTCGACTTGTTTCACATCATTATCTTTAGGAACAAATTTCTCAAGTTCTTCAAGAGCATTTAAAAATTCATCATTTTGAAAAATCTCAAATCCATTTTGTTTATCAAATCTTTCAAGACCTTCGATTTGCATATCCCAATCTTTTCTTGAAAAGACATCTTTATATTGATCTTCTAAAGAAGGCAATTCTTCAAGTTCTTGTAAAACGCTATCAGGAACTCTTACTCTTTCAAAGAAATCATCCCAATTTTCACGTTTATTAGCATCAGGCAATCCACAAGAAATATCAAATTGTGTCTTGTTCTTTTCATTTAAAGTTGTGTTGATTATCAAAGGATAACCTTCATCACAATCTGAGAAAATGTCAATATTAATAACATTATCATTTGATCTTTCAAGTGATATACTCTTCATTTTCTTCCACCATTGTGGACGAATATCAAAACGATGAATTTCATCTTCAACATAAACATAACAAACATAATTCAAATTTGGACTAATACCCCAAACCCATTGTTTTTGTTTGTTAAAATATCCTGTTACAGGTGCTAAGAATTTCTTTTTTTCATCTGAATCTTGAATATCGTTCGCAAGTGCATAGACAAAATCAAGATAAATCATTACGGCATCTTTACCTTCCATTCTGTCACTATGAACATCAGAAGTAAAGATATCTTTTTGTCTCACCTCCTTTTTACCAGTATCTTTTCCATCTTTGTCATAAATAGGACATTCAATAGGAAGTTTTACAACTTTACGTGAAATATATGGTTTTCCACCATTTACTGAAGGAAGTACTCTTAATTCATAACGTCCTTCCTTATTTACTGAATAAAAACTTGCTCTGCCACCTTGACTTCCAAATGCAGGATTTTTCATTGTTGCTTGAGCTTTCTTCAAATCATCATCTACTTCATCAATACTAACTTGTTTCTTGTACTTTGAACGATCAAAACTCATAATAATAAAATTTAAAATTAATACTTACTTTAATTTAATACTCTTCAATTGTTTTAAAACTTCTTCATTAATCTTCTTATACTCTTCAATATATTTCTCAAATGTTTCAAATTCACTTTCGTTTTCAAAAATTTCGTAATCACCAATTTTGTTCATGAGATGTTGTAGAGAAAGACCGAATGCAACAGGTGTTTCAATTTTGACATTTTCTTCACCATTTCTATTACCGTATGATATTTTCATCAAATCCCAATTAAATGGTGCGTGAGTGCATTGACTAATAAAAAATTTTTCAGTTAATTTTATTTTCATAACTTTGGTTTTACTATAGTAAATGAATTTATTTTTCCTTCAATTAATTCGCTTACAAATTCTTTAGGAGTTACTTTAGGTAACAAATTATTCAATTTTTGATCTTTACTTTTTATTGCCCACCATAAGGCATCTAATTTATCTCTTTTTGATTCAATTTCTATTTGTTCTATTAAATATTCTTGATACTTATCATTAAGTAAAACTAACTCATCAAGACCTTTTTCAGTTAATTTAAACTCTTCATCATCAATAGAAACTCTACCATTATTATTAGCTGCTTCTCTTCTATATTGTCTTTTTAATTCAGATACATATACATCACAATAAAGTTTTGCTTCTCTTGCTTTTCTTTCATAATCTGCCTTCCATTGTCCTATCTTATTCAACAATGCTGGTATAGTTACTACTTCACCATATAGATTAGAATAATTAATTGAAGTTATATCTTCAAGATAAATCTCCTCATCTACATCAGGTGATATAAGTACGATTGTTTTATCTTCTTGTTCAACAATAAGTTTCATGTCTTCTTTATTTTATGTAAAGGTATCGTTTTTATTCGTTTTATACAACGTAAACGATACCTTATAAGTCTCACTCTCATTCAAATAATGTACCTTATGTTAAAACAGTAAATAATGAATTTAATGTTGTTTGTAAAACGTATTCCTGTCTAAATTTATCCCACTGAATATAACCATTAACAAGTAAAAGATTCCCTTTACTATTTCTCAACAATTCTGCAGTTTCTTCAAATAATTCAGGAAATACTATAACATTTATAAAATCATAATTACTTTCTAATGTTATAGTAGCAAAAAGACCTTTCTTAGATTTTCTCTCTACTATATCCACAACGTAACCACCTATAGAAACTACACGATATTTTGTAGTACCTGTCCAATATTTAATTTGACTGATATCATAGAATTCATGTTCATCATCATAAAGTTGAGGAATATGATAATTCCTTACAAGATATTCGTAATCAAAAAATGCAAGTCCTGATACTTTCTTTTGTTGTAAGGTCCACCACCAATCATTTTTTTCTTTACGAGCTTTGATAATATTAGTCAAAAGATCTTTGTCTTCAAGAATTTTCACCTTTTTATTTTCACGATAAGATTCAATTAATTTCAATCTTTCACAAGGACGTTCAATATTTTCCAATTTATCAAAAGCGCCACTGTAGATGAGATTTTCAATCACGGATTTATTTACAGGTGAACCTTTTATTACACATCTATCTATAAATTCATCAAGTGAAAAGAATTCTCCGTTCTTACATCTTTCTTTTGAAATGAATTCTTGAGCTTTTTCACCACACTGTTTAACTGAATTCAAAGTCCAATACATACTTCCTGTTTTGACATCTGAAACAATATTTATATCAGACTTATTTATATCTACAGTGCGAAGTTCAATGTTACCTGATTTCTGAATTTCATTAACATAAAAAGGATAATCTTTACTTTCAGCATAGGAGAATGTTACAGACCAAAACTCAATAGGATAATGCACTTTCAACCAAAGGCAATTATATCCATTTCGCGAATAAGCGATTGCATGGGATTTGTTAAACGCATAGGCACCAAATTTCACCATTTGATCCCAAAGTTCTTTTGCATAAGATTCTTCTACACCAAATTTATTGATATAACCTTTTACAAACTTTTCTTCATACGATTGAAGTTTTTGTAAATTTTTTTTACCAATAGCTTTTCGGACACCATCAGTGGTCTCTAAGTCAAAATCAGCAAGATACTGACAGAGACGCATTATATCTTCTTGGTACACTATAAAGTTTTTTGACTTTGATAAAACTTTTTCTGCACCTATCGGAGCTTCTTTATCAATTTCTCCTCTCTTAGCAAGAATATATTCATTGTGAAAATTGTTCTCAATAGGTCCAGGACGATATAAAGCTGCACATATACCCATTTCATCAAGACTCTCAGGCTGCATCTGAACACAATAAGATGAAAGTCCTTTTGCACCGAAGTGGAAAATATTCGATAAAAATCCTTTCTTTATATATTCAAAGACTATTCTATCATCTAAAGGAATATCTTTATATAAATCAAGTTTTATACCGTGATTTTTATAAATCAAATCAAGTATATCAGATAATTGTGATAATTGTCTAATACCTAATATATCTTCTTTCAAAAATCCAGCATCTTCAATTTCTGAACCTTCCCATTGTGTAACCATTAAACCTTGTTGTTTCTTGATAGGAATCCATTGAGCAGAGGTTTTCTCATCAGGTAATACTACTGTACCACAAGCATGAATAGAAGATGTCTTCGGTATATTAAGAATAATCATCATATCGTCAAAAAGTTCTGTGTTATCTTTGACAAATTCTCTCATCTCTTTATCCTTACAAATAATTCTAAAGAAATCCTCTGCACTTTCCATCCCTTCTTCATCTCTTAATCTTGCTGTAAATCGTCTTACTGTTCCAATAGGTAAGTTGTGATAGCGAGCAAGGTCTGTAATGGCAGCTTTAAGTTTTAATGTACCATAAGTTCCAAGAGAAACGACTTGTGTTTCGCCAAATCGACTCTCCATGTATTTCTTTACTTTTTCTCGTCCTTCAGACGAAAAATCCGAATCGATTTCACTTAGTCCGGGAGACTACCTAATGACGTAGTCTCCCGGATCTCCTTTCTTAAATCTTTAATTGTTATCATTATTTATTTCTTGTTTTAAAAATTCAACCAATTCTTCAATGTTGTCAGGAACCTTATTTGATTTTTTAATATTATCAACTTTCCATAACGGCTGTAGATTCCTGTAATTAAGACAGATACGTTGATTTTCTTCTTTAGTCAGATCAAAGTAAGATATAGGAATAATGTGATCAATTTGCCAACCATCTTTTCCACCATAATTATCCCACGTCATTCCAGGCTCGAATTGTTGTTCAAGATGAACTTTCAGTTCATCAAGAGAACAACCAATTAAATCAAATGTACTGTTTTTCTTCGATCCATTTAATCTCGTTCTCAATCCGTTTCTCAAAAGGTGAGCTAATTTAAAATTCAAATCTTCCTTTCTCCTTCTTCGACTATTAATCGATCTTTTTAATCGACCTTGATCTGATTTTAAATATAAATTCGATTGTAAAATTCTCTTCTCTTTATTCTTTTCGTAATAATCTTTATCATATAAAGACCGTCTTTCTTTATTTTCTCTTCCCCTCTCTAATATCACTTCTTTGTGATTTTGATAATAAAGTTTATCGCTTTTCTTTCGATTTTCAGATTTTAAATACAATTTAGTATATTCTTTCTTGCAATCTTTACACTGAGCTTCTAATCCATCTGAACAACTCTTACATTTGTTAAAATGATCAAGTGAAAGTTCTCGTCTACAATGACTACAAATCTTCAATCCCGTCTCAAAATTAGCTTTCATACTTTATATAAAATTTTTCATTTTTCTTTATATGTTTATTCGTTATAATCCATCAATTCATCATCTTCTTGTAATTCACCAGCCTTAACAATCATCTTTTCTTTATTACGTAAAATTCGCACAAAATCAGTAGATTTGATACAAATAGGTGAGGAACTATTTTCGTTTATAACTACCTCTTCAACTTTATCGTGACGTATCAAGCGACCTGTTGTTAGGAAGCGTTCAAATAGAAGATCGTATTCAAGAGGATTAATATAATTAAGTTCCAATAGATAAGAAATGAGACTCCCACAAGCCGACCCTCTACCAGCCCCTAAAAGTATCCCTTCTTTCTTACACCAATTGACGATATCTCTCAACATTAAAAAGTAATCGACTACATCTCCTTCTTCAATTACCTTCATTTCTCTTTCAAGTCGTTCTTGAATAACTTCATCTGAATATTTCTCAAGAAGCTCAGGATGATTTTCAATACCTTTAAATATCAAATCTTCAAACATATCAATATTAGTTTCGTATTGAAGAGCTTCTTCATCAGTCATGTGATAAACAGGCATGTGTCGTATTTGCGTTTCAATTACGAAATTACATTCAAATGACACTTCTTTTAGATTTGAAATAGCTCTTTCCCATGTAGAAAAGAATTTCTCATCATTACCAAACAGATAACTCAATTCTTCAAAATATTCTTGATAATTCTTGAAGTATTGATTTTTACTTTCGTGCGTGATAATTTTACCTATAGAATTCAACTTCTTTTTAATAGGGTACCATTCTTTTTCTATATAATAAGCATCACATATTACTATAGGCTCAAGTTCACTTAAAAAGAATCTTTTTAAATTGTCTAAATATGCTATATCTCTTTCTTCTTTTTCAAATGCAACAGTATCAAGTTGATAATAAGTAATTATTTCCTTTAAGTTAGTAGGTATATTTCTATATTCTATTGATTTCGGATCCCAAATTAAAATCAATCCATCGTAATAATCTTCAATATCTTCTTGTGTAACAAATGCTTTATCATTTGTATTTATTATCTCGTTCAATCTTAAAAGGTTCTGCCAACCTATTTGATTTTTTACAAATGCCTTTATTGTATATTTCAAATCTTTCTTTTCGTCTACAACTATGATTTCCATTCCTTGAATAGAACGTAATCCAGCTTTCTGACATGCATTCTGAAATTTCATGCAACCTGCTAAAGTTCCTTTCTCACAAATACCAAGACTTGTAATACCTAAAAATTTAGCTTTTTCACACCATTTGTTATAAAGTCCTACACTATTTAATAATTCAAGAGGACCGTGAATACCGAGATAAGTATCTATATAAAATTCTTTATCTTCAAGTTTTGCTTTACCCAACCATTTTATAGGGTTTAATTTTACTTGAAATTCATTTCCCTTTTTAAGAGAATACCAAATACTTCCAAAACTGAATATATAGTTGTCACAATCAGTTCTATCACACGCCCATCGAAAATCTTCATCAAAAAGTACTTTCTTACCTTCTTCCCATTCTATAGGTTCGAATAATTCATACGTTTGATCGTTTATCTCAATAATATAATCGCCTAACTCTTTATAATCTATAAAATTATCATTGAGATACTGAATCAATTCTTCATATAATTCTTTCATACAAAATTTAATTAAAAAGGGCCAGGAATATATTCATTCTCTGACCCCTCCATCAACTTAAAAAAAGAACTCGAGTATATTATTCTGATACTACATCAAAATATTTATCGCATACATGTTTTACAACTGTGTAATAAGTAGACAATGTTTTTGCAATTTGATAGAAAGAACGACCGTCATTCTTCAACAATTCATCGTAAACTTGAGAAGAAAGATTCTTCAAACCTTCAGGTTTAGTCTCAGATTTAGGTTTTACATTAAGAACCACTTTCGGAGCTTTTTCCTTCTTTTCTTTTTTCTCTTTCTTTTCAGCTTCTTTGCGATTCTTCTCATCTTCAGGACGAGGTTCTTCTGCATTTTCTTGAACACATTCTTCATGTTCTTTTACCATTTCCTCTTCCTTAGCTACATCTTCGTCAGAAGCAATATATTCAGGATCTGTATAAGTTTCTACACCTGCCTCTTTTTGTTCAATCAACTTTGCAAGTTCTTCTTTAGAATACTTTGCATAATTCTGAATACCAAGTTCATTAGCCTTTTTACGAAGTGTTAACAATGATTCTACTGCCATAATTTTAAATTTTACGAATTAATAAATTTATTTCTTTTGATGACCTAAAGGTCTACATTTTCTCATTACGTTGCAACATTTGGACATGAGAAAATATTATCTCTTTCAATTGTTTAAGTCTCTGCTCTACTGAACCTCTAATTGTATAAAATGATAATTGATATTTATCTAAGATATCTTTTATTTCATTATCGATAAATCTCTGAAAATCAGGATTCAAAGAACGTACTCCATCATCTACAAGTTCAAATTCTATAGGGAAATAAATGATAATACCAAAAGATTTTTTGTTTAGAGATTTCAAAATAGACTTTTCACGAAGAATTTCCTTATAAAGAGATTGTATTTCCTTCTCATCGTTAGTTGATTTATAATCAAAAAGGTAATTTGTATAAGCATGTACATCAATTATGCATCTATCGCTTATATAACCATCTCTATTTAGAATTTTGTTATAAGCGTCAAAAAATACTTTTTGAGATTTTGCATTTCCCGATTCATTAATAGAAAGATTTTTCTTTTTTACAAGATCTCTTACTATTTCTGTACAAAATTGGAAATCTTTAAAATATTCATCTTTCCTTGCTGCTTCTAATAACATTGTTTTGCCGGTACCTTGGGCACCGACAAAATTAATTTTAACGTTCATCACCTGATCCATGAATTACATTTCTTTCTTTACGTGAAGCAAGTTTTTCATTATTAATACGAGCTACTTCTTCAATAGAAGTATTCATCGAATCACAAATTGTATTAAGTTGAAGCCAAATGTTTTTCCATGCTTCTTCAATAACTTTTCTTCTTTTTTCAGGGAAAACATTTTCTTCTCCAGTTTTATAATCATCACGCAAAAACTTCTTGACTTGTTCACTAATTTTACCTGATTCAGATAAAAGTTGAAGAACATTTGTAGCAGATTTTGGTTTTAACAACCAATTCCAATCCTCTTCGATTTGAAGATTAAGTTCAACACGAATTCCAGCCATGTACCAGAAAATATCCCCAAGTTCTTTGATGACTAAATCTTCTTTAGCTTCTTGTTCGATCTTTTCACAAAGTTCACCAATTTCTCCATTCAATCCTATTACAACGTAAGGAATTGCTACTTCATCAACATAACACTTAGTAGTGATTGCTTTTACTTCATACTCTTTGTAAGTCATAATTTTACTAATTTTTATTTATGATTAATTTTCCAAATTTGGATTTGTCTTAAAAACTCATCTCGACTATTCATAGAATTATCTAAAAATAATCCTGAACAATAATTTGTTACCATAGAAGAATTATCTTCTGCACCTCTCATACTCACACACATATGTTCAGCTTCGATATACACAGCAATTCCTCTAACAGAATCACCAAATACTTCTTTAAGATAATCGTGAATTTGTTTTGTTAATTGTTCTTGAAGTTGAGGTCTTTTTGCAAACCAATGAACAATTCTGTTTAATTTAGAAAGTCCTACAACATCTCCTCCTTCTTGTGGAATGTAAGAAATGTGACAAACTCCGCAAAACGGAAGAAAATGATGAGAACATAATGAATTAACTTCAATACCCATTTCTGTTACCATTCCTGTATAACCAGTTCCTGGAAATGTTGCAATTCTCGGTCTTTCTTCGTAAGTACCTGAAGTAATTTCATTTACCATCATCTTTGCAACACGATAAGGAGTTTTTACCATATTAGGATCGTTCTTCCAATCGTATCCTAATGCTTCAAGAAACTTTCCATAAGCTTCTTCTGCATTTTTCATCATTTCCTCTTTTCTTTCTTTAGAAAGAACGATATTTTGACCTGCTTTTAATTTAAAATCCATATTATTTATTCCTTTCTTTTTCCCAAATAACAATTTGTAATCTATCTGAATAACAATATCCATGTTCAGCACAATATTCTGCCACTATTTTTCGATTTTGATTTAATTCATCATTCGAGCTTCCAGCGGGCATTAGAACAATATTCCATGGATTGATAAATCTATGATCATACCAAACTTCTTGACCTTTAAAATATGATGGATAACGTTTTCTATGTTTTCTTTTAATGTCAAAATCTATCAAATCTTTAATTTGACTTTCAATTTCATTAAAGTCTTCTTGACAACCTACAACATATTTCAATCTAAAATCTTTTGTATACTCAATTAAATTCCAGAGAGCCTCTTTATTATATCTTGATGAAGTATGTTTTTTTAAACTTGGCGTCCAACTTAATCCAAATTTTTCCAATTTTTCATCAGTAGGTTCAGAAGACGATAATTTTGGTGAAATATTGGCTAAATCAATTCTTCTCAAAAGGTTTTCATCTACAATTATAGAACCGTTTGTTTCGATTGAAATATCCATATCGTTATCTTCTCCAATCTGAATCAAATTAAAAAGAACTTCTTGATTTAAACACGGTTCACCTCCACTTATACATAAAGTAGTTGTTAATGGATGTTTCTTAATGATATCCTCGACATCTTTATATGTGAATTTATTCTTTTCAGGAGAAAAGCTGGAATAAGCGGTATCACAAATGCTATTATTAAAACAACAACGTAAATTGCAACCAGACATTCTAACAAAAATTGTCGGCGTTCCTGCTTCAATTGATTCACCTTGAATTGAATTAAATAGTTCTATAATAGGCTGTTTCTTCTCGTAATCAATTCTTAACATTGTTTTTCTACTTTAGGATTAATAAAACATTTTTCATCAGATTTTTTAGTACAATTAAAGAAATTGTATAATTCATCTGACCAATCGTTTAATACACCAATAGAATAAATTGTAGATAAATCTATAGGAAGTAAATCGATATCGTTAATTGTTGCTTCAGCATAACCTGTAGATGTTTCGTGGTAAATCACTTTTGAACAAACCACGTTCCCTTCACCATTATTAAATTCTGTAGCTTCAATCATCTTGTTAATCACATAACAAATATATAATGCAAGATTTTCAGCAGAAGGACTTATAGGAAGTTCAATCCAACGATCACACCATTTCTTCACATCATCTTTATACTCTTCCTTATCTTTACTCCAAATCAGCATACAATGATCGAAAGAATCAATCCATTGTCCTATATTTTTCTTAATCAAAGAAAAATCTACAATCATTCCTCCATTATCAAGTTTGTCTGAAGTCAAAAATACTTCAATAATTGCTGAATGACCATGAATACTTTTTCGACAACGATTTGTTGAGCAATTACGTACAATATGAGCTCCTTCAACTTTAAATAATTTTCTAATTTGCATAATTTAACTCGTTTAATTATTTTGTATAAAGATACTATTTTACTTTAAAGCATCTATCGAAATGGTGTGCAACAATTTAATTTTTACATAAATATATGGAACAAATATCTTTTTACCATTTTTTATAATTTTAATCGAATCATAAATAGGATAATTATTCTTCACTTTATATTCAATATTATCATATATTACTATTTCACCAGGTTTCAATAAATAAAATTTATCCCAATATTCAGTCTTTTTATTTTTAGGTGAATATTGAAACAATGGTAATCCTTCTTTATTCAAAAATTCTTTTTCATAAAACGATTTGAATTTTTCGTCAGAATCAAAGATACAACTTAATGAAAATTTTTTAGATAGTTCTATGATTTTAGATTTTTTCTTATCTGCTACTTCATTATTTATCTTCTTAAATTCAGCTTGTTCGTATATCAATGATCTTAATTTATAACTAAAATATTCCAACTGAAGAATTCTAAGAAAATCTTCTCTTGGTAATTCTCTTGTCTTTTCCATATCAAAAAATTTTATTGTAAAGTTACAAACTATATTTTGAATATGGAAAAAGAGTTACTTAAATGTAACTCTTAAATATCTTTACCAATTGATTTTAACCAATCTTCCACCCCAACCTTTAGTTGTTGATCCTGAATATCCTAATGATGAAGTAATAAGTTTTTTATTTTTTATACGTAAAACTTCTTTATGTAAAGCGGTTCCGTATGAACCATATTTAAATTCTCCTGTTAATGCTTCACCATTTTCTTTATAAGCACAAGATATATTTTCATTAGGATTGAAATATATTAAATGACCTTCGTGTTCAATACAATCCATTTCGATATCAACTAAAATAGGTCTCCATTCTGCTTTAGTTTTCTTAGTCGGTTTGCCATTTCTCATTACAGGTACCATAACTTTTTCAAATGTCCTAATTTTAATTGTCTTCATAATCTTTAATTTTTAATCGTTTAACATTTCCTTTCTTTCAATGCCTAAAGATACTCCTTTTGACCACGTGGTCCAACAGTTAAACAAGAATTTTTGTATAAAAATTTATAGGTTCTATAACATTATCTAATGCTTCAAGTAATTCTTCTTGAGTCGCATCTCCTGGATCTTTTTTCTTATCTTTTAGTTCTGCTATTATAACATTAAAATATTTTTGCAAAGTCAATGCTGCAGTCTTTATCATTTCAGGTTTATCAGGATCGTACATTAAGATTATATTTCGAACACTTTTCTTTTGTCTCAATAGTGAGATTTGATTATTTCCTATATTATTACCAAATGTAAATACACACTTTATCTCTTCGCTTTCATATAGATGTAATTTATCATCTACGGAAATATAATCAAACATCCCTTCTACTATAATAATAGTATCTGTACTATCTGTTATTAAATCGTATCCACCTACAACATTAGCAAATCCATCTTTAGAGTTTTCGTATCTAAGAACAAGTTTTGATTTACCTTCTTTAAATTCTTTCAGGTTCTGTTCATGCCATTCTTTACTTTTCTTAGAACGTGCTAACCAAGCTACAGTTTTACCCTTCATAGTAAATTGAAAAATAAATTTATCTTGTAATTTTCTCTCAAGAAAAAAGTTTGTTATAGCTGGTTTAAATTGTTCGTAATATCTTTTGTTAAATCCACGATTATTCAAATACTCATCGTTTTTTATATACTCAAGTTTCTTTGGTAATTCACATTCTTCTAAATCAAAATTTACTTCTTCGTCTTCTTCATCTTTAACGAGAGGTATAAGTTTCGATACTTTAATACTATTTTCATAATTGATTTTCGCAAGATCCATTCTACGAATCTTTTCAAGAAATTTCTTTAGAGTTGTTTTAGTACCGCATTTAAAACAAAAAAATACTGCATTTGTACCAAGTTCATTAAAATGAATTCCCCATTTTTTACCACCTTTTCCACAAAATGGACAAACTTCATCTTTATTAGTTAACCAACCTGCACTTCCATTAGGAGAAAGTGAAAGTTCTTGAATTATTTCATCTTTATCAACTCTGAACATAATTTATATCATATTAACTTTTCGTTCACCTCTTTTTAATTTTTCAACTTTTTCCTTAGATTTTTTATTGAATTTTACTTCATCTTCCTTACTAAATAATTCTATCGTTCTCGGTCTATCGTAGAATCTACCTTTATCATAATTTGTTGCTATTGGAAAGGTTAATTGAGATTCTTTAAAATCGCGTAATTTATCTATATAAATACGCATAGTGCGGTTATTCTTCTCTTCTCTTGTTGTATTACCTGTAAAAACAAATGAAAACGGTTTTACTAACGTTCTATCTCCTTCTGTATAACTTCTATCAATTATTTTTTCAGAATTATCCCAAATTTCAATAGGTACGTTACCTGTTTGCGTTGCTGTTATCCCAACCATTTTAAATTCTACACAAAGATTTTTGAATAACTGAGCACAAGATTGAAGTTTATCTTTCTTAAAATTAGGATTATTATCTATTGTACTATTAAGACCGGTCTTTACAAGATCAAGTGAATCTAAAATCAAAACTCGAGGATAAAAACCATAAACTTTATGATAATCAAGAATAATGTTTCTTACTTCAACCATCGAAGCTTCACCAAACTTTTCAAAACCATAAACGGTTATATCTTCACCATAATCTCTCATGGCTTTGTATGCATTCATAACTTTCTTTTGATCTTCAGGTTTTAGAAATCCACTTCTAATATCATTAAACTCCTGTCCTGTCCAATATTGGTCATATTTATCAAGACAAGCCTTTACACCACCTTCCAATTGTATATGTAATACAGGATGTCCATCGTAAGCTGCTGCCATTCCATGATGTCTTAATACCGTAGACTTACCCTGTCCACTCATCATGATCCATAACACAGTATCTTCTATTAAAGCTCCACCATAAGAAATCTCGTCTAATCTATCGATACCTAATGTTATATGTTCAGGTGTTTTACTTTCATCAGTATTTTTTCTCCTATTTTTCATTCGAGTATCAAATCCATTGAAAACTCTTGAAAAATTTCCTCCATCGTGTCTTAAAGAAATAGAAAGTATTCGTTGACTTTCTTCAAGATTCGTTTTAATTGCTTCATCTTTTTTATTCTCTTCATATAAATCATGAACTTTTTTAGATAACAATTGAAATTCAACATCTTTAATGTACGATTCTAATTGATCTATTATAATCTCCCTATCGACTTTATTTGCATTTTGAATTTCAGTAATTGTTTCTTGAACTGAATCATTTTCTATATATTTCTGAGAAACTACTCCAAGTGAAGGTACAACTTCATTCTTTGTAAACACTTCGATAGCTTCTCTTAACAAATACTTATAACCTGGCCATTCTTTAGGTATTAATTGATAAGTCAAATTACATACAGCTATTCTTGTTAATGAAATATCTGAATAAATCAACTTAAATAATTCTGCCATAAAATTGGCACTTAATTTCTGAGCCATATCAAATCAAATTTATTCCTACTTGAACTTCTTTCTCACACTCTCTCAGAGAATTAACACTTAGGAACACGCTCATACAGGTATCGTCATGTCCCGAAGCAGCTTCAAGTTTACCGTTATCACTTTTAAACGTTATAGATGAAAATTCACCAAACATTAAGTCAACTGCCTGTCTTGTTTCTCCTACAGCATAAGGACATTTTAATTGACCTCTTTCAAACATTGCTGAAAGACTTGGTAATCCTGTATAAAGATCCTTCTTATTTCCTTCGGTTGTAGTAAAAGTTTCAATGTTTTTCAATCCTCTTTCTCTTGCTAACGCAGATAATATGGACTGAAATCCATTTGATTCACATACAATCTTATTAGGTCTGAATAATCTATCGAGTTGAACAATCTTATCTATTTGCTCATTATGAGACATTCCTTTTTGTCTATAATAAGTAAGTAGATAATAGTTCTTCATCGAATCAATGCCCCAAACTGAATATACAGTGTAGTCTGCGCCAATATTACCTGAAACTGCGAAATCTACACCTATATGAACTCTTTGTAATTTAATAGGATAATCATCTATAGAAGTAGCAAATCTTATATTTTCCATTCCTATAGTCGATCTCATTAAATATTCATAAGGAAATATTGTAGATGAATCGCTAATAGGTACTACAAGATACTCACGATTAAACACAATAGTTCCAAGTTCTTCTTTTTTTGCAAGAATTTGATCAAATGTATATCTATCAGGAGCAAGTGGTCTACCATCAGGAAATATAACTGGATATTCAAAACAATAAAATCGCTTATCGGCTTTTAATACTTGATATAATTCGTTTGGTGCAGAAGAATATGGTGTTCCACAAACAAGAAAATATCCATAAGGTTCTACAATAGGTTCGATTGTTCCTTTTAAAAGTTCTTTAAGTTTTTCTCTTTGTTCATCTGAATATAAAGAAGATTCATCAGGCATATCATCACATAATACAGCTCCTACGTGTAGACCGCGGATGAAACCATCTTTACCTCGAATATGTAACGTACTTCCCGTTTCAGTTGTTATACCTGTTTCTCCAATAGATGCTTTATTATTTGGATTAAGTTTTTCAGCTATCAAATCATTTGTTTCGATTTCTTCTCTTACTTTTTTAATCTGAACTTTCGCAAGTGTCATTGTAGATGTGATATAACATGTTTCCTTTCTGTTTTGATTATCTACTGTATTTTGTCTCCAAGGAACAGGTCGACAATAACTCCACAATCTCCAAAGAATAAATGCGTAAGACCAAAAAAAACTTTTTCCTGAACCGCGACCACAAAGATAACAACTCCATGGAAACAATTGTGTCATATTACCCCACTCAATGTTTCTCCAACCCATTCTAAAGTTTGGTAACATTGTTAAAATGAAGTAATTCAACGAATAAATCTTCAGAGTTGTATCCATTGAAGCTTTTACATTTTCTATATAATCAAGACTTTCAGAATCAAGTGTTCTACCAAGATATAATGCCTTTTCAGCTTGAGTAAGTATCTCTTTCAGCATTTTATCAATATCATTATCATAACCTTCAAGAAGTTGATTTAATGCTTTAGGAGATAAATCTTCAATTATTCTATCTACAGTATTGTATAAATAATTCATTTGATTTACTGAAAGCAAATCCTTTCCATCTAATGTCAGCATAATTGAAACGTATCTCTATATCTTTTTTGTTTCACTTCTTGAATTATTTGACCTTCTCCTCTTAATTTTCTAATAAACGAAATTAGATATTGAGCATTTGCTTTTGTATCATTCAAAGCTCTATGTGCGTCAACAAGATCTATGCCTGCCAATTGACAACAAGTACCAAGTTTGTAATTCTCTTGTTCTAAAGAACTTATATGAGCCCAATGCATTGTATCAATATAATATTTTACATAATTATCAATATCATCCTTCATATATAAGAAGAAATTTCTTAAAAAAGGATTATCGAATCCATTTGTACTTTGACCTCCTATATTATGACCTGCTAATGTACATAATTGTCTTGGATTCTTATATTTAGTAAACCAAGTTTTGAGTTCTTTATATATATCTTTTAATGGAATAGCAAGTTCGTATTGCATTTGCTCTGTAATTCCATGTGTTGCAGTAGCTTGTTCTGAATAAATCAAATCTTCTTTATAATTATAGGGAAAAATCCTATCAAGTTCATCAATGATTTCTAATTTATTCATATCAATACAAACCATTGCTATTTCAACACAAGGTGCATTTTCAAAAGCAATGCATTTACTATTACATAAATTACCTGTCTCAAAGTCGTAAACTAAAATGTAATTACAAGATGTTTTCATTCTTCAAATGTTTTATTAATATCGTTAGCCAATACATTATATAATTTTACAGTACAATGTTTTTTAGGTATAATCACAATTTCATTCCCTCCTAAATATTCAGGAATGTGACCTCTTTTAATGTAAAATGTTACATCGTTTCTATTAAAAGGTTTACCATTGTCTTTTATAAAATTCTCATTCAACCAAATTAAAAGACCTTGTGCGTTTACATCTCTTATTAAATATTTCTTTTCGTCCATATATTTTATCTCATTATTAATTGTAATCTTTCGAAATCAATATCACGTAATTCCTCATCTTTATATTTGATAAAAAGATTCTTTATAGGATTGTCTTTGAATGAAGCTGTTTCATCTTCAAGTTTATTTATAACAATTACAGGATTTCCATCGTCATCATATTCTTTCTGAAATGAAATTATAAAATATTTCAAAAGACTGTATTCGTTACCAAAAGTAAAAACTCTTTTACGGTTCTTCTCTGAAAAATCGTCAAATAAACATGCTTCTGAATAAAGTCCAGTAATCGCATCGTTATTAGGTTTCTCCAAATATTTTTCGAGTCTATTTGAAAATCTTTTCAATCCTATACTCTTGAAAACTTCATTACATAATTCAAGAACTTCTCTATCTTTATTCATTACGTTCCTTTTTTATGAGCTTTTCAATTACTTCATCAGGTATCTGATATTTTAACTTTTTTCTATCTCCAAAATCATAAATTCTATGACATTGTGAACATGCAAGAACTATATTATCTTTATCACATCGTAATTTTGGGTGTGCTCCTCTTGAAAGAATATGACTAAAAAATATTGGCCTAAATTCATTACCAAGATAAACACCACAATGATAACAATAATGAGTTCTTTCGTTCCAAATCTCTTCAAATATAGATTGTAAATTATTAGATTCTTCTTCTAAACTGTTTCTATTCGTTTTTACAGATTTCCTCTTTTTATCACAATCTTTACATAACCATTTTATTCGATTCCAAATCTTATAATTTGTTTTACAACAAACACAAGGTCTATTTTCTATTTTTTCTTTCTTTATATATCCCATTCTCTTAATCCTCTGATCAAAGCATCTTCTATACTTATAGAAGGATCTTGTTTTAATTCTAAGAATGCAGAAGCCAAAACTTCAAATTCTAATCCTTCCTTTTTAGCAATTTTAAAATTTCTTTCTATGAAATCAACTAAATCTTCCATTTTTACATGCGTTATAATAATAACAATCTTTACATTTCAATTCATTGAAAAGAATACCATTATATTCTCCACAAAATATAAATCCTTTAGGAGTATTCCAGAACTTATGTCTCAAAAAATCTTTATATCTATCAGAAAAGATGTGTTCACTATTGTTTCCCTTTAAAGGATTAACTAAACCTCTGTCCCTTTGAAATTTTGAGACATAAAATAATTTTTCCTTCGTTCTTTCATTCCAACGTTTTAATGCATTTAAACTTATTATTTTTGTTAATGTTAAAGAATATCTATTTGAATAATTATTTTCAGATAAAACGAATTGAAACAATAAATACTGCCATAATTCTTCTATAGAATTTATCTTTGAATTAAAAAAGAATTTTTCTATAAGTTGAACATCTTTCTTCTTTCTTTTCAAACTGTAATTAGGAGAACATGTCATTCTCTGTTTCAAATATTCAAATATTTCACAAAATTCTTCTATCATAACAAAATTGTATCTCTAAACATTAAAGAAAAGGACGAGTTTTCGTCCTTTTGATTTTGTAAAATTACAGAAATAAATCTATCAATCCCACGTTATCTTCAAATCAACAGTCTCTTGTTTCACTTTTTCTATAGGTTTATATCGTGATCTATGAAGAGGATCAGGTTCTGCTACATTATTATATTCTTCAAGAGCCTTTTCTTTATCTACTGTTCTTGATAACCATAATCCTATCATTTGATTTGGTTGAATATCACCTACACTAACTTTAGCGTCAACTGTAGCATCAAAAAGTTGAGTGTACAACGGTTTACTATAAATGGAAGGAGTATGTTCCATAAATGGTTGTTCATCATTAGAAAGAAGTGTTGCTCCTATTTGATAAAAACAAATATTAGAATCTTTCTTCTCAAACCACAATTCAACATTTTTAAGAACACTTTCACCTTCATTCTTAATGACAATCGCTCTATATTGAGTCTTCGTATCTTTAATTTCTGAAATACTTATTTCATCAAAAAGGTTATCGAATACATCATTTGGGATTTCAGTAGAAGAAGGAAACCCACCTAATGAATTTATATAATTATTTTGAATATCAAGATAACCTGAACTTACGGTATAATATAACTTCAACATAATTATTCCTTTCCTTTATTTACAAATCCTGCTAAAGACCAAAATTCTTTCTTTACAGAATTATCAATCGTTATTGATCCGCCACTATTACGAATTCTTGATATATAAAATTCAGTATCTTCTTTAACTGGAGGAGTTGAAACTTCAATTTCTCTTACTAACGAAATCCTATAAAAATCATAAGTATATAATCCTGCTTTTTGTTCTTTTGAGAAAACTGCTGTAATAGGTATTGTTCCAAGAATTACAACTCTAAGATTAGTTTCAGGTGTAAATTCAGCATTTGAAGTGAGAATCAAATTTTGATCATCTACAACTGAAACAATTTGATATACTCCATCATTTAAAGGATTACTACCATCTTCTTTTTCAAATCTAATTGAAACAGGAGTAGAACCTGCCTGTCCTCTTACTTTTCCTAAAAAAGAAACGTTACCATTTACATTTCCTTTCTGATTTACAGAAACAGTACCAAGCTCGTAGTTTCTTGTATCATAACTTATCTTTACCCAATAAAATTGATCATCTTGAGGACAAACTATATTATCTTGAATATCCTCTATAAAAATCACTTGTCCTAAATTATTGAACGCTAAACCTGGTAAAACTTTATAAGTACCATTTGTTGTACCTTGTTCAACTTTAAAAGGTTCGTTAGGTTTAAATTCATCAGGTTTTTGAAAATCTTTGTTAAATTTACTCGGATCGTTTGTTACAATTCCATAAGTATAAGTTGCTTGTAACAATAATTGCTTAAACAACGAATTTTGCAAAAATCCTTGTAAATTCATCAACTCTTCTTTTTCAAGAAAAATATTTCTATATATATTTAATTGATTCATTTTTATACAATTTCAATAGTTATTTCTTCACCTTTTCTTTGAGCAGCATCAATCAATTCATTTAATTTATCAGAAGTGTATCTTGATTCTGATAACATTCCTTTAGAAGTGTTTTTACCGACAAGTATACATCCTAATGAATCTTTTGCTGTATTTCCTGGATGAATTAAAATACCTTCAAAATAAGGAACGTTTAACAATCGAGGTAAATTTCGACCAAATTTAGGAGAATAATTGTATACCACTTTGTATTTACCTTTAGGTATTGCTGTTTCTCCATAAACCTTTGGTTCACTACTTAAATCTCTTTCTTTATCTTCTAAAGTATTAGAAAAGAATTCATTGTTCACATATAATCGACCAACAGTATAATTTTCTCTTGGCCATAATCTTTCAACTCTTAATTCCATATAGCATCAATAATTATTGAAATATACGTACTTATAAACATCCAAATCTCTAACCAAAAAACAGGTTTATCATATTTATAAATTAAAAACCCTGTAGGAAATGCTAAAAGCAAAGGAATTGTTGTATAACCTGCAAAAATCATATAAAGTAACGATGCTAATCCGCAAACTATCGTTGCACCTATATGAACTTTACCATCAAGTTCTAATTTAAAACAAGGTGCTGATCCAACAAAAATCAATCCAATACAAGCTAAAAAAGCACAACATTGATAATTTTCACCTTCTGTTACTTCAAGCCATTCAGGTAGAAGGATTCCTACTGATAAAATCATTGCAATTTGAAACCATAATCCTGAACGACCGTGTTTTTTCAATTGATAATAAGTATCTGAAATACTCCAAGGAATTCCTATTAACTTTATTACTTTCCAAAAATAAACGATTAAAATCGTTAATGAAATAAAAATTAAATACCACATAACTTTCTCTATTTAAATTAAACATTATCTCCAACTTAAAGGTATTGTAGTAATACCACTTAATCTATCGCATCCTCTGAAACAACCTGCATGCTTAGAATTAATCAAATTAAAATACGCTCTTGAAGCATATTCAGAAGGAACAATCTTGTTATCTTCAAAAGCAGGTAAAAGTTTAATATAATAAATATCTCTTCTATTTTGAGTAATAGTTAATTGAGTATAACAAGGTTCTCCTGTTAAAGAAGTACAATTATTAAAACAATCAGAATAATCTAAACAAGTTTTAGAAACGCCTTCCATATTCCAACTTAATTGATTTGAATCCAAATTTAAAGATGCAATTGAATAAAATATATTTCTTACATCACCTTGCAAATTAACGCAATTATTAAAAGCTGCTGCAACGGTTGTAGCAGGACATCCGTAAAAAGGACTTGATTCTTTTTCTCCATATATATATTGTAAATTCTTACAAGAAGCAAAAACACTTGTAAAGTTTACACATTTCCTAAGATTAGAAAAATAATTAGCAGGAACTGAGTTTATACCTGTTGATAAAAACAAGTTCTGAACTGTAGTTACATTAGAACAATTCAAAGTTATTTTTGTCAAATCACCTAAATTTTCACAATAAGCAAATGTAGATTGTAATCTATTCAAATAAGTACTTCTTATATTCAAACTTGAATTTGATAAAGAAAGTTTACTATATGAAAACATAGAATCTGCATTCGAACAATTTATAGGAAAATTCGAATTTGAAACGTTTTGAATTCCTGAAAATTCAAACATTGATTCACAATTTACTACTCCTGTAAGATATCCTAAATCAGGTGTTTCTTGTAAAGAAGTATCTTGATAAAACATTTTTTGTGCTGAAGTTACATTTCCAGCATTTTTAAAAATATCATTGTTAACAGATGTAAGATTTGGACATCCTGAAAACATATCGTCTACATGTGTACATTGTCTATGAATATAAAAATTAGAAACACTTGTCAGATTCTTACAAACTGTAAACATTTCACTACAAACTCTTACGGTTGGAGTATTGGCAAATAAATCTGAATCTACATGACTTATACCTGAATAAGCAAAACACTGAGTAAAATCTCCATTACTACTCCATGAAAAAATATCTGAGTCAATTGTTGTTAAATTTTCACAATAAGTAAAAAGATAAGCTGCTGTTCCTGTTACAAAACCATATCGCATCTTATCAATTTTTGTCAATCTTTTACAATTAAAAAATCCTCCTTTCAAAAATTCAATTTTATTTGTATTTTGGAAAAATCTTTCGACACTTCTCAACATTCTTTTAATACCTCCATCAAGAGTAGATGTTTCTTCAGCCCATTTCAAAGTTCCTATTTCTGAACCAAAACTAATCTTAATTTCTGTATCTTTTGTAATATCGAGACCTTCTTTTAGAATTTTACCGTAAGTTATTGTACCATCTCCCCAATCAACTTTCAGATTTAACAATCCATCCTGGTTTGTATTGTGAATAGGTAATTTTACATTTGTAGGGGAAGAACCATAACGTAAAATTATAGCCATTGTATCTTCTATAGTTACAGTTATAATTTTAGAAGTTAAATCATTCACAAAGTCGCCTGACGAATCCATACAATGCGGATAAGTAACCTTATAATTATAAGATTTTTGTTCTGTTACTAAAAACGAAACTTCTCCATGAATATCAGTTGCTTCATTTAATTCACCAATCTGAATAGAAGCTCCTTGTAACGGTAAATTGTTACTTGTTTGAACTTTAAATATAATCTCAGTATAAGATCTTTTTAATGTTTTAGTAATGAATACAGATTCATTTTGAATAATGACGTTACCTGAAACAGTTTGATATCCTTCTTTTGAAATCGTATAATAATAACCATCTAAATTGTTACTATAACCTTTTAATGTTAAACGACCAGGATCTTCTGTGTTCAGCGGATTCGTACTTCCAATTTGTCCTCCACAACTTATATAAGCGTTAGGAATAGGATTACCTAATTCATCTATTATAGTAAAAATTATAGAATATGTAGATTCTCCCATTATAACATTTATCTCAGGATTTTCTGTAGTAATTGTTGTAACGCGAACAATATCTTCATACGGTGGTTTTTTAGAACATCTATACTCCTTACTTTCAGATGAAAGTGGTACGTTTGAAAATACGGCTTTTCCTTCTTGATTTGTTTTGATTGTAGAACCGTTAAATGTTATCGCTACATCTTGTACAGGTAATTTCTCATCAGGAAGATTTGGATTAGGAAGATAAGTTGTCTTAAAAGTTACATTTGTAGTCCTTCTCGTCAAATTAATATTTACAGTTGAATCTGAACCTGATATTGTTTCTTGACCTTCAACCTGATTTATAAAATCACCATTACTAACAGTATACTTATAATCACCGTCAGGAAGATTAAATGAAACTATACCTTCGTCATTTGCATATCCTATTATATTATCGTTAACAGTTACTAAAGCACCTATAGCAGGATTTAATTCTTGAGTGATAGAAAATTTAAGAACATGTACTGTAGTTGTTTGAGGATACATTACAACATCTACAGTTTTAGGTTGATTTGTTATTCGTATATCTCCCCAAGTATAATTATATCCATCTGCTTCAACAGTATAATGATAATCACCGTAAGGTAAAAGAAATGACGCAAGACCATCTTCAGTTGTGTAATGTACTTCCTTATTGATTATAATTGCTGCATTAGCAATATGTTCTCCAGATTCATTTTCAACGTAAAATGTTACGATATTTGAAGATAATGTCAAATCTACAGGAACAACTGTATTTCTATTACCAACTTCTACATTAGAACTATATCTTTCAAATCCTTCTTTTGTAATTGAAAATGGATAACTACCTGAAGCAAAATTGAATATAGCTTCGCCATTTCTATTAGTCAAAATAGAATCTCTATCACCGCATTTTACAGAAGCATTTTCTACAGGATTACCGTTACTTCTAACAACAAATTTAACTTCATATTGAACATTACTCATCTTAATATTAATCTGTTCATCTTTACCTGAAACGTTAATAATGCCTGCTTGAGTATTATAATTTGACAATGAAACAGAATAATTATATATACCGCTTATTCTTTTAAATGTAGCTGTACCTAATGCTGTAGTTGTTTGTTTCTCAGTACCAATTACGATAACAGCACCAATTAACGGATTTGAATTTTCATTTGTAACTATAAAATTGATATTATACTCAATTGCAGTTATATCTATCGTTAAATTTTGATCTACATCTTTTACAATCACAACATCGCTCTTCTCAATGTATCCAATTTTAGAAACTTTGTAATTATAGCTACCATTAGATAGCGAAATAGATGCTTTACCTTTATTATCTGTTATTAATGTATTATTATCTATAGAAATAGAAGCATTGTCTACAGGAATACCATTTCTCAATACTGTAAAATTAACATTATAATAAGGTATTGCAGATAAATCTACATTTATAGTAGCATTGTTAGTGATGTTAAAATCAGCTTCTTTTGTAAAATAATCCTTCTTAGAAACAAGATAATGATAAATTCCAGCTCTCATTAAAAAACTTCTACCATCTGAAGTTTGATTTGCAATTCCTTGCTCATTTGTCGTTCCTGTATATTGCTGCTGTACACCACTTCCGTTGAAATCTCCTGTTAAAACAACTGTTGCATTAGCAACTGGTTCTAATCCTTCTCTTACTCTTACTGTAGCAGAATAATACGATACTTTATTTAACTCTACTCTTACAGTAGTACTATCAATAACGCTAATAGTATTTGAAATAGTTGTATAATCATATTTTTCTACTGTATAAGTGTATAAACCAGGATAAACATCGAATAAAACTAATCCATTATCTCCTGTAATTTTAGTTTGTTGATTAAATGTTACTCGTGTATCTTTCAAATAATTACCTTCTTTATCTAAAACTAAGAAAGAAACTGTTCTTTGATAAACTCTACCTTTCAATTGAATGTATTTAGTGTAATTAAAATTTTCAACTAAAAGAATATCTTCTTGTGTATCAAAATCATCCTTTTCAATAGAGTAAACGTAACTACCAGGATATAAATTTACAAGAACTTCACCATTTATATCAGTCTTTAAAGTTTGTCCAACTATAGAAATTGTTGCATCTTGAATATAATTATTTCTTTCAGAGAATACTTTAAAAATAATTGTTTGTTGAAATTTATCTTTAATAGATAATCCTCCTAAAATATTTTTATAAGAGATCAGATATTGTTTAATGAAAATTTCAATAGAATTTTCCGATTGAAATGCATTATTCTTATAATATGCAGCAATTACATTTTTACCTCCTAAATAACCCTGTTTAAACGGCAATTCAAGAGGTTTTATTTTTATATCGTACAAATAAACATTAGGATCTTCATTTGACTCTCTATTTTGAATAAAAATAGGGCATATAAATTTTGCATTTGGTAAAAAACTCAAAGCTCTTCCCGAAGAAAAATTCAATTTGATTGCATTATAATTTCTCTCATTGTAAGCTAAAATAATGCCAGTCAAATTATAATAAAGATTTTCATTTAAAAACTCTAAATATTCAGTTGAGTGAAATAATCCATCATCAGAAGATTGATATTCACCATTTTCAATATATTGAGTTCCTATAATATTATAATCTTTATCATAACACACAACTCCAAATTGAACTTTAGAATTCACTATAGAAGATATTTTAGCACGAATAGAAATTTCGTAACTTAAAGCTGGATCAATAACTAACAATTTTGATTTATCTTCAGTAGGATAAATACCTGTTCTTTGAACTCCTCCAAATACCATTGATGAAATAATTTCATCTTCATTATTATAATCTCGAGTAATTCTAATATTTGAAGATCTTAACAAAGGATAATTTTTAAGGTCATCAACGCTTTCTGTAAATTCATATCCTTTAGTTACATTTATTATAGTATTTGTTCTCTTCCAACAAGGTGAAGAAAATCCTATTGACCAACTTGTATCTTGAGGTCTTAATACAGCAAAGATAAATTCATCAAGATTATTATATCTGATTAATCTCAAGAGTTCGCCTAAAATAGTACCTTCTTTATTTACAATATCTAATCTACCTCTTTTTTCATATTCTGTAATGTAATTGTAGAATAAATATCGCATTTGTTCTTGTGACGTTACAAGATTTGACACTAATCCTCTATTTTCAATAAACAATTCAAATAAAATTTGATTAGTGTCAATCTCCTTATACTTCCTTGAATAGAGTACGATTAAAGCAAACAAATGTGTAATTGTTCCCCAAAACGATTGAAAATCTTTTCCACCTTTTTCTATGAATTTAGGAAGAATGTTTGAACCTGAAACTTTAGCTAAAACATTTTCAGCCCATTTCATCACAAGTGGGTCATTTTCTTTAAAAAATCTACTAAATACTGTAGAATTATAAATAGGATTGTTATCTAATAAAAAATACTTATCGTTAGTTTCCATTGAATTCAATTTTTTACTTCGTAAAGATACAAAATTGAATTCAAAATACAACTATATTATTTATACATCATTTAAAATTATCTTATATAATTATAGCTGTATAATCTACCATCAATTTTAAATTCAGTAAGCATCGTTGAAGCGATCGTTTCGTTGGCAATATAACGAGGAGCACACATACCTAATAGAACAGCATAATTACCGTAATTCGTGACAGAACCGTAAACATCAGGAACTACTCGCTCATTAAGAGGACAAACTTTAAAACCGCTATCTATTCCAAGTAATACAATTCTATATTCAAAACTTTCTATATATTTTGAAAAATATAGGGCTACTTGAAAATTTTGCGGGTCTCCAAAATAAGGCAAATCAATGTATTCTTGAAGAGTAATTGGGTTTAAATCATTCTCACCAACACAAGGATAAGGATAGCCAGCATAAATAATCTTATTACCGATATTAAGTAAATCGATATTTTTATTTCCAATAGCAACATTACTAATAGAAGAATTTCCAATTTTAACCATATCTAATTAACCCCCCCCATATATTTACTTCTTAACTTCATAATAGATTTCATATTATTCATTATAATCAAAAACAAAAAGTACATAATCTAAATCATCAAAATCGTCAGCAGTAAAACTTTGAATAGCACTTCCAGGTTGACATATATCTTCATTAATTCCCATTTGCGAATCACTGCTACCTACAAGTCTATATTTACAGATTTCTAAATATCTAATAGCCGCATTACTTTCATTTTGTATATCAAAATTACTACCTACACCATTACTATACCAATCTATTTTACCACTTTCAACAGTAGTTAACTGTCCACTTCTATATAGACTAATATCGTGTGAACTAAGATTGGCTACTATTAACATTCTCGTATTATGTATAGTATCAATAGGTGGTAAATAGGTTAAAGCATCGTATAATTTACTCCAATCAAATTCTTTGCCAGCAATGAATTGATTGCCTATACGAATACTCGTATTACTTGTACCTACCTTAACCCCCCCCCCCATTAATATTTTTTGTATCTTTATCCATATAATTCATTTCATGATTTTATTCTTAAAACTAAATAAGAACCTTGATTAATTAAATCAAATAATACTTCGTTTGCTTTCCCTTGAACATCTTCATTTGCATCTACGTTATCTCCATCACCTAAACGATAATCATATATAATATCTGTATGAGGATATATATCCCAATTATTATAACCATATAAAAAGGAAATACAGTTTGAAGCAACATCAACTGTTCTCCCGTGTACTTCGAGAAATTTAGTTTCTTGCGAATTGTTAATTATAATACACGCCGAACCATTATCATTAAAGAAGCCATCTTCATAATCAACTGTTACCCCCCCCCTAATATCTCAATATTACCAACAAACAATCCTGCATTATTAGAACCAACTTTTAAATTACTATCCATATCTTTAAATTTTTTATTCAGTTACTGCATACATTGTAGAATTATCTTTAGTACTAATACCATCGTATTCAGTTTTAGTACGTTTAACAACTCTTTGTAGATTATCGGAAGTGAGTATATCTTCTATCAAGGCAGCGCAGTCTTCATCATTGGGCATTAGTTTAAATCCCATACGCTTGGAAACAGGACCGTTATTAGTATAATAACTGATATTGCATTGCAAGTTATATTCTTCAGTTTCAGGGTTGTGAAAAGAGTAAATGCTACTAAGTTCAATACAATTATTTTTGCTATTATAACTGTGAAAATAATACTTGGTGTGGTTCGCTATAATATCCTGGATTATTTCTTTCAGATTATCAACCGAACCAAAGATGGTGTTTATAAGGTCTATTGCTTCCCTGTCTTTTTCGTTTTTATTGGTAATAAGATAAGTGCCCACAGAAACGTTAATAACCTTACCATAATTGATATTATCCGCATACTTTTTAGTAGCAGGATTATAATCGTTAGTAGGTGAAAAAGGAGTTGTATTATTCTTTGTAAGAACATCACTAATTTTTGCAATTTCTTGCCATTCAGAGAATTCACCATCTAAACCACTTGATGTAGCACAGCGCATAAATAATCTATTGCTGTCGTATGTTTGATAAATTTGGTTTGTTTTATCAGTAATGGTACCAACGATTATAAGAATACCAGCTTCTTCTATTGGATAATGATTTTCAGGTGTAGCAAATTTATTATTCCTTTGAACACCTATAACGCAAATATCTGCTTCATTATCACCTTTAAATGAATTTAAATCAGTTTCTCTTAAATCTCTTATATATTGACATACATCCTTTTGAGTATATTCTTTAATTCTATTTAACGTTGTTATGAAATTAGTTTTAACTCCCTCTTTTACGAAAGGAAATTTCTCAGCTCCCGTCAAATCTGATTCAAGAGTCATTTCGCTTATTTTCAAACTTGTTGCACCTGCAAGTTTATCTATTATTTCTTCACTCATACTTCTTCACTTATTAAATTTATATCTTCTTCTGAAACAATATTTAAATCATTCTCTGAAAGAATTGGAATAGGAGGTCTTTCACTCAATTGAATATCCAAAACTTTCCTTGTCTTATTATCTATAATAAACACTTCAGAAAAATCTACATATCCTTCTGATGTAACTGTAACTGCAACTTCAGAATAACTTGGTAAGTTCAAAGTTACTATAGAACCATCTTCACTTCGTCCTTCATAAGACAAAGAAGGATGATATTCATTTTTATCTGAAGTTACTTTATAAATATAAAATCTCGGTCTTGAAGCTGTTTTAAATTTTAAACTATCTGATGTTACTAAATATTCACTATTAGAAGTCAAAAAATATCCTGAACTAATAGTTACATTTAAAATAACATTTGGTAAATATGGTTCAACTTCTATATTAATAACTTCTCCTGTTGAATTAACTGTTTTTGAAAATGTCTGAGCAGGAAAATAATTCGTCTCTTCTGTAGTTAAAGTATAACTTTTCCCTATAAAAACTTTAACTATATTTGTACTACTGACTTGTCCAAAATCAACATCTCCCAAAAAAAAACTACCTACTGAAATAGGAATGTCAAAAAGATTGTTCTTATAAAACCTATGAAATGTTGCTGAAGCAGTTGCTTCTAACGTTAATTCAACATTTACAGTCGAAGCGTTTATTATTATTTTTTCAGTTTTTGAAACTCCATATTTAGAATAGGTTATTTCGTATTCAGAACCTAAAACACCTTTAGTCTTAAAATTTCCTTGGCTATCTGTTGTTCCATTTACTATTTGAGATGAGAATAAATCTTTAACAGAAATCGAAGCATTAGAAGAAGGTATAGGATTGATTAAAGAATCGTCTTTCTCCTTTATATTATAAATAATGTCCCTTGGTTTGAGGGACATTAATATAACTTGTTCTATATCTTCTTTCTCTACCAAAATTTCACCTGAAGAATTTTCGTAATCAGGATAAGTTGCAATGTAAGTATAGTCACCTTCTTCTACATCATCAAATAATGCTACACCTACAGAATTACTTATAGCAGTTCCTACAACAATTCCAGTTCCTTTGTCTCTTAAAGTTACTGAAGCTCCTGTTAATAAAACTTGCGTTCTTTCATCTTTGACAATAAAACTAACAGTTCTTGCTTTTGGAGTTGCAAAAATGATTTTTTCAAGATCTTCATCAAATACATCAATAGAACCACTTGTAACTCTATATTCATTTTGAGTGATTGTATATTGATACTTTCCATTTGGAAGAATTAATTCAACTTCACCATTTATATCTGTAAAATACGATTGATTATTTATTAATATCTTTGCATTATTAACAAAACTTCCAGTCAATGAATCTTTAACGATTAATCGTACATTCCAATAAGCTACAGTCAAATAAACAACTTTACTAACATTACCATTATCAATTACAATAGATCCTGTTATAGGAGTATATCCTGAATAATTTATCGTATATTTATAAGTACCATTTGAAAGTGATATAACTGCATTACCATTTGAATCAGTTGAATAATTTCGTCCATCTATATTAATTATAGCTCCTTCTACAGGATTATTTGTTTGATCCTCTAAAATGGTAAACGTTACAGTATATGGTGTAGGACTTAAATCAATTAGAATATTGTTTTTATCCTTAATCTTTACCTCAATTTTATCATCATAATCTATATATCCCTTTTTTCTTACAATAGTATTATAAGTTCCTTCAATTAAATTTAATCGAAGTTGACCTTCTTCATTTGTATCCTCAATTAAATCTTGAATTAATACTTTTGCAGTAGATACAAATATATTATTTTTTGAGTCTATAACACTAATATTAACAACTTGAGGTTCAGGGAAAATGTATTCAGTAATATCAACATTCTCTATTCCTATAGTTGTAGCGTTTGTAATTGATATATAACCATCTTTTCTAATTGTATAAGAATATGAACCAGGTTCAAGATTTATACTTGCCTTTCCACTTTCATTCGTGACTAAAACCTGATTATTTATATCAATTTCAGCATCTTCTATAGGTTGAGTTCCTTGTAAAATTGTAAAATTTAAAGAATGTTGTGTAGCACTAAAATCGTTTATAGTTATATAAACTGCAGCATTCAATACTACAAAAGAACCTTCTTTTGTATTCCAATTTGATTTTGTAAGAATATAATTGTATTCACCATTTTCTAATTTTACAAATGCTTGACCATTCTCATCTGTAATTAAAATTTTATCACCAATACTTATTACAGCTCCTTCAACAATAGAATTTCTTGTTGTGGTAACTGTAAAATATACATATTGTGTTCTTGTTAAGACTTGACTTTGAGTTCCTTTATAAACATCTTTCTTTATAGCAGGATAGAATAGATTAGATAGAGTTTGTTCAGAATCGTAAAGTATATTACCATTCAAATCTCTCATTTTAAAACCTCGAATTCGAGGTAATTGATTTAAAGGAACTTCTTCGTCAAACGAAGGATAAAAGTATTCATCAGGAACGTATTTTACGCCTGCTGATGTTTTTACTACAGATAATAAATCATCCCATTGAATGACTTTACCAGGTGTCCAAAAACGAAAATCAAGATATTTTGTAAGTGCTATTTGAATGTTCTTTCTTACAGTTGCAATATCATATTCTGAAGAAAGTTCAATTCTGAAATCTATGCCTTTATCACCTCCAACATATTTCCATTCAGCATTTTTTAATTCAACCCCAAGAACATTACCTTGGACATCTATATCAGATAAAGATAAATAAGGTGTTGCTTTTTGTAATAATACATCTAATTCTTCATCTGTAAAAAATGAACCATTTTGAGTAATCAAATAAATGTAGATTTTAGCATTTTCTCCTAATCCAACATTCATTACTTTTAATACTCGAGAATCAAGATCTTGAAAAATCTGAGTCCAATATTCTATAGTAGTCTGACTGAGCTTATTGTTGCCATTGATAATTCTTACTCTAAAAGTATCATCATCTTCTTCATCACGACCTCCTACAGCTTGATATTCGTTTGTACAATCAATATGAGTCAAAGGTCTCGGAATAACTTGAGTTATGCTATTTGCATCTACATTTGTAACTGAACCTACAATTGTACTTCTAACACTTACATATCCATAACCTGATTCGTCAACTACTAACGGAGTATCTACTTCAAAACGTATACCATTCTTATTAATAAAAACTGTATCAAGTCCATATTCAGTACCAGGTTCTGCATAAACTCTTACATGAGTTGAACTACCAAGAGCACCTTTTCTTGGACTTACACCGAATAAAACTGCTGCACGATCAAGATATTCTCCTGTTGCATTCTCAGGAAAAATCTGAGACTCTACAATAGCAATATCTTTTATTGCTTTTTGAGCAACTTTTGCTGTAGCAAACGCTGCTGCATTCACAACAGAACCATCTGCAATATTCGTTGCTTTATTTGTCTTATTTTGAAAAATCTCAATCCAAAGATTTTTCAAATTCGATATTGTTGAATTAACCTTTGTTATCATACAGTAATATTCGTTAAATACTCTTGATTTGTAATAGCTTTAGCTTTTACAGTCAAAAATACATTATCTTCTTTAATTCTCAAATCTAACAATTCAGCCGATTCCCACCTACTATCCCTTTGAAACATATTCATAATACTTTTAAATATAGAAGGATATTGAATTGCGTTTACTGTCGTTCCTATAAATTCATTTGAAATACCGTAATCAGGAAATTCAGGAATTGAACCTGTCAATGAAGATGCAATAATATTCAATGCTTGTATCATTGCATCGTGACCGTTTACCGTAATTAAATCACCCGTCTCATCAAATGAAAATTTTACCGAAATATCTTTACCTAAAATCTTATCACCTATCAAAGTATCAATTACAGTACTTACTTCATTAGAACCAGTATTACGCATATTAATGTAGAAGGTATTTCTCATCCCATCTATATCATCGTAATCTTCTTCTTCTATATATTGAGGCGTTACAATGTTTCTCCAATCGTTTTCAGGATCTTCATCACTTTTCTCTAAAGAAACGGTTTCAAAATCTTCACCCGATCTTAATTTCCTACTTATTTGAATTGTATTATCTCTTCCTATAGAAGAACTTCTCAACCATCTATCTGAATTCTTTATTGTTTCTAACTTTGTTTGAATTTCTGTAAAATCATCTAAAATGTCCCACATTGAAATATCATCCAAAGTATCGCTATGTAAAGAAAATAAAGGTTCTATAACATTTGCACTTGCAATTAGATTATCGAGTGTTTTAAAAGCATCAGCATTAACAATACCTCCTTGATAAAATGATACTATAGATGGATAATAGGTGTTGCTAAAATCCACAAAAGATTTAAAGAACGATTTGATATCGTATCCTGTTATCTGATTGAATTTTTCAAATTTATCCATCTTATAAACTACTTGAAATATCCTTTGCTAAACCATTCACACTTTTTTGTATCGCGTCTGCTGCACAAGCTTTTAATAGAGTTGTCTTAATCTTTGTACTACCTACTACAGCTTCAAGTGGTGCTATAATAGATAGATTTAAATTATACTCCCAAATCATATTCTTTTGTAGATTTTGAGTAAAACTTACACCACTCGGTGGAACGGCAACAAGATAACTCTCGCCAAAAGCCATATTGTAAAAATACAATCTTAATGGTTTACCAGTTTCATCGACACCATTACTTTTATCAATAATACTCTGTAAGATTTTTACACAACCATAACCAGTTTTAATTCCAACATCAAATGGTAAACCTTTTAGAGAAGATGTGTTTTTACCTTGGATTTGATACAATTTTTTCTTACCTGCTGAAAGTGAAAAGGCTATTCCTTGCAATGAAGATGTATTTCCACTTAATAATATCTTAAACATTCTACCAAAGTTACCTTGAAGAGAAATTGTTTGAGTTACAGCAGTAGGTGATGATAGTACAACAAGACCTCCTAAAGTACTTCTTACTGTATTTCTTTTAGGTTCAGTCTTGTTAATACCATCAGGCATAATTGGAAAAGTAAAAAAGTCAATAGTATTGCCTCTTGAATTAACTAATTCAAGAGAACACATATAATATTCAAAATCATCAGGATATTGTGTTGCAACAACAGACCTTCCAAGATTTTGAATAAGATTCAATGCTTTATTAGCTGCACTATTTGCTATTCCAGATGCCATCAATCAACTTTTTATGTTGTAAAAATACAAATAATATAATCATTTGACAAATTTTAATCAGAAAAAGTTGTTTCGCTTTTAATTTCACTAAAATCTATTTTAGAAATACTTGCAACAGTAGAAATTCCCATTGCAAATCCACCAGCTCCTCCGTCCGTAGGTTTAACACCTGCAGCAGCTTGAGTCCACGCTTGTTTCAAAGTATTTATTTGATTTTGAAGTTCGTCAATTTTACTTATTAGTGTTTCAGCTAAAGTCAAAGGTTCTTTCGCTCCATTCACTTCAACTTTACTGCCTGTAAGAAGCTTAATTAAATTTGGACTTAATGTGATTTTTTCTTCACCTTCTTTAAAAAGAATATCTATATTATCACTATTAATTACAATTTGTTCTTCGCTATTTTTAAAAGAAATGATAATAGCATCATCACTTACATCTACGATTTCTAAATCATCGTGTAAACTCAGTCTAAACCTATCTTTATCAAATAAAATAGTAGAGGTTTTATCTTCTTCTAACCATTTTACTAATAAAGATTCTAAAGTCATTGTTATTGATCTTTCTTCTTTACCTTCTTCTTCAGCTTCTGCTTCAACATTGATAATTTTAGAATTTATTTTTTCATAACTTACAGTATTTATCTCTTTATCTGCAATAATATTTACTTTACCTGAAGATTGAATATTCAACGTTGACTCTTCTGTTCCTACTGATGAAATATTGATTTCTGTAGCTTCTTCAGAATTTACCGTTATATTTATAGATTTATCGTCTGCATTTTCTTCTATACATACAGAAGTTTTATCGTTTATTTTCATAAACCTATGCATATTTTCTTTCCATGCAGGTGATTGATCATCATTTAAAATCGTTCCTATTACAATAGGTGTCGTTCTATAAGGTAAAGAAGCAATTATTACTTGAGTTCCATAACCTCCTTCTTCATCAGGAAAATTAATATTTTGAAGAGCTTCGTTTGTAATTAGAATCTCATTTCTAAAATTTCCTCCATCAGTTATAACAGAAACAGTGCCAGTCCTAAGACAAGTTTCTATAAAATTCTTTTTATCAACCTTATAAGGAATTGTTATATAGCCTTTCTCAAGAAGCTCAGGATCGTTTTTCTGTTTACGAGGTCTTCCACCGTTATTTCTTCTAACTAATTTCATTGTTTAAACATTTTTCTATTTAAAAAATATTCAAATTGTTCTTTTACTACAGTAGCTTTACTATCTAATGTAACAGTCTTATTACCTTCTTTATCTATAGATTCAATAGCTTGTTTCAACCATTTTGTATCAACGATTCCAAAATAATCAGGTTTAAAAGAAGACATTAATCCTGGTAATTGACTTTCTAATTTATCACCTGAATTATCTTTTCTTAATAACGCTGTTGTTTCTGTAGACGATTTTCTTAATATAGTCATATTCATACCTCTTTCAACTGTAAGAGTAGTCCTTCTTTCAATAGAAGATTCAGAGAATTCAACCATATTATTTACACCTGTCACATAAAACAATTCATCTGTAGCATTATTCATAATAAATGTTCCTACTTTAATTCTCCTATCACCGTGTAGAATGATTGTTCCTCTTCTTGTAAAAGGTAAATAAGCAGAAGATTCTATTATATAAAGTAAATCGTTTAATGCTGCTTGCTGATAATTAACCATATTACCTAACCAAGAATTATCTTTCGTTTTACTTATTCTCAAATACATATCTCCTACTTCAAGTTTTTTATTACCAAAATATTCTGCATATTCAGGAAGATATACTATAGGAACCATAGCTAATGCCGTTTCTTTAGTATTAGCCGTCCAAGCATTTTGAGCGTATATTTGATACCAAGAATAAAATCTTGTATCATAATCAAGATTCATTTCATAAATAGAATCGGCTTCAACATCTACATATAAATGATTTTCGACAACTTCTTCAATAGCTTTTTTGTTAAAAGGAGGTTGTCGAATAATCATATCAATTGTATCTTTGTATGTATCAAAGAAAAATTCTACAAATGGTTGTTGACAAACTCTTTGAACTAAAGACATTAAAGTTCCATTTGGATTTCCAAAACTTGAATCTACTAAGATTCGCTCTGAACATGATTGATCCGCATAAACATTCACAATTTGCCAAATACCATTGACTTTCATTTTTCTCACTCCATCTATAGGGAATGATTCTACACGTTTATCTTTCCATACTGAAAATAAATCATCATCTACTACACCAAGATTTGAACAAACATTAAATATAAACCATACAGTATCTATTATACGTTTAAAAGTATATGCACCTATAAAATCATACGTTCCAGTTAGAGAGTTTCTTTGAAAAAACTGTTCAGCTTGACCTACAATTGCAAATTGACTACTTCCTGCTACATCTTTTAAAGGTAAAAAATAGCTTCCATCGTCTTCAAGTAATTTTTCTATCCCTCTACCACTAAGAGAAATATTATAGGTGTTTTCTTCGGCACTAAGACTGATAGAACATTTATCTACAAATCCTATCATATCCCAAAGAGTGCCTTCTGTCAACTTTTCTTTATCTACAATTAACGATTCAGAAATTGGGAATATCTTTTCATCAGAACTCGATTCTAATTTCAATTTTTCAAATCTAATAAAAATTATATCGTTAAATTGACAAAACTTTTCAAGAAAACTTTTTACAGTATATTGATTCTGATTTACTACATTAAACATTTCAAAATATGTATCACCATACTTTTGAACAGAAGTGCTTCTTGTAGGAAGTAAAGTTAATTCAAAACTACTGTTTTCAATCGTTTTATCTGTAGTTAAACCTGAAATAAAAGGACTGATATCAACTATAGATTTAATCGACTTACAATAAAGATAAACTTTAGCATTTATAGAAGCTGTTTTTGTTGACCAACCTTTTTCAGCTTCTGTACTCGTTACTTTATCATAAGAAACATAACCAGAGTCGTTTATAATATCATTATAATGTTTGGAAAACAATAACTTATAATCAGCTTGGTTATAACGAGAATCTTTATTAGGAGCATCTTCAATAATCAAAGTAAGTTCTGAAGTAGGGAGTCTTAGCGGAGTACCAGATTTTATATAAGGTAATGTTCCGTTATCATAATCACTTTGATATTTCTGTTTTTCTAATTTATCATACATTTTCCATGTAGCATCTAAATTAGTAATTTCAGATTGCTCACCACCTTCATTTTTTATAGGAAATGAAAATAATGTTTTCACATCAAAAGTTTCTACTCCTTCAGGAACCTTTCTCTGCCAATCCTTACAGAATTCTTCAGGATCAGTTTTCTTACTTATATTTAATGTAAAATACTGTTTCGGTGACATATCAATTTGGTAATTCTATAGTCATTGTCTTAAAATCTGTTCTCAATCTATCAATACTTTCTCTTAACATATCTTGAGATTTTCTCATAGAATCAAATTCAGCTTTAGGGAACATTAGAGAACCAAAAGCATTTATATCAGGATTTTGAGTTGCTTGGTTTTCTCTTGTAGCTTTCGGTCTATAAGTATTTGTTCTTTGATCATATTCTCCTAAAGCTGATTCGTAAGCTTCTACACCAGTCATTTCAGAAACTCTTGCATTTTTCAATATTTGCAATTTTCTTGCTTTTGCAGTAATAAAGGCTCTTTCTTTTAAAGTTTCAAATTCTTCATCTGTTAAATTTCCTGCTTTATGCTCAATATTCAATTTTCTCAACATTTCAGAATATTCTCTTCTATAAGATGTACCATAATCACTACCATCTTTACTAAAAATATCGATATTCTTAGTCCTTTCTTTCATCTTATCCCAATACTGCTCTCCTGGATCCATCTTCATATTCATCATTTCTACTTCTGCAAGAATTTTCTGCAATAAACCTACGTTTTGTTGTCCATAAGTCAACATACGATTGTTATAAGATTTGAAATCTCCTTCAATTCCTGTAATACCTTTTGCAATATTTTTTGAGTAAGTTAATTCATTTTCTGAAGCTTCTTTAACATTCTTTTCAATAGTTGTTTTAAGTTCATCAAAATTTATCTTATTCCCACCTTTAAACAAACCTTCTATATCAGTAGCAGATAAACCTGGGAACATTTGTTCTAATGCTGTAAATGTAGCTTGTTTGTTTCCTCCAGTTAATTCTTGAAGTCTGTTCAATGAATAAAATAAAGTATCAAGCCCTTTTCCTTGAGTCCAATTATCTTGCATTACTTTAAAATCTGATAATTGTGCTCCAGGATTAAGTTCAAAAAACGATCTCATTAAAAGAGCTCTTGTATTCTCATCATTAGAAATGTTCTGACCTGTAAACGCTTGCTGATACCTTTCAAGTTGTCTTCCTCTTGCTCCTGTAAACGATCTAATACCAGCTAATGCAGATGTTAATCTTACAGCATCTACTTCTCCAGTGCGAGACAAGATTCTTTCAGTTGATTGATTAAATGTTGTTAGAGATTCTTCAATTGTAGAAGCTATTTCTTCGAAAGGTAATCTTAATTCTTTCATCGTCCTTTCGAAAATACTTATAACTTCGGAACCTGTTGTTCTTTCGTTTGTATTAAAACGCATTGAACCTTGTAAAGCATTAATTGCTGAAGGACTTATACCGAATAATCTTTCTACAGCCATTAATGATTGTGCTTCACTTGCACTACGAATTCTACCTCCTGAAGCTCTAAGTAATTGCGCTCGTCTTTCGCCATATTCACCTATATCCATTCCAAGAGCATGTGCTGCATAAGAACCTTCTCTCGAAGCCATTCCTGTTGCTCCTGAAATAGAAAGACCCATTGTTTGAGCTAAAGAAATTAATTGATTTTGAGTTTGTCTTAACGCTTGAAGACCTGTCATCGCCATTTCTCCTTGCGTTTCGTATTTTGTCTCAATGCTTTGAGCAATGTATTTTCCTACAATAGGTATCCATCTGAAATAATCAGCTTCATTTGCACCTCGTGTGCGAAGAGATAATCCTACATTTGAAATAGGATCAGTATACATCGCTTGAGCTTCAGCTCTTTGATTTCTTAAATACCTTGTACCAAATAAATCTATAAATTGTCTTCCATATTTCAATAACTCTTGTGTAAGTGTTGCTGTAATTCCTCCTACAATTCCACCTCTAACACCTCCACCACCTGGAACTATAGGACTACCACTTGTTCCACCACCTGAAGTAGTATTATCTTCTATAATAGATACTGATGCTCCGATAACATCAAGATAGCGATTAATAAGTTTTGTCTCATTGACAATCTCTCTATTGCTTGCACTGATACCTTCAAGTGAAGAATTCAACTTTTCTCTTAACGCAGATATAGAACCTATTATTTTATCTATATTATCATTATTATTGTTAGGTTGTTGAATTCTCTGTCTATCGTTATTTCTATCTTCGTCATTAGAAATATCACGGACTCTTTCTCTCGATAAAGAAGATAAATCTTGTCTTAAATCACGAACACTATTTCGTATATCTATTAGAATATCTTCGTAAGAATTTCTATTTTCATCAGGTCTTTCTGAAGTAAGATAATCACGAATAGAAACTACAGACTTTTCTACATCTCTCATCACATTTGCAAGATCAGATATAGCTGCAGCTTGAGTTCCTCTTCTTGGTGTTGGAGTTCTTCTACTTCCACCTTCTTCAGATTGAATATCCCAAGTAATAGAATTTTCTCCTTGATTGTATATTCCTCCTGATTGTTGTTGTCTTAAATCAGCTAACATCTTTTCAAGAGAAACTCTGTCAGTCATCAATGATAATTGTTGTCTCAACTGATTTAGAGATTGTTCAGTTGCTTGACGAGATTTTTCTTCTGAATTATTTATATCACGATAAAGAGATATAATTTCATCTCTTAATCGTCTCATTTCAGATAAATCTGCTGAAACTCTTATCTTTTTATCTTCGGCCATTTCACTTATTCTTTAATGCAGCATTTTCTCTTTCTTCAATCATTCTTGCTTCTTCTAAGAATGCTTCGATATCATTTTCTGTAATTTCGTTAGAATGAGAATTCGAATCTAAATCATCTTTTTTCAACCATTGTCCTATATTAGGAATGTATTTTTCTTCTTTTGTATTTTTCTTCTTTTGTTCGTATTCATCAAATAAGACATCTTCTTGAAATTCCATCATCTGATGAAAAAAAGAACATTCCCTATGAGCAGGTGACATAAATGCAATATTATGTTTCTTTCTCCACCATGAGTCATAGGGAAATTCGTTATTCCATCGAATCATAAAAGACTTTATATCTTCGACAGTTTTCATAAATTTCTAAGTATTAAGATTTCAACAAATCGTATCCTTCTTTTAAGAAAGGAAAAATTTGTTCTAAATAAATTTTTCTTAATTCTTGAAAATCCTGTAATCCTAATTCACTCAACGAACCTACTTTCAAATCTCGTAACAATTGTGGACAAATAACGCTAAGAGTTGCTTCAATATCAATTGCATCTAATGCATTAGATGCAGATACAGTTGGATTTTGAAGTAAAGTGTTATAATAACCACCACTCAATCTTTGTTTATTCACTTCAATTTGATAATACTGTCCAACATTAGGAAATTGAACCGTATAATCTTTTCCTTTGATTGTAACGACTTTTTGTTCTTGCATAACGAAATAAAATTTAATCTTGATAAAGATACTAACTTATTTTAAATCAACAAACTCTTTGATATCTAAACTTTCTTTTATTATCTCAAGTAAATCTTCCCAACTATCAGGAAGATTATCGTGTTTAGAACTATTATCTTTTGCCCATAACGGTTGCAAATTTCTATAATTAAAACAAATTTTTTGATGAATAGGATTTCTCAAATCAAATCTTGCACAAGGTATAATATGATCAATATGCCATTCACCATAATTCTCCCACGTCATTCCAGGTTCAAATTGTTGTTCAAGATGAACTTTCAGTTCATCAAGAGAACAACCGAGAAGATCGATACTGTGACTTGACTTATAACCTTTTGTAACTGCAGAACGAACTCTATTTCTTAAACTACTTTCTATTTTATAATTAATATCTGTCTTGTATTTTTCATTTCTATAATTTCTTCTTTTTGCTCTTCCGTGTTCAGATATATTATATTTATGTAAAGACTTTCTATAACTTTCTGATTTTAAATAATTCATCAATTTAACTCTTCCATATTCAGACTCTCTAAATTCTTTCTGTTTTCTTCTATTATACTCTTTAAATTCTTCTGTTTGCATTCGTTTTTCTTGATATTCTCGTCTACAATCTTTACACCAGGAATCGTATCCACATGGTTGATATTTATCCTTGTGAAAGTTTGAAATTTCAAGAATTCTATTACATTTACAACATCTTAATACAAGAACACCGTTTTCATTTTGTTCAACTTTTCTAATAACTCTTTTAGAAGGTTGTTTATGTTCTTGATAATACTTTTTACATCTTATCTTTGCTTTTTCCTTCCATTCTTCATCTTGACTTCTTCTGATTGTTTGTCGTTTCTCACATGCTTTACCTTTTTCTGTTTGATAATACTTTTTTCGAGCTCGCTTTGCGACTTCTTTACCTTCTTCTGATTTTCTATACTTTAAACAACAATCTTTGCATCTTATATTTAATCCATCTGATTTAGTTTTGTCTTTATTAAATTGACTTATAGGAAGTTCTCTGTTACATCCTGGACATATTTTTAATCCTGTTTCAAAATTAGCTCTCATAAATTCCTTTATTTATGTATCCTATTATACCTTAATTAAATGTATAAAATATGGCAACGTAGTGTTGCCATAAATTATTAGAGATTTGCAGTGGTGATCGGTGATAAATACGTACCAGATATATTGATTCCTGCAACTCCACCCTCAGCAATGCTAAACGTCTGACCGTTAACAAAACACGGATTCAACTGACAAATCGTTTCACCTGTAGGATCTGTTGCAGTTACAAGACCTGTAGTTTCATCTTTAGTTGAAATCAACTTTCTATACACTGTAATAGCAAATCCAAGTTCTCCAAGAACCAATGTATCAAGAACTGCTTTTACAGAACCAAGTCTATGAATCATTCCTTCTACAACAGGTTGTTTAAAACTAATGAAAAATTGATCAACTGTAAAATTACACTGATATCCAACTGCAGGAACTTCCTGTAAAGTCAAATTTCCTAAACCTTGAACATTCGCTCTTTGAACGTTCTCAGTACATTGCAGGTTACGTACATAACCTGCAATCTGATTATTTATTCTAATAAACGCCTGAGGCGCTGAAAATACTGCTGACATATTCTTTCAATTTAAAATTATCGAATTAAAAATCCTGTAAAGAATAGCTTAGTAATTTCGTTATTTACTCGAATCTTGTAAGTAACAAACCAAGCATCTTCTTTACGCGTTACAACTACATCTTGGAAAGCGAGTAACAAATTATCTGTTTCATTAGTAGCTGTTCTACTCTGCAAATAAGCAACCGTCCAATCCTTAACTGCCCCTGCACTTAAAGTATTAACGTTTACACCATTTTCTTGACCTAACAAATCAATTTCAGCATTTACAACCAATTCTTTATTGATTTGGTCTACAATACGCATAAATTGAATAGAATAAGATTGACCTTTTGCATTGAACAAATTTGCATTATCTTGTAGTGTATTTACACCTTGAAGAACAACAAATTTATTCAAATAATCATTCTTCACTGTAACAAGAATACCATTTTTCAACGCTTTTACTTGTTCAGATTCTGTTAAAATATGACGTATTCTATCAATACCAATGCTCTTATTCGTTACAGGAATCATCGGTTCTTTACCTGCTGTACGACCTAATTGTGCACACAGATTATACATAACTGTCCACCAACGATATTTCTGAGGTGCTATATCAGAAGCAAGTCCTACATCTCCATGAGTCAAAATGATATGATCACTGTCAAAACCTTGTGCAAGTTTAATAGATTTAGAATAATCTGCTGATATTCCATATCCACCTACAAACAATTGATGCGGAAATTTAGCGTCAAAATTCATGTGTTTAATATATGCTTTTGTAAACGCTGAATTTGCATTGTCACCATATTGATCTGTAAATACAAAACTATAATCTAAACCTATAATTTGTTCAAGAACTGCTTCAAAATTAGCTTGATTATAAGTTTCTGTACCACCTGATGCTAATGTAAATACATTCAACAAATTCTGTACATCACTTTCAGATACAGTTCCTTCACCTTTAGCTTGAGAAGAAGGATCAAGTACAAAAGCTTGTGCAAAAGTAGAATCAGTCTGAGCCCATTCTATAAGAGTTTTAATATTATTAAATTCAGGTGATTGAACTACGAGTGTAGGTGTAGAAGCTAAAGCTGAAATTTCACCATAAGGTAATCCATCTTCAGCAGTTCCAGTATAAGAACCAACATAAAAACTTAAAATCCACTTTTCAGAATCTTCTACTCCAGGTGTAATCACATAACCATAACCAGTAGCTAAATTATCACCTTCTTTAACACCATTTGCAACTGTTCCTTCATCAAGAGTATTTACTACAAATGTTCCTCCTGCTGTAGAAGTAAAGGTCATCTTTGCCGGCTTTGTTTCTGCTGCTCTCACAAAGAGAATTTCTGAAACACCTATTGCTGCAGGATTACTCGGATCAGGAGTAAACAAAGCTTCAGCAATCTTCCAATACATACCTCCTTTTACGAAAGAACGAAAATCAGAAATATTGTCAAATGAATATATAGTATCTTGACCTTGAGAATTAGTTCCTTTAATACCAGCTCCACCTCCAAAACCAGCTCCAAATTCACCTGTATCTATAATAAGAACTTTTCCATAATCAAGATTTCGTGCAGGATTATTTTCTCCCGATACTATCGTTGAATAAGCTCCCGGAAGAGTTATCTGACGATTTGAAAAGACTATTGTACTTGGCATATAATTTACTTTTAATTAAACGAATTTCTTGTATTTTATATTATATATTGTTTCAAACATCTAAAAGTACGAACTTATTTTTACATCTGCAAATTAATAAGATAAAATATTCCCCGAACTCTCTAATGTAGACATTAAACCTGCATCTGCAAATAAAACTTTCTTTAATAAAGGCATTTCTTCAATAGTTGGTACATGTTCATCAGAAGTTAAATTAAGTCCAATACTTCTCAAAAAAAATGGTAATGGTATTACATCTGCATTTATCATTACCTCTTTCATAGAAAATGAAATCGATTGAAATGATTGTGATAAAATATTGTAACTGCCAAGCAATAATGAATAAAGAATCTCACTCATTAATATAGATTCTAAAAAATTATCTGAAACACACATTACTTCAAACTCGTAATTACGAGAATCTCTAAGAATCATTTTACCTGTATGATCAAATTGACCTGTGAGTTTACCTATAGAATTAAATTCACTTGTCCTCTTACTTGGTTCTCTTACAACATAAGCAGGAGTTTTTGCCTTATCTTTAGGAAATTCGAGTAATACTCTCAAATTTCTTGGATTTGAATCATTTCTTAGGAATAACTTTTTACCTTGCTCGTAAAAATCAAAATTACCATCTTTTACACCATAAAAAGTTTTATGCAAAAAAGTATTTTCTTCTGCATTATTTTTATAATCTTCTTGAACAAAGATAAGTAATCTTGTAATAATTGCTTTAATCTGTGTAATTTGTAACATACTACCTCTCTTTAAAAATTCTTTCTAATGTTTCATCTATAGCTATATCTGCTATTGTAGCTATATTAGCTAATTGTAACGCTTTATCCATTAATTTTTTAGCTTCGATTCCTCCATTAAACCAACTATTAGGATCTGATTTATCACTTACTCTACGGAATGTCATATATTGACTTCTCTTTTCTTTATTAGAACTTGAAGCTTCAACTCTGACTAATCCTTCGTATTTAGCAGCTTTATGAATATACTCGGGAACCTTTAATCCTGGAGTATCAATTGCCTTTCTTGAACCTGGAGTTTGTTGATTTATAGGAAGTTGCTCTCTTTTAAGAGGCGTTTGAGAATTCTTAGCTAAAGTATAAACGTCTTGTGGAAGAATTGAACTAAATACTCCTGACTCTGCTATTGCTTCAGGTGTAGCATGTCGAAATGGAACAGTTATATAAAATCCACCATTCTTTTTTTGCTTAGCTTTAGACGAAGCAAGTAATCCAGGTTTCTCGTCAAATGGTGGAGCACCTTCTTCTACCATTAATGCTAATGGTGATTCTCTTGCAGATAGACCAAAAACAACTTCAAGTGGTGAAGTTCTATCAATATACATTGCTTTCAAATACTCTTGACGAGATTTACTAAGTTCTCTTCCTACTAAATCTCTCCATCTTTCATAGTATTCTTGTACTACACGATCAATAATTGCAGCACCAAGTAAATTAGTTTCTTCTCCTGATAAACTAAATTCACCAACTACTTCATCAAGGTCTATTCTAATAGGGAGCATTATACATTTTCATTAATTATCACACCACTTCCATCAAAATTAGGTTTATCTGCTGCTATCAAATGAGTTAACCTTACAATTGCTTGTATAGGTAATTGAATTTTCTTTTGTTGTCCTGATACCTTATCTGTATTCCATGAAGATCTAATAAAGTGCGGCAAATCAATTGTATGTCCTTCTACAAAATGTTTGTAATAAACACTTATATAGCCATTTTCAGGTATTTCATCTATATCTAAAATCAAACAATAGGGATTATCTTTATTTATACGAGAATTCGTAGTTTTCTTCAGTTTTTTATCAGAAGCTTCAAAAGAATAAAGAGCTAATAATTCTTGTATTTTATATGTTGTAAAAACAAAATAAACGCCGTCATTTTCTCTTATTTTCAAATTCTCACTAAAATAAGAATACTCTGTTAAAAAAGTAACTCTATCGTAATAGGAGAGATTTGCTTTATCTACATCCATTACAGTCACAGCATAAGTTCCTAAAAGTTCAGACGACCAATTCTTATATTGAGTTGTTTGATTGATACCTGTAATAAGAGCTTTTGTTTTTATAGAATTTACATAAAAATAACCCGTACCAAAACAATTTTGACAATCAGGTAATGCAGCTTCTTCTCCGTGACAAGGACAACGTAGAGCTTTTTCTAACAACACTTCGTAGCCTTTGGCCCATACAGCCTGGTCGAAGTCCGGCTTTATAAATTCAGGTCTAAAATTGCTATAACCTGGAGAAGTTTGTTGTAATATATTTCTACTTTCTGCCATTAGAATACTCTAAATTTAGGTTGATCATAAACAAGTCTTATTCTACCAACAGTTTCTTTTATCTCTGTTTGATACGATTTTATTCTTGCAGAATAACCGGAATTTTCTGCTGAAGACGTTGTCCCGATACTCTGACTCAATCCATCAATACTCAAACTTTGATTAGCAATACCTGCACCAATGATAAGATCTCCTGCTATATTTAAAGGACCGAAAGTTGCCAACATTCCTACTATATTCAACAAATCCATAGGTAGATTATCGATATCCCAACCTGTAATATATTGTATTCTCCAATAATCAGGAATATTATCAAATCTCTGCATTCCAACTTGTGATGTAATACCTGTTAAAATCACTTGTGCATTACCTTGAGTTGTAGATGAACCTGTTGGGACTACACTTATTCTTCTCTTACCTTGACCCATTGCTGTATCATATTCACAAAACAACCATCCTTGTGGATAAATTATTTGTTCCATTTTATTCAACATACCTATCATGGATAAAGGTTCTCGTACAGGATAATTTGTTAACAGAATAGGAAATTCTTGCCAATAATCTTGTCTATAATAAGGAAGAGTTTGGTCAACTAACTGTTTACAAAATCGAAGATTGAACCACTTCTCAACCTGCTTTTGAGCCATTTCGATATATTTTCGAATAGATTCATTTGAAAATGAAGTTCCTTGTCCTCCATCTATCTTTATACCAAATAAATACATAGCCCATATTTCAGCAACAGAAAAAACTAAGCCTGAATTCTTTTTGTATTTTATTGTAAATGTTAGTTGACCCATATTCTTTATTTTATTTTTGATAAAATCATAGTAATAATTTCATCTTTATTCTTTCCTTCTAAATCTTCATCTGTATATTGACCACCATCTTCACTTTTGGCAACACTAATCAATTCATCTTTCTTCATTGATTTAAGATCTCTCAAAAGTTCACCATCAACATCCTGATTATTTTCATCTTTTGATTCTTCTTCGATTTTGAAATTATTGTTCTCAGATTCTTTTTTAGAATTTTTCATTCCTTCAACAACAGATTTCCAATTTTCAATTTCCTTATCCTTTTGACTGATCGTTATTTTTTGAGTTTCAATGATACCTTTCAATCTTGCAATTTCATCTTCATACTCTTTATAATTCTCCTTTACCTCATTACAAATCGAATCTTCGAATTTTGTACGATATTCAGGTTCATCGCCTTCTTTATAGATATTAGGAAACTTCTTATCACAAATCTCTTTCCAAATCTCTTTACTAATTTCTGCAACACCATTCTGAAATTGAACTGCACCGTTATCAAACATCAGATTGTGATTAACATAAATACGACTTTTTACTTTCATAATAACAAATTTAAAAAACAAAAGAGAAAGGAGTTTATTTTCTCCCTCCTCTTTTTAATTAAGTGAATAATCTTATTTAATTACAAACCCTCTTCACCAATATTTACAATACGAACAATCTTAGCAGGCTGGTAATAAACCGGAGTACCGTAATTCAAAATTGCAAATCTACGAGACGGAGCTGTAATAGCAAAATCCATCTTCATAGTATCAGCAAATTGCAAATACTCGTTAATCTGATTATCATTGTAATAAACCAAAGCAGATTTAGTACCAGCGATAATACGGTTACGGTCTCTTACACAATTAGCAGCAGCACCATCGTATCCAGTTGTCATCTGATTAGCAGGAACTTCGAAGATAGGATAATATTCAGTATTAGCATTCAATACTGCATTCTTCTTCGTACGATAAATAACAAAGCTGGTTGCTTGATATGCACCACCTACACCTGCAGTAAATCCAAATTCAACAGATTCTGTTGCAGTCACAGCACGTGCACCACCTGAAGTTACATTCAACGGAGCGGATTCACCATAACGGTTCTTAGCTGTTACAAGATAACCATAAGAACCAGCATGTTGACCAAAATTAGTCTTAGTATCTGCTGCATTAACTTTGATTGTTGTTCCTCGTACCGGAGTAAGCGGAGCTTTTGCTGAAGTAGCTTGTTTACCTACAGTAATAGGTTTGCGCTCATCAAAGTAACGGTCATTCTTAATATTAATCTTACCAAACTGAGTAGTAACATCGTTTACAGATTGACCCATTGTTGCACCTGTAACAGAACCGCCCATGCCAACAATAACACGTTTGCTTTCGTGGAACTGTTTTACATAATTGTTAAATACAATCGGATTAGAAATAATTCGATCGATATAACCATTGTAAACATTAACTACTACATTAGCAGCATCTTGAATCAAAGAATCGTTCAAAACCTGACCTTGAGCATCAATAACAGCCGGAGAATTGAAGTAGGTGTCAAGCAGTTGCTCAGCAGTCTTACCTTCTGCAGTACCACCATCCATTTCATTCAAACCAAGCAAATGCTGGCGGAAGAAACCATCGAATTGTTCAGGAACACAAGTTGAATCAGCGTCTACCAAACGAGCATCGATAATCGTCTGCAAAAGGATAGTCTTGTTTTCAACTTCTTTCAGATACATATTCATGTTACCAGCAAGCTTTGCCAATGTAGCAGGATGAGTTACTTGACCGGTTACACCCATATACTTGGTCAAGATTGATTTACGTCTGTATTGAGAATCTGTTTCTTCCGGCGTTTCACCTTCAGTATTAAAGATACCAACTTCTTCACCGTATTTATACAACTGATTGTACTGATGAACGTTATTATCAATCTTATGTTTCGGCATTTCCATGTAGTATACCAACTGATTCAAACGGTTGGTCAAAATTTTCAAAACTGAATCCAGAGATTCAACTTTCAAACCGCCACCGTTATTAATCGTGTTGTTATATTGCATACCGGTCATAGAACCGGCTTCCATGGCTTTCAATACTTCTTGTGCAGAAATACCATCGAGCAAATCTACACCATTACCACTTTGATTATAATTGTATAAATCCATATATTTATTAATTAAATTTTTAACGAATTATTTCACAAACTTAACACCTTTACCGTACATATAACGAGCAAGATTTTCTCCTACTGTTTCAGCTTCAGGATTCATCAAAAATGCCAAAGCATCTGATTCCAGAGATTTTTTAATTTCATCATCTTTAATTCCATCAAGAGCTTTTGAAATGGCCTGAGAAGCTATAGAACGTTGAGTTACGATATTAATTTCTGTCTTACCTTCTTCATCTTTCTCAAAAGACATTGATTTCTGAATTGCAGAAAGATTTACCAAACCTTCAGAACGGAAAGAAGGAGTCTGTTCTTTTAGAGCTTTAACATCTTCTCTCAATCCTTCGATTGATTTCTGCAAACTTTCAAATAGAGGGTTAATAGATTTTGCAAAAGAATCCCCAATTGATTTCTGAATCTTTTCTGCAGTTTCTTTTTCATCTTCTTTAACCTTCTCTTCTTTCTCAACAGCTTCTTTCTCGAGCTTATTGATATCGTCTTCCTGTTTTGTTTCAGATTCGTGAGCTCCTGCTGCATCTTCAGATTTCAAAATAATTTCGCCTGATTCGATTCCTTTCAAAATATAATCATCTGAAAAACCTACACTCTTCAAAAGTTGAACTGTAGGATCTTTTAAAATTTTTTCATTCATATTGTCTAAAAATTATTTGTTTACGTAAAAATAAAAACTATGTTTCAGATATCAAATTATTTCATCGAATTTTGAATAAAATCTTTCAAAATATCGATAGATATATATCCCTCTAAATAACTTTTATAAAGATTTTTAAAGATTTCATCTTTCTTAAGTGATAGCTTTGAAATTTTGATTTTAAAATCTTTATCTATAGTTATTAATTGACCATCTCTTTCTAATTCAAGAAGAATTTGCGTAGTTTCAAAATCTTTATCAGATTCAAAATTACAATCAATATAATCCTTCGTTTGTTTACCCTTTACTAAATCAGCAAAGGTATTAGCATTAACAGGTGTCATCGTCATTGCAAGATTGGTAATAAGAGCTTTCTTTATTTTTTTAGGATTGTTCTTATCTCTTTCTAATGCCTTGCCTTCAATACTAAATCCAGGTTTACGATCTGTACCAGATTCTCTCATCTCTAAAGCCTTATCATAAAAAGCTCTTGCTTCAGGAGATTTTTTCCACAATTGACATTTTACATAAAACTTATTATCGATAACTTTTGCTGATAAAGGATTGCCAATCCAAAAACGAGATTTATTTATAGGGGATCTTGTTGTTAAGTGATCAAGATTGATTAATCCATGTTTTAAAAAACGGTCAATAATAAAACCATTTGGTTCCATTGATTCACCTTCACTATCCTCAGATGCATCTGAAGCTAATCCTTCGAAGATCATCTTTTCATACCTTCTATCATCACCTACAGGATAATCTAAAGGATTAAAATCAGACTTTAAAAAATCTGCTTCTGTGAAAAAATTAAATCTTGAACCTACTTCAAACATTTTATATTTTTACTTAATCACCGAATCTAAAAATTTATCGATTACTTCATCAATCTCTTTATATCTCCTCACTCTTATCCAATCTTTTTCTAATACTTTCTTTCTTGTACCCATAATAGCTCCAAAAATAGCTGCATTAGTATCTGTATCCTCACCAAGATTTACAATACAACATAAATCTTCAAAAAGTGTCGAATTTTTATTTTCTTGAGCTAAATAATTATCAATCACAAGGTTATATGTATTTATCACATCGCCAGCATTTTGATAATCATTTACTTCAAGATTTTCTGTCGGTAAATCTCGTAACAATTTTTTAAGTACGCAACAAAAATCAGAACCAAACTTAAAACAATTGTCATTATTATGAGTATAACTACAAAACATTTTGAAGATTCTTCTTGTATAATCATCGGAATCATTCAAAGTGGCTATAGCTATAGGAAGAGAATAAAATAAAGCTCCGTTTCCCATTCTATCGCTTTCTTCACATCCTCTTTGCATAATTGATTGACATGTTTGTCCTCCTATATCAAAACAATAACTACCAGCATTAAAACCTACATCGTTATACCATAAATATAAGTTTTTCTGGAATTGTTTGAATTTCCAAAGAGCAGTCTTACCTTCATTAGATAAAGCATCAATTAAACAAAGTAAAACAGATGTATCATCCGACCAAGTTCCTTCTATTTGATTATGAAACCCTCCTGAGGAAAAATCGTTACAATAAAAAGAACCTTCTTTTTTAAATTCAAAAGGAACTCCAAGTGTATCACCTATAATATAGGCTCTAATACTATTTTTTATTTTTTCTCTCATTATCGATAAATTTCTCAATATTTCTAATCGCAATGTCAACCATTTCATCAGTTGCCTTTTTTCTTTCTTCATTAGTTGCTCTATGAATAATGCTTACACCACTTGCATCATTCCAACGGAGATGAACTGATTTTTTTTCTTCTTTCTTCATAATCTATCTTTTTAATTATCTAAAGATACACCTTTTAGACCACATATACAACTTTTGCTATAAAAATTATACAATTTCGACTACAATTGAATTGGTTCCTTTAGCAATAACTTTATATTTCGAATTCTTTTGAGCTAAATATTCTGTTTCATAAGGATTATTGATATTAGAAATTTTATCACCTTTCTTTGCTAAAAGAGTAACTTGAAGATCGTCACCAAAATTAGCAAGTTGTCGTAAAGAAAATGAAGTAAAGCTTTTATCTTCTATAACATCTCCGACATTTGCTCCTATCCATTGATTTAATGCATTTATATCAGATATTGTATTAACATCCATTCTTCTATTCAAAACCAAATTATCTTCAAGAGGATTTTTATCTATAAAAGATGAAATGATAGAAGACATTTGACTAAATTGTGAATTCTCTGATTTACCAAGGTTAAACTCTCTTATTCCTACATAACCTTCTCCTTTGTAGAAATCTAACGCCTTCTTCTCTGTTTCATTAGTTCTATTTCTATCAGCTTTGTAAAAAAGTTTCGATTCGTTTTCTTCAGTAAAATGTCTATAATCTTTACCATTATATTCTGAATATAGCATACCATTTGCAATAGGTAAACAACCAGACTTTATCAATTCTTTATTCATAGCCATTTTCATACTGGGATTTACTTTTGCATATAGATCCAATAAATATCGATAATTTGAATCTTTTATATTGCTTCTAACAAAACCTAAATTCCCTTCCTCTATAGAATTTATATTTTGTTCTAATTCTTTAAATGCTTTATTAAATCTATCCAATTGATCTTCTGTTAAATTTCCCTTTGCAGAATTTCGTTTTGAAACATAATCTTTAAATTCTTCTACGTTTTCAAAATGTAAAGTAGTAGATTTAGAAGAGTCGTCTTTTGTCAATTCATTGATTTTAGATTTCAATCTAATAAGACTATTTTCCCAAGATATCTCTTCACCCGTATCTTGATTCTTTAACGTATATATAGTATCATTTCCTTTATCAATAGAAGATAATCTAAATGTAACGTTATCTTTTGTAAATTCAACATCCGATCCTCCCTCTAACGCTTGTGTTGTATTACCGAAAAAGAATTGACCTGCAGAATTAAATACTTGCATTTTCTTAACAGGTTTATTTATTTTCTCCTCAACTTTTTCTTGTTTTTGAACACCTTCCTTTTCAGATTCTTTCAATTTATTTTCAAAAGCCTCTTTAACACGTTTTTTAAATTCAACAAGAGATTCTTTAGGTTCAGATTCCATATAAAACTTACCTTTTTTAGCCTTATAACGATCTTCGCCTTTCATATTAAGAACAATTGTTTGTCCATCAACTTTTACATAAGTCTGAGTAATCTTTTTAAAACCGTTCAATTTATCAAGTTTTTCATCTATCTTAGATGAAATATCTTCTTTCAATTTATCAAGTTTCTTATTTAAAGTTTCTTCAGTGACACTTTCAGATTTCTTCTGTTTTAGAGTTTTCAACTTCTCTTTGATTTGATTTAACATCTCTTCACCAAGTTTAAGTTCACCTTTCTTTTGCGCATCCAAAAGTTTTTGTAAAGTATCGATTATTTTATCAGAACCATCATCCTCTTTTTTAGGATTTCTTTTACTCAACTCTTCTTGTGCAGCTTGTTTAATTTCAGGTGAAGCATCTTTATCATTTATTGCTGCTTGAAGTTGTTCGTCACTTGCTTTAGAAGCATAAGAATTTACATCATTTACTTTAGAAGATGTTTTCTCTGTTTGATCATCTTCTTTTTTAGTTTTCTTAGCACCACTTTTTGGTTTCCAACCATTTTCAGTTTTAACATAAGTCTTACCATTACTGTAGGTCCTCTCTGTACCAATAGGTGCACCTTTCTTACTCTTTTCTATAATTTCGTCCATAAATTGTTGCATATCATTCGTATTAGTCGTATCTTTAGGCAGTGAAAAGGAAGGTGAAGAGTAAGCAACTAAAGGTGCATCCTTCTTCCTTTGGATAGACAAGGAATGACTGTCTATTACTTCTTTTTCTAAAGCAGTTTCTTCGGAGACTGCTTTTCTTATACCTTTTTCTCTCATTGTTCGTGTAGGATCATAAGAAGTTATAATCCATCTTTTCTCTTTAAGATTATCTTCATCGTCTACTACGATCGTCTGCGTAATCACCAAAGCATGTTTCCCAAGAGATAAAATTCTTTTCCTAAAACCATTTTCATCTACATAATCCTTTATTAATTTACCTTCTCTAAGAAGTTTATCAACAGTAGAGGTTAATTCTTTTTCATCTTTAAAATCTTTCTCTTTTCCATCTTCTGTTATACCTACATGCTTACCTATAATATGTTTTAATCCAAATGCTTTCTTACCGTAGACAATATCTATATCACCAATATCATCTCTTTCCCAAGCATTTCTAACTTGACCATTCTTTTTATTAATCAGAAAATCAAGTGCCTCTTTAGGTTTACCTGTATATTCAGAATAATTTTCACCAAATTTATTTTCGTGCCAAATCACATCTTTCTTACCATAAGAAGATGTCTTTTCAATAGGAACCCAACCTTTAGGAGTCTTGATGTATTTCTTTCCATCATTCCATACTCTTATCTCACCAACAGAAGCTCTACGAGCTTTCATCAGTTCATCAAATCCACTTTGAAATTCTACTGACATATTTTCAAATCATTTAAAATGATAGTCTTGAATTATTGTCCTCAGCAAAGTCAACCCCGCAGTACAATGATTCAAGACTATCTTACAAATTTTAATGAAGTTGTAAACGATATTTCGTTTGTTTCAACGTTGCAAGAAAATCTTCTATCCATGACATTTCACCAATGTAATCGATATTATCTTCAATAACTTCGTGGAAATCTTTTGTACGCTCAATAATCAAATCAATCAATTTAATCGGATCGTTTTCTTCAATTTTTTCACCGTTGATTTCTCCATCTCCAAAACGACCAAAACCACTTTGACCAGCTTCCATTATTTTATCTTCGTAGTCAAGTAATTCGTCAATCAAATCATCAAGATAAACATGTTTAGAATTATCTAATTCTCCCCAATGAATATTCTTAACTCTTGTTTTTACTCCTTCAAGAAAATTAGCATAGTCTGCAAAAACACCGTACATCAAATCTTTTGCTTTTTCAATATCTATGTTCTCAGATTTGTTAAACCAATTTGTTCTCTTTTTATTAAGAATATCTCTTACTTTCCATTGTACTGCCGTTTTATCAATCAATTGATCATCTCTATGAAAAACTCTCGATTTAGACCTTACTTTTTCGATTTCACCATTTTCTCTTTCAAAAACGTATTTACCGTTTTCTTCACCTTTATAAGTAAGTTTTGCACTTGTAGGAAATTCATTAATATGAACAACTTCTCCAGGTTTTAATTCAGATGCTTTTATACCCCAACCTTTAGTATATTCATTAATCATTTTATCAATTTTAGGTCTTATAACGTGAGACATTGTTAATTCATTTGTATCTTCATCTACAAGACCTTCGTTAAGAATATCCTTTGCAATATTTTCAGCAATCTCAAAAGAACGTTTATCCATTCCAGAATATCTCTCACTCTTCTCTTTTTCAAAACGTTCACGCGGAGTCATTTCTTTTTTCTTTAATCTCCAACCTTTATCAGTTTTAACATATTGTTTACCATTATAAGTCTTTTCTGTACCAACTGGATAACCTTTTCTCGCTTTTTCAATCTGAGAACCATCATCTAAAGAAGGATCACTCCAAGCTTCTTCTCTAATATTATCAATACCCCAAGATTTTTCAATTTCTTCTTGTTGATCGATAACACTATTAATATCAAGTTTACCAGATTCTTTCATTTCATTAATTAATGATTTTAATACTTGAGCTTGATCTAAATCATTAAAATCAATCAAAAGTTTAAATCCGTCTACAGCTTTTTCAATTTCATTCTCAGTAATACCGTCACCTTGAGGTCCTACTGCATCTTCTTTAAGATCTTCTTTTTGCAATGGAGCAACATCTTCACAAGACATTGTTTTTTCAATCCAATCTTCAGGAAGTTCACTTTCAAGTCCCAATTCCTTTGCTCTTTTTTTTATCCAAGCTTTTACTTTACTTTCAGGCATATCTGAAGCTCCTACCAATCGAATTGCATCTTTCAAATCTTGAGAATTTCTAATAGGATATTTGCCATTAGACATAGCTTCACCTCTTTCTGCAAGATCCATTCTTTCTTTATGAGAAAAGTAAGTCTTATTGTTTGCTTTTTCAATTTCTTCAGGATGTTGCTTGCAATAAGATTTGAATACTTCTTCTGAAATCTCTCCGTTAAAGAATGCTTTTTGGATTTTGATAAAATTAGAAGGTTTTTGTTCAAAACCAAGAATTTTCTTCAGATTATCTTTCATGTCAAAAATGAATTCATAATCATCTAACTCTGTTCCTGGTTCAATCCAAGCACTTCCAATTTCTTCTTCAGAATCAACAACTACAAAAGCAGGAGTTTCTTCACTTACATGACCTATAAAATAGTGAATTTCAAAATCCTTACCTGTTGCAACAGCTACTTCAGTAAGGATATCTTCAGGAATGTCTATACCAGTTTCTTCAAGTAATTCTCGTTGTGCTGCAGTACGAAAATCTTCACCAGCATCAACATGTCCTCCAGGAATACACCATTCATCTGTATGATTACCTTGATCTCCTGCTCTTTGAAGAATCAACAATTTCGAACCTCTAAAAAGTAAAACATCTGCATAACGTATCTTGCCTGTTTTAGATTTGAGAATATCATTGTAAACTGATTTAGAAATTCGTTTGCTTTTGTACATTCTCTTAAAATCATACAAAGATTTTATATCTTTCAAGATATCTGCAATTTCATCTTCGCTTTCAAGTTTCTTCATAGACTTCTCAATAGAAGTTTTCTCTTTATAAACGTCTGAGATATTCTTAACATGATCTGAAATGAATTTCTTATTACGTTCCTCAACTTCCTTTCTATCATCATCACTTAAAATTGAGATACTTTTCAAAACGCTATTTTGCTCTGAAAATTCTGCAGCAAGCTCATCTACTCTTAAAGAGTTTCTATAGGATTTTTCAAGTAATTGTCTATATTCTTGAATCTTATCTTCTTTTGATTGAAGACCTAAAAACTTTTTTATATTCATAGCTATAATATTAATTTCTGTTTAAAATTACAATATATTTTTATATCAATCCCCTTTTATACATATATTATTGATATAAAAGGTAGAATTTTTCTTTATAAACTTTATACTGTACAACGTTTTATTGATAGTATCCATTTTTTCAATTCTATCAACAACAGCATTTTTACCACCAAGATATTTGATTTTTACTCCTTTTTTCAAATCTTTAACTCTAATTCCTTTAGCGCTATTTAAATAGAGAATTGTATCACCTGAAATTCTTTCTAAAACACCTTCTTTGTCTGTATGATAATGAATATCGTAAATATCCTCATCTACAGATGTTAATGATTGTTCTATCGAATAAACTCGATTGTACTTTTTATCACTTGTAATAACTAAATCACCCGGTCTTAAATCCTTTAAGAATTTTTCACCTTCAAATGTTTGAATTTCAACGAAACCCGAATTAAAGCCTTTCATATATCTTCTTTTTTAAACAATAAATTCTTTATCACCAACGTAAATCCTAACCTTACTTTCTCTTTGTATTTTTCTTTTATAATCTTTAGGAGGAATGAATGTCTTTAATTCTTCGTCCCAAACATATCCTTTAGGAATATGACGAAGATTACATCTACAATTTCCTGAAATACATACTTTACCATTTCTTCTTATAAATAAAGTATGATATTTTTCAAGTTCCACATCGCAGATAAAACCTTCATACATTTTAAATGTAGGTTTTACTTTCGAACTTTTGATATATTTAAATCCAAATTTTTCCTCTGATTCGAAATCAAGTGCTATAAGAGAACAATTGTAGAGGTCAATCTCTTTGATTAACTCAATACCACTTCTCGTCTTACATACATGAAAATGATTAGGAGTAGTCATTAAATCAATATCTTTGTTCTTTCTACAATACATTAATCCTTTGTAAATTTGATTAACGTATCTTGTTGCTTTTACAAACTCAACTTCTCTATTTTCGAGATTCATTGATAAAAAGTTCTCAGTTTGATTCAATTCAGTAAACAACTTCCATCCTTGATCTGTATAAACTTCAGTTTTTTCATCATAACAAAATGGATGTTGAGGTCCTAAAACAGGTTTCCAATCTTTTCTTTTCAATCCTATATTATCGCCATTAGCTATAAGATCAATTAATTTGAAAATTCTTGGTTTTGATCCGATACCTTGAGTTGTATAAGCATGAATACAAGAAGAACATGCTTGTTGGTAAACTTCTTTATAAACAAGTGCTTCTGCTCCATAATTCTCCATAATTTGTTGAGCAACACCTATCTGATAAATACCCTGCATTTCTGTCTCAACAATTCTACCCCAATCTCTATTCCAATCTTCAAGTGAATGTCCTATATCACTTACAATACTCTGGATTGATTTCTTCTTAAGAACTCCTTCAATCATTTCTTTCTTGATTGTAGTATGTTCAAGTATTCTTTGTTGTTCAGTAAGTAACTTTATCTCTTCTTGTGATACAGTATTATTTATGATATCCTTCATTCTTGAACCCATACTTTTTATATAAGCATAAGAGCGAGTTGCGGCTGCATTAAGCATAGCTTTCTCAGTATTAGAAAATGTTTTAAACTGTTTTCTTTCTATATACTGAGAAAAGTCACTATAATCTATACTTTGAAGTTGAGACGGTGATAAAACACCTGATAACTTACCAAATAAATAGGCTTGATAATATGGAGAAATTTTTCCTAATTCTTTTCTCCATTCAACGTTATTTCTTTCAAGTAATATTTTATCCTCAGGAGTAAGTTGATTAATTCCAAGTATATCGGCAATGATTTTAGCTAAACGAAAATCAATAATACCAAACAATCTTTGTATTTCGTTAGGAGTGAATATCATTTTATTAATTTCAACATTTCTTCAGTCAATGAATTCATCATATTGTTTGTTTGGGTAGCTATCATTACTTGAGCTAATCCTTCATAACCACATTGGACTTTTGGATATCTTATAGGATCTTTAACGTGACGAACAACATTTGATTCTTTAGACATTTGTTGTACTTCAACACCTTTTATTCTTTTAATAAGATGGTTCATAATCATTTACCAAAATTTTTACCAATATAATCAAATGCTGCTGTCATAATAGGATTATCAATTGACTTGTATTTGTCAAACGGATTTTCGCTCTCATCTTGAGATACACCTTCTTCATTCATTTCTCCAGGTACTGAACTTCCAAACATTTCTTGTTGCTGTTTTGACGATTGAGCTTGCTGATAAACTTGATTGAGAATAATATCATTTTCAGGATCAAATTCTCTACCTGAATACTTCTTAAAAATATCCTGCATAGAAACCATACCCGATTCAAGTTTTGTTTTATCAAGATTTACTTGAGTTTCTTCATCTTCAACTTCTATACCTGTAAATACAAATTCATAATCTTCATCAATTTCACTTACAATGTATTTTGTAATAATATTTTCAAGGAAAATCAAAATAGGTTTGAGACCTTTCTCTCTACTATGTTGCAATCTTGCTTTTTGACCATCTTGACCAAATAATTGCGCTTGATTTTTGAATGAAAAACCTAATTCAGAAGGATCAATTCTATATACAGAACAAACCATAATAACAAGAAATTGAGCCCATTCTTGATATTCCATTTCACGATTCGATTTGTCCAAATCAATCCATTCAAGATCAATTCCGTTGATGACAGGAGTTCTCTTTGCATTTCTAACGCCCGTCATCATTTGACTCCACGCTTGTCTAAATTCATTCAAATTTGAATCAGATATATTCGCATTCTTAACATTGATAAATCCTTTAGGAGTTGAACCTATTGAGAAGTTATTCATATTGTATTGAATACTCCATAATACACCTGTAATAAGTTCAACTAATATTTCAAGTTCAGATGTGCCATATCCATTCTTTCTAATATCAGAAGATTTATTTCTAATACCAAATCCAAGTTCCCAAGGATAATAAAGTATAGGTTCTTTAGTCGTAGGATTAATAAGAATCTGTTCATCCCACGTCATACAAAATCTCGGTAAATAACCTTTAAAACGATAATCTTCTAAGCGTTCTCTTTGCTTAGGATCTACACTATCTAAAAAACGAATTAAAGATGCATCTACTGCTCTATATTTTTTAATATTCCATCCTTTATCTCTTACAACTTCAAACGCAAGTTGATCTAAAGTAAGACTATCAAAAGCTATTTTACGAACAAATGTTTGAAAATCGTCAATATTATCCCATTTCTCATTAAATCCACTATTCATCAAAAATTCGACAATCTCTTCAATTTTCTTTTTTTCAACACTGGAAATCTCTTTCTTCTCTTCTTTAAATAAAGAGGTCTTTTTTCTTATAGTAAATCCTTCTTTTTGATCATCTTCTGAGAAATGAAGGAAATTCTGTATTTGTTCAATACGTGTATTAACTATAGAACGAATTATATGAATATTACCCATTCTACGAAGAACTTCAAAAGATAAAATACCTTTCGAGTCTTTAAATCCTTTACCGTTTCCTGAAAGATCATTAGGGTCGAAAAAGACTGATTGAATTCTTCCTGAATTAGGAGTTATTTCTCCTAAATAGAGATTTGCTTTCATAATCTCTTCAGGATTATTTGAATTTAAAGACGCTTGTATTTTACTTTGAAACGCATACGGTATTGATTTTTGCAATCTATTTAATTCATCTAACGAAAGGTCAGTCAGGCTATTGAAGCCTGACTTTTCCTTTATATTTGTTCTTTTTCTTTTTCCCATTTTATCAACTATTATGCAGATACACCAACTTCTTGCGTTAACGTTACGGTTACTTTTTTATTACCTTCACTCATTGTTACTACAGCTTGACCTGTACGTTGGGCAGTTGTTGAATTTGCAGCAGCTACTACAGAATATTCTGTTGTACCTTTTGTAAATCCATCTCCACTTACTACTGTGGTATAATTAACGACAGAAGCTGCTCCAGAATTCTTACCATTTATCTTCTTTTTGCTTCTTAGCTGAAACACCAAATGTTTTTGTTTCACCTGCTGCTACGAAATTTAATGTATCAGGATCTGCATCTAATGTATATTCATAAGTAACAGTTCCTGCAGCTTGACTCAAATTGATAGTAGCTGTTTTATTACTTTCGTTTTGAGTAATTACTACATTTCCAGTTCTTTGAATTTCAGTAACATTTTCTGCTGCAACTACATTATTACCTGAACCTTTTGAAAATCCTGTTCCATTCACAACAAATGAAAATCCAACATCAGTAGGATTACCATTATCCTTACCATTGAGCTTCTTTTGTTTCTTGGAATTTACAGTAAACGCTTTTGTTTCGCCTGTATTAATAAAAGATAAACTTGTAGGATTTGTTGTAATCGTATAATCATAAGTTATACTTGAAGCATTTTGGGAAAGATTAATAGTAATTGAACTTTCATTTTCTTGTGAAGAAATATTCAAAGTTCCTGTTCTTTTTGAAGTTCCAGGATTTTCACTGACTGTAACATTTACACCACCATCAATAATATCGTAACTAAAACCTACTCCTGCTATTTCTACATCAAATGCAACTTTAATCGGTGAACCTGAAGGTTTATCATTGACTAACTTCTGTTTAGTATGTGTTACATCTACAGTTTTAAGTTCTCCTGTATTAACAAATGTCAATTCTTTAGCATTAACTGTAAAAGAGTAATTGTAACTTACTTTAGAAGCTGCTTGCGTAAGAGAAATGTTTAAGACTTTATTACTTTCTTTCTGAGTTACCTTTAAGTTACCATTTCTAACTTGATTTGTAGGATTTTCAGAAATAGTCACAGTACCACCTTTACTTACTGAATAAGGTGAAGCAGTTTCAAAAGTAACTTCTAATGCAGTCTGACTTCCTGAAGGTTTACCATTTACGTACTTTTGTTTATAAGAAGTAACAACAGCTTCTTCATCACCTCCTGTATTAGGAAATGATAATTTAGAAGTTTTAGCAGTAAATGTATATCTTATTTCTTCTGTTACATCAATAAGAATTTGAGCTTCTTCATTTAATCCTTCGGGATATGAAATAAGAATAAGAGCATTATTGAAAGCCCATCCTTTTAATGTACCTATATTGTATACATGTCCAGGTAAAATCATTATACCTAAGGATTTGAAGTAATCTATATCGCCAACAGTATTTTCTGTGACGAATACGTTCAACTGACTGTCTATACCATCAGTAATAACAGTCAGTTGTTTAGATTTATCTTGAGTTGTAAATAAAAGCCTCAACATAAAATTTATTTTTTAGCAGTTAATTCGAATTTTTGAATTCCACTTTCAGCAGTAACAACAACATTTAAATCTTCTTTTGCTGCAAGACCTAAATCTTCTAAAGAAAATGTCATTTCAGTTTCACGTGATTTAAGAATAGCAATCAATCCTTTCTTATCACCACGAATATTTCCATAACGACCTGCTGATTCGTTCAATGTTACAGTATTAGGAAAGTGAATTTCAACTTCTTTTTTAGAAGGAATAGAAGTTCTAATTGTCAATACACATTCGTCATCTCTATTCCATTCTCCTTCTACACCAACAAGTTCATTTAAACCTTGTGGAGTAATTTCAAGAACCAATCCTTCTGTTTCAGCAAAATCAACAAGTTCTTGGTGCATTACAGAATGTCCTACTTTCCAAGGGAATCCAAGTTTCAAAAGTTCATTACTTCCTTCTACTTGTTCTTTAGTAGCGCTAACATCGCCTGGAGAAACAATTCCTCTTATTTCAGTAATAAACACTCTTTTTTGATCACAACTACCGTCAGTTACAACTACTGTGTCAATATTTTTATCTACGTCTATAAATCTATAAAGTCTCATAATCTTAAATTTTTAAATTAAATGTTTTTAAATTCTATTTTTCTCTTTCTTAAAACCGTTCTCATCGAAATCAGCAAGATACTTTTTAATTCGCTGTGGTACTAAATTAGGATTTATCTTTGCTGCATTTTCTATAATAGAAATCGATTCTCTTATAATTAAAGCATTACATGCTACAGAATTAAACCAAGTATAAATTTCAACGTTTCCTCCTTTAACAGTAAAATTACCAATAATATGAGCTACAATAAGAATTGAACTATATATCAATAACTTTGTTAAGATCATTGAAAATCCTTTAGAGGAAAAATCTTTAATTTTCAAATGATAAATCCAACTGATTAAAGTATCTAAGATAACGAGTATCATTAAATACTTTAAAAACTCCCAATCGTTAAAAATATATTTCTCTATAAAAGGTGTTGTTGAAACAAGTGATAAAGGTAAACTTAAAAAGATTGGAAAGTAAAAACTACATAAATAAGATCTTAATTTATTATTCATCTTTCTTTAATTTATTTTTATCACAAACCTTTTTCTTCTTTTCGAGCTTCTTCAGCAAGCTTTTTTATAATTTTAGAACTGCTTGCACCCAAAGCATGAGATCCATCCATAGTATAAAGAACAGTTGAAGGATTTTTTGCTCCCTTTCCTAAATAAGGAATTACAAATGCATCTCCACTTCTTCGGATAGGAAATACTTTGTCATAACGAATACCACTTTCAGAGAGAATCTTTCCAGCATTTTCGTTTACTTTATCCCAAAGTATTTTATTGAAAGTTTTACCTTCGTGTTGAACCTTATTTTCTTTTGAAGAACCATCTGGTGTTTTATCAGCTTCTTGTTTAGCAGCACTACGAGTACCTTTTGTCTTTAATCTCCAACCTTTATCTGTCTTAACGTAAAGTTTACCACCATAGGTTTTCTCTGTACCAATAGGAAGTGCTTTTGCTTTTTCAATTGCATCTTCATCTGCACAATTGATACCAACAATACCTTTCAATATGTTCAAAGGAGTCTCTTTATAACGAAGAGAAGATTTATCATTTATAGACTTGAAAATACCATCAGGTATTTCTACTACTTCTACTTGAGTAGGTCTATAATAGACAAGACTCTTGGTCAAATCATTCTCAATCACAATTGCTTTTTCAAGCATTTCATATTCTACTGCTGCACAATAAATCTCAAAATCATTCAACTCGTTCTTTTGTGCTTTTTCTACTATATCATGTGAAAAAGCATCAACTTGATTATGAGTGAAAGATTCGAGATTATGTTGTTCAATAAATTTATTGAACTCATCTCTCGTATATTCTCTGATATCCATATAATACGTAATTTTAAATTTATTGCATAAAAGTAATCATAAATTTACGTATCTCAAACGATTACATCAGAATTCTTGCTTTATTCGCGGTCCCATATTTTCTTTGTATTGATTGAACTTTTTCTAAAACATTTAACAAAACGTGATTATATAGTAGAATTTCTTCTATTTCAATCAATTCATCTAACATATCATTCCTGTAGAATTCATCTATTATTCTTATGATTTTCCTTGAAATTATTTCATCTCCAATGCAATCTGAATCTATCTTGTATAATTGTGCTTTAACTCTATAATACGCTCTATAACAAGGACTTTTGATAAATTTCAATCTATTTTCAATATTGTTTTTTGCGCATTCACCATTATAACCTTTTCTATCATATATCAATTTCTTACTCTTATGTATAGAACCTATTCTTCGCTCTACTTTAATATGAAAATGTTCAAGCAAAATATTAAGTGCCTCGTTGAGTTCTTTTCTACTATTAGGTGAGAATATTGTCTTTGTTCTTGTTCCTTTATGCTTACGTATTGATTCGTCATTACGAGTTTTATTTCTATATCTAAAATATTTCTTTAATTGTGGTATTCTTTGACTTATTTCTTCGAATTTATGCAGTATATTTCTTACTTTATATATAGTTAATCCTGTTTTTGATGCAATGTATTCTACACTTTCATAATGTTGGAATTTAGACGCTGTTTTTTCAGCTTTTTCAAATGGATCATCATCTTCTTTAATAGGTAGGATGTATTTTGTTATTCCGTATTTTGCACTTATAAGACATTCGATTACCTCTAATTCCTCTATACCAAAATGATATAATTCATCTTTAATCTTAAAGGTAGCTCTCATTGAATTAGTAAGATTGTGAAAATAAATTTTATTCTTATAATATTTATAATCACCGTTTTCATCTTTCCATTCACTTTGTTCATCAGGCAAAGGATCTTCTCTTAAGATTTCAACATAAATCTCTCCTTCTTTATTCTTCAATCTTACAAAATTGTGAAAATAGATGAACTCTGATAAGATTTTCTTCACCTTATCTATAGATAACATCAACTCGTTAGAAATGAGATTGATTAGTTCGTTCTTAGAAGAGAATTTTCTGCAAGGATAATCTTCAACCATTCCTGCAACCATCATTAGGATTTTAAAAACTTGCCTTTCGGCTATATTATATATTTTTTTATTCATGTTATTTTTTGATTTTTTAATGTTGTAAAGATAGATAGAATTCTTCAATCTACAACCTATAAAAAGAAAAATCTGAGTAACGCTTTACTCAGATTAATTTCTTTACTAAAAAACCAAAAAAACAACGAAAATTTTGAATAAAATTCCATAACCAAGCCTCACGGCTTTCTGAGTGTAAAGATACTACCTTTTTTCATATCTACAATCGATAGTGTATAAATCTCTGTCACTCTCATCTATTCTTTATTTTACCTTCAATATCACTATTTATGCAGGTTTGAGAATTCTGAAACCTTATTATATAACATAATTCTATGTAATAGGATTTCTTCTTATCTTTCTTATATTCCTAATAAAGAAGAATAATAGTATTAAATCCCCTTATCCTATAAGGGATATAATAGAGTTTAATCTCTCCCAAACCCGCATAAATAGGAGGTTATAACGATAATACCAAGATTAACGCTAAAGCTATAAAGACAACAAACCAAAGAACTGAAAGTTCATTTGATTCTTTTTTCTGAATTTCTTCTTCACTTTCTCGAGAAGATGATGTAGAAGTACGATTTGTTGTTATTCCATCGATTTTCTTTTCACCTACCATATAAAGGCTCAAGAAAGCAATAATTGGTGAAAATACAATTGCAATGAAAATCCAACTTCCTTGATCACGATTTAATCTTTTAGCGTATTGACCTATAGCCCATAATAGAAAGATTAATCCTGCTATACTCCAAAAAGCACAAATTGTAACGAATGAATAGTAATAAGTTGAAAACATAATTTAAATTTTTAATTAGTTAATAAAAAATATACTTGAATTTCTCCTGTTTTTATTCGTTTTATATAAAGAATTTAGAATATGTTATGATTAACACTTATTCTTAAGTTCTTTAGCGATTTTATCATTATTGAAAAAGTTTTTATTTGATCTTTTTAATATCGATTTCTCCAAGATTTTTTCCAATTCCCATTCGTTCATATTTTATTATACAAGAACTTTTATATTTGTCAAGATTGGCTTTAATTAGTTTCTTTGCAGGAGTAAGAGAATAAAAGACAAACATATCATCCCATTGTTCAATCTCTCTGTTAGATTTAGTATCTATAAACTTATAACAAACTGGTTCACTAAAATAAACTGTATAAGATTTCATAATTCTTTAATTTTTAGTTGTTTAACATTATCTCTTCTTTTTGATATGATAAAAGTCCACCTTATTTTGGAGATAACAAACGTTTATCTCCAAAATAATAATAAATTAAGGACTTTTAAGATATAATGTCAAAAAAGTCCTTTTATATTATTCTCGTTCAACTTCAAGTGATATACTTCGTTGTATTTTTGATTCGTTTTGTTGTAAGAATATGTTTTCTATAGCACCAGTTGATCCACCTACTCTACTAATTGTTATAGTATCATTAGCAAGTTTTGCAGTAAAAGCTTGTAATCCAAAAGCATTAAATGAATAACCAACTGGTTCTTGTGATACATAATTACCGTTTCTATATTTGACTTTAATTGAGTCAACATAAGATTTTTTTGTTAAATATTCACTATTTGCCCATCTAAAAGATGCTGGATTAACAATAAAAGTATATTTATATGTAATAACAGCAGCTTCTTGATTGTATGTGAAATCTATAGTTTTACCACTTTCATCTTGAGTGAATCTATCTATTTCTGAAAGTACACGTTCATTTTGATTTTCACCAGAACTAATTATTACATAGGAAGGTAATCCTTCTCTATTAATTGAATTGAAATTATCACCACTCAAATAACCAACACTTAATCCTACAGGATAATTGAAACCTTCATATACACCGTTTATATATTTCTTTTTATAAGATTGGATATTAACTTGAACATCTCCACCATTTGCAGATATTGTGCCTGAAGTAGGATCAATAGAAAAAACATATTCATAAGTAACTTTACCAGCAGCTTGAGTAACAGAAAGTTCAAGTTTCTGTTTTGATGCATTCTGAATGATAACTACACTACCTCTTTTTTCATTTTCTGTAGTTTGATTTTCTTTTGCACTGATAACAAGTGAATTGTTATCTCGCTTATATGCATTAAAATAATCTGAAACTGATTCTACAGACCAATCTGCATATTGACTGTTGATTTGAGACTCAATTTTAATAATTATGCCTGAGGTATCTTGAGGTAATTTTACATTCATCAAATCAGCAGTAAATGTAATAGAAGATTTTACAACATTATCCATAATAGGAATTTCGTTATCTCTACTATCTATCACATTAACAAGAGATGTTTGTTGCATTATTTCAGATTTTGTCAAAAATATATCCGCATCTGAACCTCCTGGAAATTCAGGTATTTTTTCGTGAATAAGATTTCTTGTTGCAAATTCTCTACTCATAATATTAATCTTATATAAAACGAATGAAAACTATTTTATCTATAAAGTAATTCGTTGAGAGTTTTATCTTTCTTACTCCTTTGAGAAACGTTCATATATTTAGGAAAATCAAGATGTTCTTCATTTAAAAAGTCTACAAACACTTGCCAAGATATCATATAAACTCTACCGCAACGAAAATCCATCTGATACATTTTCCATAGAGGTTTATCTTTATTAACAGATACTTGTTTAGTAATATCTCTATTATTAGATTCAAATTTCTCAGCAAGTTTCATCTTACCAAACCAAGAAATATTATATCCAGGAATAAGAACAAGAATATCTTCTTTAGGATATTCAAGATATTCTTCTATAATTTTCACTTCTTCTTTAGAAATAAAAAGTCTTTTCTCAATCTGTGAAAGGTAGAGACGAAATCCTTTCATTTCGTCTACTACCCAATTATAACCTATTTTATAAGTACTCATAATAAAAATCGTTTTACTAAAAATCCAATTAAAATCGAACTACATCCACACAGCAAGTCTATTTTGTTCCACTTGCCGTTATAGTAGTGGCAACGGTCGCTGTTCTCCTTGATAAAGAGCATAAGCAGTGCAGTGCTGCCACCGAATACTATGGCGGTGGATAGATATACCACCGCACCTAAGATGTTATTTTTCATACCATAAATAATTAGTAAAACACTATACCGTAGCTCCATTGGCATCTACCCATGAAGAAACGAGTAAAAGTGCATCTTTTACATCTTCTTCTGGTGGATCAGGATCAACTATATTACCCCCCCTCGATATTTCGGGAGAAATTCTACATTTACCTATTACACTATAAGCACCAGGCAAACATCTTTTCTTATTATTAAATAAAATACATTTAGACATATTTTTAAAAGTTTTTACATCTTATCCCAGTTTTGTTTTAGCCAGTTTATCTCTTCTTCGGTGAAGCTGCGGTCGGCGACTATGATGGTGCCATGGCAGCCGATAAAAGCAGGACGTTCAGAAGGACGTAATTTCCCAATATACAACTCTGCATTATCTTTACCATTAACAATGTAATCAAGTTTCACTATTCCATTATATGAATTTGTTATTTGATAGGTTATACCGTCTTTAAATTGCTCTACATTGTTCACACGACCAAAACTATAAGTTGTATCTTCATTATATTCATTATAAAATTCAAATCCAAAAGCTCCAGTTCCACTCGTAGTAATTTTAGACAAGAAACAAGCTCTATTTTGTCTCTCAAACCACGTCCTCTCCGCTATCACCGTGTAATCCGTTAATATAGGCATATCATAAGCAACTGCATAAGATTTACCATCATAACAAAGCTGATTAGGATAATCAGGAATTTCTTCTACAGTTAAATTAATATCATTAATAATAGATTCTCCAAAATACATTCTATTATATATAGTATGAGCTATATTACTTCCTTCTGGTATTACTATATCATTTAAATCATACGTATAAACTCCATCTTTGTCTATTAAAGTAATAATTTTTATATATTTGCTATCTGTAGTAAAATATCCGTATTCTAAAGCAAGTTTATCTTTAACATTATTTAAACCAGTTATTTTAATAGTAACTTTATTTTTAACTATACCGTTAATATCATATTCTCCAAAAGTGTCCCAATTACCATTATAGTTACCTTTAGCAATAAACTTATTGTTAAAACGTTCAAAATTATCAAAAGCATTAGCGTTCTGAGATTTAGAAAAATCAATCTTATAAACACCAACACCACTATTCAATTTACCTTTAAAACCATAAAGATAAGCATCATGTTTATTACCGCTAAAGTCTTTTAGAATAGAAGTAGGAAGTTGCTCAATAGTAGCTTCTTCTGTTACTGTTTGAGGATTACAATAAAAACCAAAATTCTTTTGAGCTTTAATGCTGGCAGGTAAATGATAGATACCACTTCTATTAATAGTAATAATACCCGTTGTACCATCTTCCTTGTTATATTGGTATCTTATAACAGCATTACCTGTATATTTAATATCAAATTCAGCAATAGAATTTCCAAAACCTTTATAAGCGACATTATATTTTAGTTCTATACCAGCAGCAATAACTATTTTCTTTTGAGTAGAAGTAACTCCTGTGCTTTCAATTCTCCATTTAGTAAAATCGTCGGCATAACTTTCAATAACATCATAGTTAGTCATACCCTGCTTCTTCGGGTCATACCAAGCAATTATATTTTTCTTAATTTCCGGAGGAATGCTTGTTCCTCCACCTGTTCCATGTCTAAATGGAATTCCAATACCTCTTCCTATCATACTATATACTCCTGGTAGACATTTTTTTCTATTTCCAAATATATAACATCTTGACATTTTTAAACTACCAACCTATATTAAGTTCCGAAGTCGTTCCGTCTTTATACACCATTTCCACTAAATAAGGAATTGGTAATCCGAGATTTGCAGTTACTTCTACTTCAGAGATTGTATAATCTTCTCTGCCACCAACAAGTCTTACTTTGATTGTACCTTCAGTAAGAGGTATTACATAGAAACAATCAGGTCTATAATCTTCATCTTCTTCAAGAGAAGCAGTAGTAATATTCTTATCTACTGTACCAATTTCAATTGCTCTTGAAATAGTAATAGAAGAAACTTGTCCTCCTTGATTAACTATTGCTGTTCTATTATAACTTATATTTTTCTTCATATCTTTTAAAAATTAACGATTGATTCATTTCCTAAATTTGAATACGATTTTAAAATATTGTTATCACTAAGAAGACAACAATTTGCTTCTACAGAAATAGAAATATCGTAACGAATCTCACCTGTTGAATTAATTTTAATAGCTAAATAACCTTCATTAGAATTTGAAGTATAAGCTATAGAAGGTAATGCATCAGGATTTGTATTTGCAAGTGCTTTAACATTCAAAGTGTTATTATTTACATAAAAGTAAAAAGTCAAAAAGTTAGCACTATTATTTCCTGTCCTCTGAACAAAATTAACAATACCTGAACAAGTATTTTCACTTGCATCCAGAGGACATCTAAGAATGTTATAAAAACCAACTCCACCAATAGATGTAACACCTCTAACTCTATTCCTTTGATAAGGAACTGTTTCGTTATTTGTACAAGATAAAGTGCTATTTGTACATTGAATAACAAATCTTCTTACTACCAAAATATTCTTATCATCTTCAAATGGAGCTGAGGATGATACATTTAAAGTCCAATTTGAATCATTAGTATAAGAAGATTTTACATCCCAAATCAAAGTTCTTATTTCGTTGGTTCCTGAAGATACAATAATTAAATTGTTATAATTGGCTTTAAAAGCAAGTTCTTTAATTCCATTTAAATCTAAACCTAAATGATCTAAAATTTGCTGATGAGAAAGACTTGGATTAATATTTATTGTATTAACACTAACGTAGGAAATATTTGCGAAACCGTAAGCAATAAGTGTTTTAGTAAAAGTAACTGTTCCTCCCTGCAATCTAAAATCATAATTGTAATTACCACCTATATAAGATAGTTGAGAAAATGATAATGTATAAGAGTTATCTTTTATAATTGCGAAGAAATTAGTAAAAATAACATCTACTTGTCTTTGTTGGCTATTAACTGAACCTATATAAGGTGTAATTCCATTTAATACATTCTGACAAATAGATTTAAATACTTCTTCGCCACCAAATGCACTTAAAATATCAGAAGATGAAGATGTTGGAGTAAGATTGAGAACCGCAGAAGGAATTAAAATCATTCCTCCTACCTCATTATTGAGAACCTTACCGATAGCGCTATCTATCTCACTTCCAGTGTATTTACTATTATAATCGGCCATATTATATTAATTTTGTGAATAATTCTTTGTAAAAATAAGAAATATTTTTATAAAAAGAAACATATTAAAAGAAAAACCGGATAATCTTTCTCAAGATCACCCGGTCAAACAACTTTTATATGAAGATTCAAATCACAGAATGTTTAAATGACAGAAACAATCATTCCGTAAAAAGAAAGTAACAATGACGTTGTAAATTTACAATGATATTTTCATTTAAACAACTCTTATCTTATTTTCATATTAGATACGGGTCGAACCCAACTGTCAAAGTCCTGACTGCCGTTGAACCAACTACCATTGAACCAATCGAAAACAAAATTGCGTTTGTTTCCTTTTCTCGTAGAACACCAATACCGGTTATCTTTCACTGGTTGTTTTCCGCAGATAGCTAAGGCTGCATTCAGCATAACCTTATGTTCGTACCCTAAGACACTCTCTTGTAGTGTCGGAATGTGCCAACTTAATCCACATAAGTCCAATGCTATGACTTTCTCAGTAATTTCGCTTCCGGATGCAGCTAATGCTTTGGTATTGCCTATTCCATCGGTATCCTTCATACCTTCTTCTGTGGTTGGATATATCTTCCCTGTTTGCTCTTTCTCCCAATCAAGAAGAATATGGGTTTCATTATCCATATCTTCCGGATAGAAGAATAAAGCATTGCCATCATGGATAATAACTACACATTGCGCCTGTTCGTTTTCTTCATGCAGTCCCCAAAATTTAGGTTCTACAAAATTCTTATTGACGGTAAAGATGAATACACCATTACCTACATTTTCTTTTGTGTAAATTCCTTTGCTCATAATAGTTATATAAGTTTTAAAGTTTCTTGTATTCCGGCTTCCAGTGCTTCCTCGTAGGATTTATAATGGATAATAGGTCTATCCGACAATCCTACTAAATCATGTTCCGGAATTGTCAGTATATCATATATCCAATAGTCTCCATACATATAGGATATTTCGATATGAAGTTTTTTGTTTTCACGCAGCCACTTTTGGGCGATATACAATGTTGGACACAAAAATTCAACTGGTTCGTCATCTATTTCCGTACAACACGACATACTTTGCGGAAGGTCATATTTTGTAATAACCTTATTGCGGTCTATTAGGTGTTCACACTTCCAAACGAAACCTTTCTCTTTCAGCAGCTTCGCAGCCTCTAATGTTACGAGTTCTTCGGTCATAGTTCACTCCTCCTTATCTATCTTAATATCTGTCACTTTGCCACGACACTTAAATTCATTATTTCTTGTCCATGATTCCGAAGCTAAATCAATCCAACATAGGCACTCGTTTCCGAACTCACTTTGACATAAATCACGTAACGAACATTTTAAACAATCATTACGTTTCGTTTCTTTCAATTCATGCAGCACCCCGTCTATTATTATTCCGTTCTTTATTTCCATAATCAATCTCCTTTCTCTTTTAACGCATAAGAAACAGCACAGCAGCTACAGCCCAACCGGACAAAGCCATCATATAAAATATGAATTTTGTATAACCAATCCATTTAGCTTCTCGATTGAATTTATTTATTGCTCCTTTTAAGTCTCCGAACCGTTCTTCAATGTTCCACATCACATTTTCTTTGACAATTTTCCTGAATCTCTCCCGTACATTCTCTGGAATGTAGAATCTGTCATCTTTATAGAAGAAATATGTAGAACAATCAATACGACAGTAGTCATTATAGTCCTTTTCAGTATCTATATTGATTGTTATTTCTGCCACGCCCTTTTCTTTCCATAGGTCAATGGCGCGTTTTTCAATTTCTTTCTCATTGAGCTTGGCAAGGTCCGCAAGCTTGCTATACTCATATTCGTCTAACTGTACAATCTTTCTCATATTTAATCTCCTTTCTCTTTAATTCGTTCCAGTACATCCTTGTTGGCTTCGAGTATCTCATCGAAAGAGGGGATGGGAAACCATGCCACAGGCTCCCATAATGGAGGTATACTGCTCATTGAAGTATAAATAGGACTGTCTTTGTATATATCATTGATATAACCGTCCATACAGAACCATACTCCATTACAGTATGTGCCATTAAATATTGCGCCATGCTTGCACATGATAATGATATTCTCATTTTCTTCTGGTAACTGTTCCTTAACGCTTATCCAAGGGTTCTTGGGGTGAGCATCTGCCCATTCTGCCCCAATGGTAAATCCAATCATTTTACCTGATGCGAAACTACTACTGTTACCATAGGGATTGGCTGCTTTTATTTCTTCTTCTCTGTTCATAAAAATGTTATTCGGTTAGTATTAAATCATCCAAATACGCCCATTCTTCAATGGCATCTTTGGAACACTCGTAATCATCACACTCTTCATCGTCCCAGCACTGCTCTGTTACATTCCAATAGCGGACACCGTAACCAGTTCCAGTGCTTAATTTCCCATATACAAGGCATGGTATCTGCGGATAATGTTCATTTTCATATTTTCCATGAGCTTGTGGCACTTCATCTTTGGTCTTATGCCACACGCTATTAATGCGCCATTCAGCACCAGCTATATAAGCCCGTTCTGTTACATCAAGTACTGCATCGCGAGCACCGGCATCATAATTATCTTCTTCAAAGTTTATCTCAAAATCGCTTGATTCCAATATCTTTTGGAGATAGTTGTAGGCTGCTTCTTCTACTGTCTGTTTCATATCTTCTCGATTAAATTATTACCATGACATCACGCTTTCTGGCGAATATAGAATCCGTTATATAGTACGTGATGGCTTTCTCTTCCGCATCTCTCAACAATTCGTGTTTAAGAATCTTATAGTAGGAGTTGGTATGCTCTGTATAGACCATGATTTCTCTTACCCGTTTCAAATCGTCTAAAAAGGATTGAGGGTTATGTTCCTTTATTTTCTTTATATTCATAATTGACCGTCCTTCTTTACAATTCTACCATCGTCTAACAACGTGTATAGTTTACCCTTATATGCCAGAGCAAAACGCCATTGACGGGCACACTTCAAATACTGATGCAATTTGTATCTGTGCGGGTGTTTCTGCATCTTTTTTTCTATTCTTTTCTTCATGTTACGTCATTAATGTGAATTTCTCCTTTCAAAACTCGCTCTACCTGCCTGTCTATTATTCCTTGGAATTCTATTTGGCAAATAAGAGAACAATCAGGCATGATTTCTTCTGGTATTTCTCCACGGTTAGGAGAAAGCTCATCAAGAAATATTTTTCCCGATTTGTCTTTCAGACACGTTGCACCCACTTCTCGTTCAATTACTGCCATTCGGTTGAATACCTCCGGGAAGTCTTTCCGTATCTTATTCCAATAGCCCATACCACCTTTCACACAACCGATGCAGTTGTTGTTATTGTAACCCATCTTGTACATGGCAGGGATTTCAATGCCAGCTTTCCATAGCATACCCATTGCATCCTTTTTGGTTATCTGTCTTTCAATAAGCGGGAATAACGGCTTTGTATCCGGATATTGTTGCTTTAGGCGAATGGCACGGTTAATCTCTTTCGGGTCAAAATCAAATCCCCAGACTTGACCGTCCCAATTTCCCAACTCTTTTTCCAGCTTGTAACGGACTTGTTTCTTTAGTTCAAATGTACAAGCTGCGCCAGTAGGACCATTAATAAATCTTTTCTTAGCCAACACATCCTCTACGTTGAGATACTTATCGCTTCTGATAGTATGTATCGGGCGATTATACCATCTTCCACAATCAGATAGGAACCGGGTGTTATCAGGATGCCCGGAACCTGTTTCGATATAGTAAATCTGCACATCATCATACAGACTTAGTGCTATCTTACAAGCTACTGCGGATGTTACACCGCAAGAAAACCATGCTATTATCATTTTTATTACTATATTTGCGCCACCTATGCGTGACGGGCTAATTTTTAATTAAATAACTTACAATTATGATATTAGATATAAGCCCTGAATGGTTGATTTACATTCTTCCATTCGTAATCGAGTATGTTCTAAAGCCAATGCTTGGAACTTTGTATAGTGAAATCTGGAACCATGTAAAGAAATGGTGGAGTAACTATAGAACTCGTCGTCATCAAGGCGCAATGGTAAGAGATGGGAGACAGCCATCTCAAACAAAAGAATTATTCTTTTTGACCCTCCAGAGGGTCTTTTCTTTTTTATGGATTTGCTCATTACTGTTCCGGTTATGAATTAAAAAGCTCATCCATATCTTGATAATCTATGCAGTTTATAGGGATACATAAATCAGGGTCATCTAATTTAATGTCAGATCCCCAACATTCTAGTTGTTTTGCGCAATCAATACAGAAATATTCTTCATTTTCCATTTTATTCCTTTCTGTTCCGTTTTGAGGGTTATTCACTATCGTATTCTGATATAATTTCCAAAACATCGCTTTGTATTTTTTCATCAGTTAGCATGTGCTCAACTAATTTTTTTCGATGCGAGGGTTTGGCTATAATACACTTCGCTATGTTATTGTTATCGGTAGCCATTATTATAATTCCACCTTCGTGAGTCTTAGGTAGGCGTACTGCCATTTCTTTAGCAAATGCCTCTACGTCTTGAATAAATTGACTTTTCATATTGGTTCCTTTCTATCTTGATAGAATGCAAAATTATCTTCACATTCTCCGTTCTGCGTTATATATTCATTGGTGATGATTTCGGGGTGTTTTGGCAATCGGTAAACTAATCCTCCATACACCCATTCATCGTTTTTTGAGCGTTTCCCTCTGAATTTTATCATTCTCATCCTTTACCTCCTTTCTTCAATTCTGCAATAAGAGCATCGGCAAATTCCACAGAACTTACAGCAACCTCCTCAAAATCTCTCTCTCCAACCAGTACATCTCCATACTGATTACTTAATCGCCCTTGCATAGCGGATTTTGCCAATTCATATCTACGTTGTTCCCAGTCTATGGCTTTTTCAAATTCAAGTGCTGTTCCGGGTATTTTTCTACCGTCTTTTGTTATGAATGAACCGCATGAAACCAGCATAGTACCTGAAGGTTCAACATCTATGACCTCGCCGGTAGCCTTTACTTTAGCTTTAAGTTTTTCAG
>ERZ834859.113-NODE-113-length-103397-cov-5.448250_pt1 | contig 103397 bp, 85 predicted proteins | sample MGYA00519947_ERZ834859 | MGnify/ENA primary metagenome ERZ834859 (study PRJEB31850, sample SAMEA3708763) | human gut metagenome | biome: human gut; feature: human-associated habitat; material: faeces | place: China | collected 2014 ...
TTTGTCGTACCGTTCGCACATGAAAGTAAATACTCGCTTCGCTCGTGCTTCCTTTTTATTCTGACTCCAAAATCCAGCATCTTTCGATGCTGCCGCAGCTCTCCGCGCTGCTCTTTGATTTTGTCGTACCGTTCGCACATGAAAGTAAATACTCGCTTCGCTCGTGCTTCCTTTTTATTCTGACTCCAAAATCCAGCATCTTTCGATGCTGCCGCAGCTCTCCGCGCTGCTCTTTGATTTTGTCGTACCGTTCGCACATGAAAGTAAATACTCGCTTCGCTCGTGCTTCCTTTCATTGTGTGCTCACTAGAATTGCTTTAAGAATCTGATATCGTTCTCGTAGAGGAGGCGCATGTCGTCGATCTCGTATTTGAGAAGGGCGATCCTTTCAAGTCCTACTCCGAATGCAAATCCAGTATATTCTTCCGGATCGATTCCGCACATTTCGAGTACGTGTGGGTGAACCATACCACAGCCGAGGATTTCAATCCATCCTGATCCTTTACAGAAACGGCAGCCTTTTCCGCCACACTTGAAGCATGATACGTCTACTTCTGCACTTGGCTCTGTGAATGGGAAATGATGCGGACGGAATTTTGTCTTGGTATCCGGTCCGAAAAGTTCTTTTGCAAATACTTCCAGAGTTCCCTTTAAGTCAGCAAAGGAAATATTTTTATCGATTACCAGTCCTTCGATCTGATGGAAGGATGGTGAATGGGTTGCATCCACTTCGTCAGAACGGAATACTCGTCCCGGTGCGATCATACGGATCGGGAGCTTGCCCTGTTCCATCACACGTGCCTGAACCGGTGATGTCTGGGTACGAAGCACGATGTCTTTGTTGATATAGAATGTATCCTGTTCATCTTTTGCCGGATGATCTGCAGGAATATTCAGTTTTTCAAAGTTGTAAAGGTCATATTCTACTTCCGGTCCTTCCACAACTTCGTATCCCATACCGATGAAGATACGCTCTACTTCTTCCAGAGCGATCGTATTCGGATGACGATGACCTACTGTATTTTTCTTGGAAGGAAGTGTTACGTCAATAACTTCCTGTTTTAATTTTTCTTCACGGATTGCAGCATCCATTTTCTTCTTTGTCTCATCAAGAAGTTCTTCGATAGCAGCTCTTGTCTCATTCACAAGCTGTCCTACCTTCGGACGTTCTTCCGGAGCTACATCTTTCATTCCTTTTAATACGGCTGTCAGTTCTCCTTTTTTACCAAGGAATTTGACACGTACATCATTTAATTTCTCCGGTACATCAGAAGCCTGGATCTGCTTAATGGCTTCCTGTTTGATGCTCTCAAGTCTTTCTTTCATGATATCCTCCTTAAAACTTGTTTTGGCTATTCATTTGCGACTATAACAGGAAATAAAATTTCCTGTGGAAGAAAAAAGAATGTGCCTTGGCACATTCTGGCACCTGCGGCGATCGCTTGTGACATCTTCCTTATACGCCGCAGTGCACATCCTCGCGGAGCGTTTTTATATATTAGGAAAGAACACTTTCCTAATATATAAAAAAATCGCCCCTAAAAAGGGACGAGATAAATCGCGGTACCACCCTGTTTCCTGCTATTTGAATAACAGGCACTCGGACTGCGTAACGTGCAGGGACGTCGTTTTCTACTTTATTTTCAAAAACGCAGCTCACGTGGGAAATTCGTTTCCTGCCTGAACCGGGGAGAACTTACAGCCGGGGATTCTCCTTCTCTGTCGGAAAACAGTTCACTACTTACACGGTCATTGCTTTTATGATATGTCATATACTTAATTATTGTAACATATGATTTTTTTATGTCAAGCGGTTTTATCTGATAGATTCACCGTTTATCTACGCAAAATCATATTCCGGAACCTGGATGCCGCTTTTTGCAGAACTAATCCTTTTCCAGGATATCCCGCTTTGCATCAACCCAGATACAGTTAATAAGCCCTCCCAGCAGCATCACATACATACAGAAATACAGCCACAACATCACAAGAATGATCGCCGTCATACTTCCATACAGACCGGAAAACCCTTTGAAGATTGTCAGATACATCGAAAAAACAAATGAGATCACCAGCCATCCCAGAGAGCAGAAAATAGATCCCAGAATCAGATCCCTGAACGGAAGCTTCCGGTTCGGCAAAAAGTGATATACCAGAAGTGAAATTCCAGTCATAGCAACAAATGAAATCACCGTTCTCAAACGCATGATCATATCCGTCGTCTCCGCAAGAAACGGAATCTTGTGATATATAAAAATACTGATATTGTTACCAAACACAGAAAGTACCAGAGCCATCACGATCGCTGCAATGAAAAGGATCGTATAGATGGATGCCCGGATTCTTAAAAATACATAATTTCGTGTTTCACGAAGCTCATATGCACAGTTCAGTCCGGTACTAACTGCAAGTACTCCTTTGCCTGCTGACCACAGTGCTACGATTGCAGTGATCGGAATGACCGTCTTCGACTGGTTATATACTTCATTTACAATGCCAACCATAAAATCCTGCATATTTGTCTCCGGAAACAAATTTACCACTGCAGTCATAACATCTGCTTTTGTCACCGGAGTATATTGTATGATAGCAAGAAGCAGCAAAATAATCGGGATCATACTCAGCACAAAAAAATAAGCAGACTGGGCCGCGTATGCTCCCACATGCTTTTGTGACACCTGCCCTGTAATTTCCCGAATCTTGTTTATCGTTTTCATCATATAATAACTCCATTTATCTTATCGGCAGTTTCATTTTTCAAAATAGTTTATCACATTTTCACTTCTTTGAAAACCCAAAAAAACAGTTGCTCTCGCAACTGTCCTTTATCTTTTGTAGTCCCCCGAAATGCCGTTTTCCGTTTTTTGACTCCTAGCACTCCGCTAGGTGGGCGACCGCATCTGCTTTTCTGCCTTCCCCTGCGCAATGAGGGCCTGACATATTACAGAGATATAAGAATCCCGTTTAAAGTATTGTAGGTTCAAAAATACGGAAGTCTCGAACATTCCAGGTTTTCTAAAACCTATTATAGACTATCAGCTGTGTTTTTTCAACTGTTAATAGTTGAAGATATTTACTTTTTTTACCAGAAATTAAAATACGTTTAACGTACCCATTTCCCGCTTTTTCCACCGGACTTTTCAAGCAGATGGATTTCTCTGATCTCCATTCCCCGGTCAACCGCCTTGCACATATCATAGATTGTAAGAAGAGCGGTATTTACCCCGGTCAGTGCTTCCATTTCCACACCGGTCCTGCCGGTACATGCCGTGTGGCAGATTGCCCGAATCCCATGCTCTTCTTCCAGATATTCAAAATCAATCTCGACTTTGGTAAGGTTTAACAGATGGCACAGCGGAATCAGTTCTGCTGTCTTTTTTGCACCCATGATCCCGGCAATTCTTGCTACGCCAAGAACATCTCCTTTTTTCATGCTGCCTTTCTTTACTTTCTGAAAGCATTCTTCCGACATGCGGATCACCCCTGATGCAAGTGCTTCTCTTTTTGTCTCAGCCTTTGCCCCCACATCTACCATCACTGCATTGCCATTTTCGTTAAAATGTGTAAATCCACTCATGATTTTTAACCTCTTTATTTTCTGGCACATTCGCCTTCTGTTCCCCGGAGGATTCCAAGCCCATGTCCAAGTTCAGGAAGCAGAAACTCCAGTGCTTCCTGTACTGCTTTGGGACTTCCCGGGAGATTGATGATCAGCGTTTTTTTTCGGATACCTGATACAGCTCTGCTGAACATAGCACGCTTTGTAATCGTCATCGAATAATTCCGGATTGCCTCTGCTATTCCGTTTGCCATCCGGTCACAGACATTTACTGTCGCCTCCGGTGTCCGGTCCCGCTCGGAGAATCCTGTTCCTCCGGTGGTGAAGATCACATTAAGCTGTCTCTGATCAGCCAGTCTGATCAGCTCTTTTTCCAGTTTTTTCTGCTCATCCGGTAATAAAATCGTTTCTTTAATATCATATCCGGCATCTTTCAACATTTCGACAATCATTGGTCCGCTTTTGTCTTCTCGTTCTCCGGCAGCCCCTTTATCACTTAAAGTAATAACTGCCGCTGAAAATGGACAGTCACTTTTCACCTGTTCCATGACAACTTCATCTCCTACCTTGATATGACCTCCGGTGACGACTTCTGCAAAAACGCCCTCTCTTGGCATAATGCAGTCACCCATTCTCTTATAAATCTGACAATGACTGTGACATTCTTTTCCAATCTGTGTCATCTCAAGTACCACATCTCCGATATGAAATCTTGTTCCAACCGGAAGCGCGCGAAAATCAAATCCCTCCACGATCAGATTTTCACCAAATGCACCATACGCAACTTCTGCCCCTTTTGCACGAAATTCCTGAATCTTTTCATCGGAAAGCAGACTGATCTGACGATGCCATTTTCCACCGTGCGCATCTCCTTCAATCCCCCAGTCCATTTTGACCATGGCTTCACGAACCTCATGTTTTTCGGTTCCTCTCTTTTCACTGATGCAGATTCCCTTCAGTCTTCCCATTTTTATGTTTATCCTCCGATCTGTGACATATTTTTCTGTTCTGTAATAAAATTCTGCTCCTCAAAATGATGCATCTTCGGTTTTCCACGGATCGCCTGTTCGAGACATTTCCGGATTTCTTCTTCCGATCCGTGTCTTGCTGCCTCAAAAACGGAGATAGTATCTGCATAGCACAGACACGCTTTTAACTTTCCGGTTGATGTCATCCGAATCCGGTTACATCTGTCACAGAATTTTCCATGCAATGCACTGATCAGACCGATTTTTCCCTGAAAACCAGGCAGTTGATAATACACAGCAGGTCCGTTCCCAAACCGTCCCTCTAACGGATAAAACTCTCCTTCTATCCCATAAGCTTCTTTCAGTTTTCCAAGCACCCAGGAACCGGAAATGCCATTCTCTGCTCTTCCTTGTCCAATCGGCATCAATTCAATAAAACGGACATCCAGCTTGTTCTTTTTCGCCAACTCTGCCAGACTTTTCCATTCCTCATCATTGACTCCTTTTTGCAGGACCGTGTTGATCTTTACCCGGATCTCGCTTTTTTCTGCCATGAAAATGGATTTTCTGACTCTTTCCAGTTCATCTGCCCCGGTAATCTCCTGATATTTTTCTGGAATCAGTGTATCCAGACTGATATTCACCGCATCCAGCCCCGCTGCAAGAAGATCTTCCAGATTCTCACCCAGAAGAACCCCATTTGTCGTCATTGTTACTTCTTCTGTGCCCGGAATCTGCCGGATCATCCGGATCAGATCTGCGCATCCTTTTCTGACCAGAGGCTCACCTCCGGTAATCTTAAACCTGGTAATCCCGATCCGGACAGCCTCCCTGCAGATTCGTTCAATCTCCTCATAAGTCAGGATTTCTGACATAGGAATCCACTTTGCGCCATCCGGCATGCAGTACCTGCATCGCAGATTACAGCGGTCTGTGATTGAAATTCTCATATATTCAATTGTTCGTCCATAAGAATCTCTCACAGCCTTTTCCATCCTTTCTTAATTCCAGAGTGGTTCCAGTAACACCTCGATCGTACCGCCGCAGACCATGCCTTCTTCCTCCGCATCATCTCCGGTCATATCCACATATTCTGTCTTTAGTCCTGTATTATTTTCATGCATCATGACTCTCGCTTTTCTTAAAACCTCTGCCTCCATACAGCCGCCTCCGATGGTTCCAACACAGCTGCCGTCTTCCAGGATCAGCATCTTGGATCCCACATTTCTTGGTGCAGAACCCTTTCTTGTAATGATCGTTGCAAGCATCTTCTTTCCCGGATGAACGATATCCAGGATTGCTTCCAGCAAGTCTTTCGGATAACCGCAGACTCTCTTGTTCTGATTCTTTACTTCGATGATTTCCGCCATGATCGCCACACCGATCTCCTCCGGTGTCTCAGCACCGATGTTCAGACCAATCGGACTTTTTATCTCGCCGATTACTTCCTGACTGCATCCTTTTTCAATCAGATTCTGCTTTACCATCGCACTTCTTCGCCGGCTTCCGATCATTCCGATATAAGCATGTTCCTTCCCAACGATCTTCTCCAGACAAACCTGATCATATCTGTGACCTCTGGTCAGTACAACAAAATACGTATCCTTGTCTCCTTCGATCTGATCCAGGGCATCTTCAAACGGCTGGCAGATCACTTCCGTTGCCCCCGCATTTCTGGCATGATCGGCAAACTGCGGACGATCTTCAAGAACCGTGACCTTCCATCCAAGCATAATCCCGATTTTGATCACCGGCACCGATACGTGACCACCGCCACAAATGACCAGATGCTCCTGCCCTCCAATTATATCACAAAACACCTGCTGCTCTCTGATTTCATAAAGTCCACATTTTTTCAAGTCACCTGCTTCTGAAAAATGTGCTGAAAAGAAACCGTTTTCTTTACTTTCCCAGATTATTTTTTTCTCTGCCAAAATTGCTTTTTCTCCGGCTGCGGATCCTTTTGCCACTGTCAAAAGAACGTAATCCCCCGGCTTTGGTAAATCTTTTAATATCTCAAATACATTTTCCATCAAATCTCATCTACCCTACTACATATTTATTCAGTCTGTCAAATGCTTCTTTTAATACGGTTCCATCCTGAAACGGATCGGAATCTTCCGGCATTTCATCTCTCGCATGACATTTTCTTTTATCCCCATCACATTTTCTTTGCCATGCAATACTTTTATTGTAACAAATTTTTCCGCCAAATGAAATAAGAAGGTGCAGCTCTTTTTGTCTGCACCTTCCCTTTTCCTTTATTTTGTGATCTGATTTTAAAAATACTTTGCATTCAGCTTTTTGACTGTCCATGCAAACCATACCAGTACTGCAAGTACCAGCACTAACATCACCCAGAATAATTTTCCTGTACTCTGCACGTAAGTATTATACAGATCTTCTGCGCCGTACAGGATCAGCACTACCGCAAGCACAAGAAGCTTCGGTCCTGCTGCTGCCCTGTATGCTTCCTTATCCTTACACTTCTTTATATTCGTATCTTTTGGTACAAGAATTGATGTATTGATGATTCCTTTGAATTTAAGCTGAAACCATGCATACAGGCTGTACAATCCCGCCCCAATACCAATGATCCCGAAAATTCCTTCCATTCCGTTCATTCTTTTGCCTTCTCCTGTCTATTTTACACTAAGAATATTCTTAACAGTCTGCTCCATCTGATCCACATCACATTCCGTATTGTGACGGATCTCGGCATTCATGATCTCTTTGATGGCATTCGGAAGCTCTGTACCGGATACTTTCTGAAGCTCCTCGATCAGTTTGAAATCATCCTGTCCTTTATACTTCGAATCGATCGCTGACATAACGCTTCCTGCAAATTTGTATGGACTTGCTGTGGATGCGATTACTGTCTTTCTGTCATCTTTACTGTCTTCTCTGTAAGCTTTATACACCGTTGCAGCTACCGCCGTATGGGTATCCATTACATAACCGGTATCTTCGTATATATCATGGATTGTCTTTGCGACCTGCTCTTCTGTCGCATATCCTGCCGCAAAATCAGCCAGGTTTGCTTTCATCTCACCTGTAATCGCGTAACTTCCCTTTGTCTTCAGCTCAGTCATAAGATCCGTATCTTTTCTTGCATCTTCTCCTGAGATCTTGTAGATCAGACGCTCTAAGTTGCTGGAGATCAGAATATCCATAGACGGAGATGTTGTAAGAACAAATTCACGGTTACGGTCATAAGTTCCTGTCTGGAAGAAGTCATAGAGAACTTTGTTCTCATTGGATGCACAGATCAGCTTTGCAATCGGGATTCCCATATTCTTTGCGTAGTATGCAGCCAGAATATTTCCAAAGTTACCGGTCGGTACAACTACATTGATCTCTTCATCTTCCGCAATCTCTTCATTCTGAAGAAGCTTCGCATAAGCATATACATAATATACAACCTGCGGAACCAGACGTCCGATATTGATGGAGTTGGCAGATGAGAACTGGTAGCCTGCTTCATTTAACTCTTTTTCCAGCTCTTTGTTCTCGAACATTGCCTTCACACCGCTCTGTGCGTTGTCAAAGTTACCGTGGATCGCAACAACAGAAGTATTGTCTCCTTTCTGTGTTACCATCTGCAGCTCCTGTACGCGGCTGACTCCGTTCTTCGGATAGAATACGATGATCTTGGTTCCTTCTACATCTGCAAATCCTGCAAGTGCAGCTTTTCCTGTATCCCCGGATGTTGCAGTCAGAATGACGATCTCATTCTTCACCTGATTTTTCTTTGCAGAAGTAGTCAGAAGGTGCGGAAGAATGGAAAGTGCCATATCTTTGAATGCGATCGTTGCTCCGTGGAACAATTCCAGATAATAAGCATCCTCCACCTTCGCAAGCGGTGCAATCTCTTCGGTATCAAACTTACTGTCGTAAGCCTTTGCGATACAGCTCTTCAGCTCTTCTTCTGTAAAGTCTGTCAGGAATTCCTTCATAACTGTATATGCGATTTCCTGATAGGTCATCTCTTTGAGCTCACCAAGCGACACCGGAAGCTTCGGAATCGAAACCGGTACAAATAATCCGCCGTCATCTGCCAGCCCTTTTAAGATTGCCTGGGAAGCTGTTACTGTCTTTTCTGCATCTCTTGTACTCTTATAAAGTAAATTCATGGTTCTCCACCCTTCTTATTCTTTCTGATTCACTTCAGCAATCTGCTAAAGTATTTTCCTATTTAGCGATTATAGCATAAGAACCTTTCAAGTGCAATGCCATCCTTATCTGCGTTTCCACATTCGTCCCCACATCCGGCTCAGAAGAAAACACAGGAGCAGTGCCCCGGTCAGAATAACGCCGATCAGAAATACCAGAATCTTTACATAAGATCCATCTCCTGTTGCAACCGTCTTTGCTTTCTCAGTTTCCTTTGGCTTTTCCGGACTTTCCGGTTTTTCCTCTTCTGCCGGCTTTTCCTTTTTATAGGTTACACTCTGTCCTTCGTCCTCCAGATCTGCGTGCACTGCAACCAGCTTCTCTTCCAGATACACTTCCTCAAATACAACAACCTGTTCTCCGTTAAGCTTCGTTGCATCAAACGTAAATTCCATCTGAAGTTCTCCGGAATCTGTATCCGGGATCAGCTTTTTCTCTGCGGTCACTTCTTTTCCATCCTGAAGAACCGGCTTTTTGGTCTCCTTATCCATTAATGTGCCTTTAACTACATATTCTTTTCCAATCTCCAGATTTTTCCATTTTACCCGATCTATGACCGTTACCTGTTCTGTCCGTTTCCCGTTATGCGTTCCCGTTTCCCGGTCAGATGCTCTTGTCCCGATCTCCGGTACGGGATGTTCATCATTTGTCAGTGTCCCCAGATCAATTATTCGCATTTCCTTTGTTACTTCCACCTCAAACGCAGGAATCAGCATCCGGTCTTCATTATTTTTACAAGACAATTCTTCCACCAGATACGTTCCATAAAGAAGCGCTCCTCTTGTATTATCCGGAGTTCCTTCCCCAAACCAGATCCCGTCTTCACTTGTCTTCCCCTCATTCGTGTTGACAGTATGTGGATTCCAGTATGCTCCCGTCGAGGCCTCCCCGTTTTTGTCCGTCAGGATCACATGGCTTTCCCCTGTCGCCTTGGATGTGATCTGAAATGGAATATCTGACAGTCTCTTAAGTGTCTTATCCGCTGCTTTCACCAGCTTTAAATCTCCGCGGATGATCTTTTCTTTTATTTCTACCGGATTCCATATTTTCAGGGCTTTATTGCTTCCATTTTGCTCCGTTCCAGTCCTAATACAATGTGTAACGGTGTCCACCAGATATCCTTCCGGCGCATGCATCTCCCATACTGTAATCGTTCCAAGCGGAAGCTCATTATTTTCAAAAAACGGATCCCCGCTGATCAGGTGCGCCTCATCCATCCGGACCACACCATCCGCATCCGACTTCAACTTCCAACTCCTGAGCGGCACCTTCACACCGATCTCATTTTGATTGTCAAAAAAGCTATCAAAAAATGCTACATGAAATTCTGCTCCCGCAAGAGAAAGTCCTGCCTGCGCCTGCCCTTTCCCTGTTTCCGCATCCTGCTTTCGGATCAGGATTTCCACCTTTGTCTTTTCCGGTTCATCCTGACACTCATAGGTCACGGTCTGTCCGGCATTCACCGTGATCTGCCGCAGCTTTGTGTCCAGTACATAGCCTTTCGGTGCTTTAGTCTCTTTGATGTCATAGGAACCCTCCGGCAGATTTTCTGCCTTCCCATATCCTTTCTTGTCCGTCCGGATTACGCAGACTGCCTCGGATGTCCCACTTTTACAGACGGTATACTCTGCCCCTTCCAGTGAGTAGAGCTGATTATCAGCCGTAATCTCTGACCTTGCAGAGCTCTTCATGATCTCCAGGCTTCCGTTATGGGTTGTCTTAAAAAGATATACCGTTGATCTGGATTTTGCCACAAGCTGTGAAATCTGATTACCACTCGACGGGATAGATGCCGAATGCCAGAACCGGTTATCGTTGCTATTATCTCCCCAGAAAAATCCGATATGGCAGTCTGCATCTTCTTCCTCCCAGGAAACCGGCTCAAAATAGATCACATCTCCTTTTTGCGCTTTTCCGCCCGCAAGCAGCTCCTCAATGGTGTTGTAATGATAGGATTCCACGGCATTGTCTGTCATCCAATGAAACCAGTTGCTCGCATTGACCTTGCCGCCACGGAGACTTCCTTTGTCAATTTCTGACAGATCCGCTCCACATTTTTCCAGAACATAAGCGACAAACCCGGTACAGTTCATTGCCCCATTTCCACCGTAGGCTCCGTTCGGACGCATGCAGTTCTCTGCTGTCAGAGGATATCCGCTGTAAGGCGTTCCCAGATAATAACCGTCCTTTTCGTGGTTTTTTAACTCCTCAAGCACTTTTCCCGGCTCTGCTCCTAATTTTTCATCAAGTTTTACAATCGTTTCTTTCTTTGCGATTCTCTCTGCTGAGTTTGCAGATACGACAGGCATACTGCTGCCCGACAATGATACTACCGCCAGAATCACACTTAGTATTCCGGCAAAATGATTCTTCATATATTTCATAAAAGTTTCTCCTTCTGCCTTTTCAGGTCAGAAAAGAGAATATAAAAGACGAGTACCCTTACTATAAAGGAAGAGTACCCGCTTGTCAATAGCATTTTATTGTTGATCTGCCTCCAGAACGATCACACTTCTCGGTCCCACAAGAATTCTTTCCTCCGAAATCCGTACCGGATTCTGATAAATTTCCTGCTTTTTATCTCCAGTATTTACCGCCACATGCCAACTATATCCGCCCGGAAGTTGTGGAAGTTCTATCCAGACACCTTCCCAGTATGGATTCATCAGAAGATACACACAGTCTTCTTTTGCCATTTTGTTATCATATCCGGCAAACATGACTGCCGCCGTCCGGATCTCCGGTCTGGAAAAATCCAGTTTCCACGGCACTTCACCGTGAAAGCTGATCTCCGGAAATCCAAGACTGCTCGCCCCTGCATCTCCTGTGATCGACGGATGCCGTTTCCGAAATGCCGTCATATAAGCACAAAAATCAAATACATCCTGAAACTTTTCTTTTCTTGTCCAGTCCAGCCAGGAAATCTCGTTATCCTGACAGTAGGCATTATTATTCCCGAACTGAGTATTGCCAAACTCATCACCTGCAAGGAACATCGGTGTCCCTCTGCTGCAAAGCAGGACCGCAAAAGCATTTTTCATCATCCGATGGCGCAGTTCAACAACCATCACCTGATCAGTGTCCCCCTCTGCCCCACAGTTCCAGCTCCGGTTATCGTCACTTCCATCAAGATTTCCCCATCCATTAGCCTCATTATGCTTCTGGTTATACGAATAAAGATCATACAGGGTAAATCCATCATGGCAGGTCAGAAAATTCACAGAAGCATGTTTTCCGCGGATTCTGGTATCATAGATGTCCGGAGAACCGGCAATTCTCTGAAGCGCTGCTCCTGCTGCCCAAAGTCCCCCTTTTAAATATTCCCGCACGTCATCCCGGTATCTTCCGTTCCATTCTGACCATCTGCGGAATGCCGGAAAACTTCCGACCTGATAAAGTCCGCCGGCATCCCACGCCTCCGCGATCAGCTTTGTGTCTGCAAGCAGCGAATCATAGGCAAGATTCTTTACGAGTGGTGGATTTTCCATCGGTGACCCATCCTCATTTCTTCCCAGGATCGAGGCAAGATCAAACCGGAAGCCGTCCACCCGGTACTCTGCCACCCAGTATCGCAGACAATCCTGGATCATTTTGATCACCACCGGATGATTACAATTCACAGTATTTCCACAGCCACTGAAATTATAATATTTTCCATCGGGTGTCAACATATAATAAATCTGATTGTCAAATCCTTTAAACGAAATAAACGGTCCGCATTCATTTCCTTCTGCCGTATGGTTAAACACCACATCCAGAATTACTTCAATCTGGTTATCATGCAGTTCCCGGATCAGTTCTTTTAATTCTACTCCTTCCCGGTTGTATTCCGTTGATGCTGCATAGCTCGTATTCGGCGCAAAAAAGCTGACTGTATTATACCCCCAGTAATCAATCAGTTTCTTTCCATCAACCTCACGGCTCCCCTGCAGTTCATCAAATTCAAAGATCGGCATTAGCTCCACCGCATTAATCCCCAGTGTTTTCAGATAAGGAATTTTTTCTTTGATTCCGGCAAAGGTTCCAGGATGACGGACACTTTTGTCCATCTTCGTGAATCCCCTGACATGCATCTCATAGATGATCAGTTTTTCCATCGGGATCTTATCCGGCTTTTCACTGCCCCAGAAGAAATTATTCCGGACTACTCTGGCACGATATCCCCCTGTATTTAGTGCTTTTCCCCATACACTCTGTCCGGTAACTGCCTTTGCATACGGATCCAGTAAAATATGCTTTTTATCAAACAGCAGACCTTCCTTTGGTTTCCACGGTCCATCCAGTCTGTACGCATATTCAAATTCTTCAATATCCAGTCCGAATACCATCATGGAAAATACATCCCCAATCCGGCAGTTTTCCGGGAATGGGATCACCGCATAAGGTTCCGGTTCCTTTCTGTGAAACAGAAGAAGTTCACATGTCACAGCCCCTTTTGAATGCACTGTAAAATTAACTGCCGACTGAAATGCAGTCGCACCCTCATCACGATACAGTCCGGGACAGATTTCAAATCCATTTACATTTTCTGTCGGAACCCATCTTGGCATCATTTCTTCCAGCATTTTACCAGCTCCTTCCATGTCATGTTTTCAGTATAGCACATTTTTCCGTTTACACATCTTTCCTTTCTGTATATAATATAAAGGATTACATATTTTTTTGCAGCAGACTCAAGGAGGTTTTTTATGACTGCACAGCATCTATATTATTTATTTCAGTGCTTCTTTATATATGCCTTTTTAGGCTGGTGTACAGAAGTTGCGTTTGCCGCTTTTAAAGAACGTCGTTTTGTCAACCGTGGATTCTTAAATGGCCCGATCTGTCCGGTATACGGTTTCGGCGTGGTTGCAGTCATTCATTTTCTGACACCGCTTCGTTCCAACCTGCTCCTGCTATATCTCGGAAGTGCTATTCTTGTTACTGCAATCGAATGGCTGACCGGGTTCATTCTCGAAAAGGTTTTCCATAACAAATGGTGGGATTATTCTAATATGCCGCTCAATCTGAATGGATATGTGTGCCTTTTGTTTTCTCTGATCTGGGGAGTGTTCTGTGTTTTCATCGTAGATGTATTCCATCCACTGATTGACACACTGCTCTCACACATTCCTTTCCTTGTCGGTATCATTCTTGTATGTATTCTGGTGATTGCCGGACTTGCCGATCTCTATGTAACAGCATCCGGTATCCTGAAGCTCAACAAACGTCTTGAAAAAATGCAGGCCATTGCAGACGAACTTCATCAGATTTCCGACAAGCTTGGTGAATCAATCTACAAGCGTACCATTACAGCTATGGAAAAACAGGAAGAGTTCAAAGATACTGTATCTGAGAAGCAGGAAGAATTTAAATCTGCTATTTCCGAAAAACAGGAAGCAATTTCAGACACCCTTGCCGATGTTTCTGACGAAGTAAAAGAACGGATTGCTCTTCTTCGCAGAAGCTACCTGGAAAATGTCAAAGCAACTTCTCATATGCAGAAGCGTATCATGAAAGCTTTCCCGAAAATGCAGAGCCGCAATTACAAAGAATCCTTTGAAGATCTTAGAAACAAACTGAAGGAAATGTCTCTCAAAAAATAACAGGTTGTAAAAAATCCATCTGGTTTTCTTTTAAAAAAAGAAATCAGATGGATTTTTTATCTTTAAAATTATGATGTGAGTATCAAAAGTAAATTTTGCCACTCACTAATGTTTCCTCTTGATCTTGTCCAGATACGGAATCTCGATTGGATCGATTGCATCAAGTGGCTGTTCTTTATTGATCTTCTTTTTGCGTGTGTGCTTTTTCAGAAGTGCACCACCCCGGTTATAAAACCAGAAAGAAAAGATCAGAAGTTTATTGAATTTTCCAATTTTGTCTTTTGTCGTCTTCGTGTAATACTCCCCACCGGACTGGATCTCTCCTTTTTCCCTGATCTGCCGGATCAGATCCAGCTCTGTCTCAATCCGTACCGGAAATTCCGTATACCCCATGCCGACACAGTCCAGCTTATGCGCATCACTTCCTCCGGTTCCCGGTTTTCCATATTTTTCAGCAAGATACTTCGCCCCTTCATTGGACTGTGGTGGCTCACATGCATTGAAAGTCTCTATAAAATCAAATTTTTCAATCAACTCCGGAGATTTCTGCCATCTTTTCGTATTCGTAAAACTCAGATACTTTTCCCCACACGGATGTGCCGGTCCACAGATTCCTCCATTGTGATGCACAAAATCAATCAGCAGCGAAAGCGGAAGCCCTCTCAGCTCCAGAAGGCGCATCTTTACTCCCTGTGGCATAATGATCAGAATGTGTCCCGCATCCAGTGTATCATACTCTATTCCTTTCAATACGACAAAATCTTTGTATTTTCTCCCTTTGACCGTATTCTTCCAGTGCCGATATCCATTATAGGTGTCATGATCTGTAACCAGCATTCCGCCAATGCCTTTAGACTGCAGCTTTTTAATAAATTCTTCAATCGGCACTTTGCTGTCAATTGATCCTTCTCTTACATGACAATGCATATCTATCTTCATATTTTCATCTCCAGATCTTATATCGTTGATACTATTTTTATTATACCTCTTTTTTTATAACGCTGCAAGAAATACCGGTTTCTTCCAGCCATTCCTGATCAAATGCAAAAGAGGATGTATCACATTCTGATACATCCTCTCATCCATCTTATCTATTCTTCATCCTCGTCATCATCATCATCCAGATCGATCAGCATGGTTCTTGCCATCTCTATTTCTTCTTCTTTTGATGTTTCTTTCTTGATCGCATTTGCTCTTCGAACCTGCTTCTTGTTGATCTCACTTGACTTCATGATAAACTGGATCACGATTCCGATAAATGTAATCCCAATCGAAATGATCCACATGAAAATCACATTTTTCAGACCTGCCAGATCATAGATCATCATTCCTGCTCCAAAACCGCCTGCTAATGCCGTCGCAATAATCACAAACGGTTCAAACCAGATCATCGCAAGGATTGCGAAAATCAGTCCGACTGCTCCGCAGACTGCCAGCATGATCCAGTTTCCCGCATTTGTAATCGCAAGTACTGTGCCAGCCATTCCCAGAAAGCATACCCAGAAAGCTCCGAATTTCTTAAATACACTGTTCAGTATTGCAAAAACCAAACCCGCAACACCGGCTGCGATCAGTACCGGAACAACTTCCAGTCCCATAAGATATGTCACGGCAAATCCAAGCAATGCCCCTGCAACAAATCCAATCACTGCATTCCAGACACGGATCAGCTTCAAACCTAAAATTCCAATGAAAACCGATATAACAATTGATACCGCCGAAACAATCACGGCTTCTTTTCCTGCTATAAATACCGCACTGTTTCCCATGATATCCTTCAATACTATACCTATTGATTCCATCCTAATCTCTCCTCCTGTCGTACTTTCCTGTTGTTAAGTCAGACGCTTATTTTGATGAAGAGTCTGAAGATGTATCTGTATCTTCGGTCGTGCTCTTAACCGTTACGCCCTGATCAGCAAAACTGATCGTATTCCATACTTTTTTATGTACTTTAATATCCGTTTTCTTTTTCCATTTCTTACAAATTGACTGATACTGGTCACTCTTTCTCTGTGATACAATGGACTCTTTCTTGGTATCCGTTGCATCACGGTCAAGAAGGCTGACTACTTTTGCAACATAATAGCCATTGTCTGCTTCGATCACGTCTGTTACTTCGCCTTCTTTTAACTTATCAGCAGCTTTGATCAGATCTTCGTTTGGCGATGTCGTATCCGAGTCAAATGTCAGATCGGTGGCTGATGCACCTACTGCTGTTGCAAATACAGAAAAATCTTCTGCCGAAGCCGCATCTTTCTGGAAATCTTCTGCTTTCTTTTTCGCTTCTGCTTTTTCGTCATCTGACATATCTGTCGAATTTCCATCACTGCCCTTTGTCTTTGTAGAGAACAGCACATACTGCATTTTCTTCTGTGCTGCTTCCTCATCGGATACATTCGTATCTACATCCGCAGTCATGGCAGTTTCCATCTTCTTCTGAAGTGTCAGAAGTTCCAGTACTTTCTTTACCGTCTTTTCATCGCCCGATACTGCATCTTTTGCAGCACTGTCATTGCTGTCAGTAAATTTCTTCGCAGCATCCTCGATGCTTTTTTCCTCATCATCACTTAGCGAAACTTTATAATCATCCTTGTGCTCATCCAGAATATACATTTCTTCCAGAGAATCCATGATTGAATCCTTATAATTCTCTTCGTAATTCTTTCCGTCTGTAACTTCTTTTCCCCAAAAATCATCTCCCAGATAACTGCTATATGTTGTTTCAAACTGCGCCTGCTGATATCTTGCAAAAAAGTTCGCCACATCTGCAGTCACTTTCTCATCTCCGACTTCTACCACTGTATCCTGTCCGTTAAACTTGCTTCCACATCCGTTTAAAGATGCAATGCAGGCAACTGCCAGTATACAGGCAACCACTCTTTTTTTCATTTATAAAATTTCCTCCTTGATCTTCGCTCCATTGTACACACTTCTTCACTATGCACTCGTATAGTATATCTTTTTTTTACCTTACTGGCAATCTTTTTCATAAAAAATACACATTATTCTTCGACAAGTCCCTGTATATCTTCGACAATTTTTCCTGCATTTTCAAGGATCTGCTCTGCTTTTTCTTTTTTATTTTTCCGAAGTTTACAATAAATAAAATATGGATTTTCTGCATCTGTCTTAAATGTCAGTTCTCCCTTATATTTTGCCAGCAGTTCCGGAATCTTTGCTACATTTACTCTTGCCTTCTCATACATGGTAAATTTGTATTCATCGCCTTTTTGCTCTACCGAAATTACATAAGCCGCATGTGCTTTCGCCTTCAGCTGTGCGATCATCAGAAGCTGCTGCACCTTGCGTGGCGGATCGCCGAAACGGTCAATCAGTTCTTCTAGCATATCTTCCTGTTCTTCTTCTGTCTCAATTGCTGCGATCCGTTTATAGATATCCAGTTTCTGATACTCATTCGGAATATAAGATGCCGGAATATAAGCATCAATATTCAGATCCACGGTTGTCGCATAGGTTTCTTCCGGGATTTCTCCCTTCAGGTGACGGACTGCCTCACTTAACATCTTACAGTAAAGATCGTATCCCACTGCATCCATATGTCCATGCTGTTCCTCCCCAAGCAGGTTTCCTGCCCCACGGATTTCCAGATCCCGCATGGCAATTTTTACACCAGAGCCAAGATCTGTAAACTCACGAATTGCCGAAAGACGTTTTTCTGCAACCTCCCGGAGCATTTTGTCTCTTCTGTACAAAAGAAATGCATATGCCATACGGTTCGATCTTCCAACTCTTCCACGTAGCTGATAAAGCTGGGAGAGCCCCATCCGATCTGCATCATGGATGATCATGGTATTGGCATTGGAAATGTCAAGACCGGTCTCGATGATCGTCGTCGATACCAGAACATCAATTTCTCCATTGATGAAATCGTACATAATATCTTCTAACTTGTGTTCCCGCATCTGCCCGTGTGCATATGCCACATTTGCATCCGGCACAAGTTTCTGGATCTTCGCTGCCATTTCAGCTATATCCTGGACACGGTTATAGACATAGTACACCTGTCCCTGGCGGGAAATTTCTCTTTCGATTGCCTCCCGGACCATCTCATCATTCTCCTCCATCACATAGGTCTGGATCGGCATCCGGTCAACTGGTGCTTCTTCCAGCACACTCATGTCACGGATTCCGATCAGACTCATATGAAGCGTTCGGGGAATCGGTGTTGCCGTAAGTGTCAGAACATCAATATTTTCCTTCAGCTTTTTGATCTTTTCTTTATGCTGTACTCCAAAACGCTGTTCCTCATCAATGATCAGAAGTCCCAGATCTTTAAATGCCACATCCTTACTCAATACCCGGTGGGTTCCGATGATGATATCAACCTGTCCCTTTTTCAAATCTTCGATCGTTTTTTTCTGTTGTGCAGGTGTGCGGAAACGGCATAACAGATCCACCCTTACCGGAAATTCTTTCATCCGTTGCACAAAAGTGTTGTAATGCTGCTGTGCAAGAATCGTAGTAGGGACCAGATAGACAACCTGCTTGTTCTCCTGCACTGCCTTGAATGCTGCCCGGATTGCAATCTCTGTCTTTCCAAATCCCACATCCCCACAGATCAGACGGTCCATAATCTTTGGACTTTCCATATCCCGTTTTGTTGCCTCGATTGCAAGCTGTTGATCCTCCGTTTCCTCAAACGGAAACATTTCTTCAAATTCTTTCTGCCAGACCGTGTCCTTTTCATAGACAAATCCTTCTTTGGACTGCCGTACTGCATAGAGTTCCACCAGATCTTTGGCAATCTGCCAGACTGCTGTCTTTACCTTGCTCTTCGTGCGATGCCATTCCTGTCCTCCAAGTTTGTTAAGTTTCGGCTTTTTAGCATCTGCACTGGCATACTTCTGGATCTGGTCAAGCTGTGTGGCAAGAATATAAAGATTTCCACCATCAGCATACGAAATCTTCATATAATCCTTTGTCACCTTATCAACTTCTATCTTTTCAATTCCCCGGTAGATTCCAAGTCCATGATTCTCATGCACTACATAGTCTCCCGGTTTCAGATCCGAAAAGCTGCTTATTTTCTGCCCATCGTAACTTTTTCGTTTCTTTTTCTTCTTTGTCTTTCCAAAAATATCTGACTCAGATATGACAATAAATTTAATCATCGGATACTCGTATCCGACTTCTATATGCCCGTAGCATACCATGATCTCCCCTGGATTCACTTCTCGTTCCTGATCCTCACTGTAAAAACTGCTCAGATCATAATCACGTAGATCCTCTGCCAGACGTTTTGCCCTTGTTCTGGACCCAGAAATCAGAACCACCCGGTATCCGTTCCTTTTCAGTCTTTTGAGATCCTGTGTCAGCATCTCAAAGCTGCTGTTATACGGGTTAACGCTTTTTGCCTGGATCCCAAACCGCTTTTTCACAAAAAATGGCTTACATTTCATTTCCAGAGCACACATCCCGATCATACAGAATTTGTTCAGAAATTTTATAATTTCATCAGTCGTAAAAAATTCCGGAGCTTCTTCCATTTCCCCGGTCCTTTCCATTTCTTCTGCACGGTTCTCTCTCGCTTTTTCCACTTCATTTTCTGCCAGACGCCCTTTTTCCAGAAGCCTTGCTGGTTCATCCAGGAACACCAGTGTGTCCTTCGGATCAAAGTAGTTGATAAAAGAAACTTTCCGGTCACTTCCCAGTCTGTCATCTGCCGGATAAATAACGATCTGTTCCAGATTCTCTACAGATCTCTGGCTGTCCACGTCAAAAGTCCGTATTGAATCCACTTCATCTCCCCAGAATTCAATACGGATCGGCAATTCCTCGGTAAGTGGGTAAATATCAATGATTCCACCACGAACTGCAAACTGCCCCGGACCATCCACCTGGGCTTCCCTGTCATATCCAAGTTTTATGATCTTCTCCTTCAGCGATTCAAATTCCAACGCCTCCCCATTGGAAATGGTCAGAATGTCCCCTTTTATTTCTGCTTCCGATGGCAGTTCATCCATGAATCCGTCAATCGTTGTAATGACCGTAACCTGGCTTTTTGCCTCCATCATCATCTGCAAGGTTTCCATCCGCTGTTTGACCAGCTGTTTTCCGTGGATATCTGCCTGATAAAAAAGGAGATCCTTTGCCGGATAATAGCTGGTATTTTCATTTAAAAAACGATATTCTTCGTATAATTTTTTTGCTTTATCTTCACTGGAAAGAACGATCAATGTATGCCCATAATCTTTTCCAAGCGCATACATCAAATGCGTTTTCTGTGATGTCACACACCCGGAAAGAAGCAGCATGCCCGGTTCCCGTCCACGCTCTTCACAGATTTCTTCAATCTCTGCCAGTTCAGATAAAGGAGCCGTAAGTGCATGCATCGCTTTTTGCCTCCTCTTATTCTTTCTTTTTCTGGTTATATTCGTTCATTGCCTGATCGATTGCTCCCTGCATGATCAGAGCAGAAGCTTCACAGGCAAGATCATATCCTTCTTCCATAAGTACACGGTCCTCTTTGGAAAATTTTCCAAGAACATAATCAGCAAGATCATATCCTTTCGGTTTTTCTCCCACACCTACCTTGATCCGTGGAAATACACTACTTCCTAAATTGGCAATGATATTTTTGATTCCGTTATGTCCACCGGCACTTCCTTTTCTGCGGATCCTGAGCTGTCCGACTTCCAGACTGATATCATCATAAATTACAAGAAGTTCTTCTTCCGGATCGATCTTGTAATATTCCACCAGACTACGGATACTCTCTCCACTCAGGTTCATATAAGTCTGCGGCTTCACAAGAAGCACTTTCTGTCCCTCGATCACTCCTTTTCCGATGAGGGCACGGTGTTTTTTAGTATCGACTGCTATCTGGTATTTCTCCGCCAGGCGGTCCACCACATCAAATCCAACATTATGTCTTGTCCCCTGATACTTTTCATCCGGGTTTCCAAGTCCTGCAATTATAAACATTCTATTCACCTCTGCTTTTTCTCTTTCCTGATTCTACTAAATCCTTTCTCTTTTGTCACGCATTTCTCATGCATAAACTATTTTTTCTTTTCATATAGTTTATTAAGCGGCATAACCTGCCGAAATTCCATACTGCCTAAGGAGGTTCTTTATGAATTCCAAAACAAAAATCATCGTACTTCACATGAAAGAAATTATCTATACTGTTATTTTTGCCACTTTAGGTATTCTCATCCTCTGCCTTTTATTCTTTATGTTCTCCGGAGACCGGCATTCCTCTGTATCCGACAAAAAATATACTCCCGGCGTTTATACCTCTTCTTTTACACTCGGAAATGAAGATCTGGAACTGGAAGTTTCTGTCTCTGACACCTCTATCAATTCCATCCGCATTTCCAATCTAAGTGAGACGGTAACTGCCATGTATCCTCTTCTTCAGCCATCTCTTGAGAATCTGGCTGACCAGATCTGTAAATCCCAGTCCCTTGATCATCTTACGCTTTCAAGTGACAGTCCCTATACTTCTCAGCTTCTTCTCAACACCATCCGCGATGCGCTCAAAAAAGCTGCGGCAACCAACTGATGCCGCAGCTCTTTTCCTTTTATTAACCTTCCACGATCAGATACTGTCCGTTCGGAAGTGCGAATACTTCTGAAGCCTCTTCCAGCTCTTCATCACTCATACCACTGATGTCCGCTCCGCTTTCATCCAGATAATCTCTCACATCCTTGATAGAATCTACAACAACCGCCATACAGTCTTCCAAAAACGCTTCTGCCTCTTCCAGTGTCTCTGCAACCGGCTCATCAAAAAGCTGTGACTGCATATTCAGGAATGTCTGCAGACATTCTTCATCATACTCATACATACAGGCAACCCTCCCTTATCTTTCTCACAGAAAAATTTTCTCATCTGAACTATAAATAGTTAAGCAATTCTTCAGCATGTGCAATTGTTGCATCTGCTCCTGTCTCCACAAGAAGTTCTTTGGTCCGGAATCCCCATTCTGCTCCGACTGTAAACATACCGGCAGCCTTCCCTGTCTTCATATCTACATCCGAGTCTCCTATGTATATTCCTTCTTCCGGCGATACCCCTAATTTATCAAGTATCCACAGAAGTCCTTCCGGATCCGGTTTCTTCGGAAATTCACCCGACTGCCCCTGAATATGGTCAAAATATCCTTTTCCAAATGTACTTTCCACTACATCGATCGCCTGCAAATGTGGTTTGTTGGAAAATACTGCAATCTTTATTCCCTTCTTCTTCAGTGAATCTAACATCTGAACAACGCCATCATAAGGACGTACATGGTACATACAATTTTCTCCAAAGATTCTGCTGTACACTTCCATACCTTCTTCAATCCTCTTAAGCTCTGTGTCTCCGGACGCACGAAGTGCACGTTCCATAAGGCATCTGGCTCCATCCCCAACGAAGCTTCGGCACTGATCTTTGGTAATCGTCTCAAGTCCCATTTCTTCTAACGTCTTATTCGTTGAATAAGTCAGCGAATCCAGCGTATTTGTCAAAGTTCCATCCAAGTCAAAAATACACGCTTTATACATTGCTGTTCTCCTGTTCTTCTGTTCTATGATTATAATAGTATGAACCTTGACAAATTTCAACTGGAAATCTCTATTTTTCTATTCACTTCGCAGATATTGTCGCATAGCCCTGAGTGCATTCTTTTCCAGGCGGCTTACCTGTGCCTGTGAGATTCCGATTTCTTCTGCTACCTCCATCTGCGTTTTTCCTTCAAAAAAACGAAGTCTGATAATATACTTCTCCCTCTTTCCGAGTCGGTCCATTGCCGCCTGAAGAGACAGTTTCTCCACCCATCTGTCTTCTTTGTTCCTTTTGTCACTGATCTGGTCCATCACATACATAGCATCTCCATTGTCATTATATACCGGCTCATTTAAGCTGACCGGCATCTGGATCGCATCCAGCGCATAGACGATCTCTTCCTTTGCGATCCCGATTTCCTCTGCAATTTCCTGAACAGTAGGTTCTTTCTGGTTTACTTTGACATAATTTTCTTTCGCGTAAATGGCTTTATATGCCGTATCACGAAGTGACCTGCTAACACGGATCGAATTATTGTCCCGGATGAACCGCCGGATTTCTCCAATGATCATCGGTACCGCATAAGTTGAAAATTTTACTTCCAGCTCCGGATTGAAATTATTGATTGCCTTGATCAGTCCGATGCACCCGATCTGAAACAGATCATCTGGATTTTCACTGCTTCCCGAAAAGCGTTTGATCACACTGAGTACCAGACGCAGATTTCCTTTGATATACTGTTCTTTTGCCTCCTCATCCCCCGCTTTGATCTTCTCAAAAAGCACCTCTTTTTCCCCGTCGCTAAGCAGGGGAAGCTTTGCTGTATTTACACCACAGATTTCTACTTTATTAAGTACCATCTCAATAAACCTCCAAATCTTTACTGGTATAAATTTTTCTCAAAACTGTTTTTATTTATTCGATTCCCACTAAAATATTAAAAATATCGCTCCTTGACTTTTCCCACACTCTTCTGAAAGAATATACATCTTAGTAATATTGTCTGATTTTCTATCATTTTTCTTTAAATTATAGTATAATATACTAAAATAATTTTTACGCAAAGGGGTTGAGTATATGAAACTTACTTTTATCGGTGCCGCCCATGAAGTAACTGGAAGCTGCCATTATCTTGAAGCATGCGGAAAACATATTCTAATAGACTGTGGACTGGAACAAGGACCTGATCTGTATGAGAATCAGGAAATCCCGATCAATCCTTCCATGATCGACTATATCCTCTTAACGCATGCACACATTGACCATTCCGGCAAGATTCCTCTGCTTGTAAAAAATGGTTTTAAAGGAGAAATCATCTGTACATTCGCCACCTCTGATCTGTGCAGCATTATGCTCCGTGACAGTGCACATATCCAGGAATCCGAAGCAGAATGGCGAAACCGGAAGGCACTTCGTTCCGGTGCTCCGCTTTACGAACCACTTTATACTGTACAGGACGCCATGAATGCAGTTGCACTTCTTGCGCCGATCGATTATAACCAGACGATCCAGCTCTGTGAAGGAATCGAACTCCGCTTCACAGATGTCGGTCATCTGCTTGGTTCTTCCTGCATTGAAGTCTGGATCACAGAAGACGGTGTAAGCAAAAAAATCGTATTTTCCGGAGATGTCGGAAATATTGACCAGCCGATCATCAAAGATCCGCAGCATGTGGATGCAACCGATTATCTTGTCATCGAATCCACCTACGGAAACCGGGTCCATTCTACTGTAAAACCGGATTATATTAAGGATCTTACCAGAGTCCTGCGCGAAACCTTTGCCAAAGGTGGAAATGTAGTCATTCCATCTTTCGCAGTAGGAAGAACCCAGGAGCTTTTATACTTTATCCGTGAGATCAAAGAAAATAATCTTTTGCCGGAATATCAGAATTTTGAAGTTTATGTAGACAGTCCTCTGGCGATCGAAGCAACCAACGTTTTCCAGAAAAATGTACAGTCCTGCTTTGATGAGGATGCAATGGCTCTGATAAGTAAAGGAATCAACCCTCTTCTTTTCCAGGGACTGAAAACCACGATCACCAGTGAAGAATCTAAAATGATCAACTTCAATGACAAACCAAAAGTAATCATCTCTGCTTCCGGAATGTGTGAAGCCGGCCGTATCCGCCATCATCTGAAACACAATCTCTGGAGAAAAGAATGTACGATCCTCTTCGTAGGCTATCAGGCAGTTGGCACTCTTGGCCGCAAGCTTGTCGAAAGCAAACCGGAATCAGTCCGGCTCTTTGGCGAAAATGTAGAGGTTAATGCCCATATTGAAGTCCTTGCAGGGATCAGCGGACATGCCGATATGAATGGTCTTCTGAACTGGATTGATGGATTCAAAGAGAAACCATCCCACATCTTTGTTGTACATGGAGAGGATTCGGTTACAGATTCTTTCGCTGCTACCATCACAGACCGTTTCGGCATTCCGGCATTTGCACCATACTCCGGAGGCTGTGTTGATCTCGCAACCGATACCATCCTTTCTGAAGGTATCAGGCTTCCGAAAAAAGCAGTTGAAAAGCCGGCCAAAGCACGTGCTCTTACTGCATTCAACCGCGTGGTTGCGGCAGCCAAACACCTCATGGATGTTGTGCTTAAAAATGAAGGTCTTGCAAACAAAGATCTTGCAAAATTCGAGTCACAGATCCAGAATCTTGCTGACAAATGGGATCGTGACGACAGATAAATACCGATCTTATCTTTCCAGAGACCGGCTTCCGACAAGGAACGCCGGTCTTTTCCTGTCTTTTTCGACAATTCTTTAAAAAAATCCAGCATTTCAGCATGTCGAATAAAATTATTCTGTTTTTCCCATCTTCTGACAAAATCTGAAACACATCTTTTCTATAATAAAGCATGCTTAAGTACCAAATCTATTTAGCAGCTAAAGAGAAAGAAGGATAAGACTATGCAGTATGAAGTATATCTGGATGTATTGTTTCTAGAAAATATGATGATGGATTTTCTGATTCTTCTGGCAGTAAAAAAAGTATTTCCATGTTCTGCCACTTATGGAAGTCTTCTTGCCGGTTCCTTTACCGGTTCACTACTGACCTGTGCCATTTTATTTTTTCCATGCCCGGTATGGACCCGCTATATCCTGCTGTTTTTCCTGGTAAATTCCTGTATGACAGTGATCGGATTGAAAATCCGGACATTTCCCGTTTTTTTCAAAGCATGGATTCTGCTCTATCTTGCAAGCTTTCTTCTTGGAGGTATCATGAGTTGGCTCCGTCTTTATTTTGGAAAATTTTTCCGGATCATATCTTTTCTTTTCACCCTTGGCATCTGTGGTTTTTTTCTTTTATATCATGGACTTTTGTTTCTAAAGAAACTATGGAAATCACAAGATCATAGTTTTGATGTGATTTTAACTGTAAATGGAAAAGATTTTCATCTGAAAGCCTTTCTGGACAGTGGTAATCATCTTTCTGATCCACTGACCGGAAAGCCGGTTCATATTATCAGCAAAGACGCCTGTCAGAAGATTTCTTCCCAAATCTCACCTGGAAGACTCCGGTACATCCCGTACCAGACTATACAGAAGACGACCAGTATTCTTCCTGTTTTTTCTGTCAAGAAGATGAGAATAACAGGAGAATCTGAATTTTTGATCCAATCTCCACTGATCGGTATTTCCGAACAGAAGAATTTTGGAAACGGAAAATATGAAATGCTATTGCATCCTGAAGATTGTTAGGAGGATTATAATGATGATAAAAGTTGCTGTTTCAGATTGTTTTAAATTGAAAATGATTCCCTCTTTCCGCAGTGTTTTCTTCCCGGAAAAGCAGGAAATCCATTACATAGGAGGGACAGATATCCTGCCGCTCCCACTTAGCAGTGAAGAAGAAGGTCATGCCATTTCCCTTCTCGGAGGTGGGCAGGATGAAGAAGGAAAAAAGCTTCTTATTGAACATAACCTGCGTCTGGTTGTATATATAGCGAAAAAATTTGACAATACCGGTGTAGGCGTAGAAGACCTGATCTCCATCGGCACGATTGGACTGATCAAAGCAATCAATACCTTCAATCCAGAGAAAAATATCAAACTTGCCACCTATGCCTCCCGTTGTATTGAAAATGAGATCCTCATGTATCTGCGCCGGAATAACAAGACCAAACTGGAGGTCTCCATCGATGAACCGCTCAATGTTGACTGGGATGGAAATGAGCTTCTTCTCTCCGATATTCTTGGAACTGAAGAAGATACCATTTATCGTGATATGGAAACTGAAGCAGAACACAAACTTCTTGGGAAAGCCATCGGACGGCTTTCAAACAGGGAACGGGTAATCGTGCAGATGCGATTCGGACTCGGAACCCCCGACGGGGAAGAAAAAACGCAGAAAGAAGTGGCCGATCTTCTTGGGATCTCCCAGTCTTACATATCAAGACTTGAAAAGAAAATTATGCAGAGACTGCGACGCGAAATGGTACGCTATGAACAGTAAATTGTGAAAAACAGGGAAACAGTAATTTCTTACTGCTTCCCTGTTATTTCATTCTTATTTCTTGAAGAAATCCGGAATCTTGATAGACTGCTCTTTCACCTTGCTCTGTGGAGTTCTTGCACTCTGAAGCGGTGGTACCTGTGTAGTCTGCTGCTGTACCGGTCTGCCTCCGTATACCGGTCTTTCTACATTGCTGTATTCTCCCGGATTAAACTGTGGACGTGAAATATTGCTTGCTCCCATTCCAGATCCACCGTTCATCATAGCTGCTTTATGTTCCAGTCTTGACTGAAGCTTGCTCTGTGTTCCACCTACATTGTGAAGACCTGTTGCGATAACTGTGATAGTTGCTTCATCTGACTTGGAATCATCATACATTGCACCGAAGATGATGTTTGCATCTTCACCTGCAAGATCCTGTACATATTCTGCTGCATCACTCGCATCCATAAGTGTGATGTCACCTGAAATGTTGATGATAACGTGAGATGCACCTGCGATGGTTGTCTCAAGCAGAGGGCTGGCAACTGCCTGCTTAACTGCTTCAAGAGCCTTGTCATCACCTTTGCCCTGTCCGATACCGATATGAGCAATTCCTTTATCTGTCATAACTGTCTGTACATCGGCAAAGTCAAGGTTAATCAGTGAAGGTACATTGATCAGGTCTGTGATACCCTGGATACCCTGCTGAAGAACTTCATCAGCTTTCTTAAGTGCTTCCGGCATAGTTGTTCTTCTGTCTACAATTTCAAGAAGCTTATCATTCGGGATAACGATAAGTGTATCTACATTTTCTTTTAATTTTTCGATTCCGGCAAGAGCGTTGTTCATTCTTGTCTTGGATTCGAATTTGAAAGGCTTGGTTACAACGCCAACAGTAAGTGCTCCCTGCTCTTTGGCAATACGCGCAACAACAGGAGTTGCCCCTGTTCCTGTTCCGCCACCCATACCACAGGTAACAAATACCATATCAGCTCCCTTAAGTGCTGACTGGATCTCTTCGGCACTTTCCTCAGCTGCTTTTTCACCGATCTCCGGTTTAGCCCCTGCACCAAGACCCTTTGTAAGCTTGTCTCCGATCTGCATAAGAGTCGGAGCTTTACATAACTGAAGAGCCTGTTTATCTGTATTGATTGCGATAAATTCAACACCTGCAATCTGTTCATCGATCATTCGGTTGACTGCATTGTTTCCGCCGCCACCTACACCGACTACAATTATTTTAGCTGCTGCTTCTGATTCATTTGTTTTAATTTCTAACAAGAGTTTCTCCTCCTTCGTCACCTTATTATATTATACACCCTAAATGTCAATATGCGCTTAGTTATACATAAGACTATAATATATTTTTTTCCGAAAAATATCAATAGAATTTTGTATATTTTCCTATTTTTTTATTCACTTGACACAGATTATGTTCCAAGGTCCGGAATCACATCTTTTTCGAAGGTAATTGTAATATTATCTGTGTTAAAATTTTCCAGATACAGGGTTCCTCCCTGATCTCCCAGCTTCTCAAGGATCGGCGATATCTGCATGATCCGTTCTTCCAGATTCGTGTGCCCGACATTGACACATTTGTTTCCAAAAAAAAGATACAGATCTGAACCGGAACAAACAATCTTATCCGGCGCGAGATCACATTTTTTCAGTGTCATCGTCATATCCAGAAGGTTCCCAAATGCTTTTTTGTTCGCCTTGCTGACCGGAAGTTCTTTGTAAAGCTGTACTTTCTTTACTTCCAGCCCTTCAATGCACGGGATTCCATCCCACAGCTCCTTTGTCTTTGCAAGTACGATACCATCCTTGTCAAAATAAATACATTCATCACCTGACACGATATAACCGGCCACACGCTTCTCTTTGATCGTCACCTTCACAGTCCACGGATTCTTCATCGTCACATTTGCCTCTTCCATTGCCGGAAGCAGCTCGTGACTCATCAGGTGGTTCCTGATCATCACATACAGAGAATTGGAAGACCAATTATCATCCTGCACCCAGTCTGCAATCTCCTGTCTGCTAAGATACTGATTTCCTGATACTTCAATTTTCCGTACTTGAAAGAGTAAAAGAAACGTAATCATAGCTATGCAAACCAAAATAATGACCAGAATGGCTTTCATGGCAGCCTGCTTTATGATTCTCTTTTTCCTTTCTTTCTGTATCATCCCATCAGGCATCTTCCTCCTTCCGTCTTTTGTATATCTCCTGTTTAGTCTACCACTTGTGACACACTTAGCACAAGTCCCATTTCAATTAAAAGAAACATCACCGATGTTCCTCCATAACTGATAAAAGGAAGTGTAATCCCCGTATTCGGAATTGTGTTCGTCACAACTGCAATATTTAAAATAACCTGAATCATCATATGTGCCATCGCTCCGGTCGCGATCAGCGCACCAAAAAGATCCCTGCTTCCGGATGCGATCAGGAAAAAGCGCCAGATTAAAAGCAGAAACAGAAAAACGATAATCCCAGCACCCGCGAGTCCAAGCTCTTCACAAATAATTGAAAAGATCATATCATTCTGTGCCTCAGGTACAAATCCCAGCTTCTGTACACTGTTTCCGATCCCGACTCCGAATACTCCTCCGGATCCAATCGCGTAAAGCCCCTGCAGGGTCTGATAACCCTTTTCATATTTTTCCGGATTTCTCCAGATAGCAAGCCGTTCCAGCCGATAGCTTTCAAGGGCAAGAAAAATCCCCATAAAGCAGGCGCCTGCGATTCCCATCAAGGCAAATTGCGCATACTTCGGGCTTGCAACAAAGATCAGGATCACGCCGATTCCCAGAATAATGATCGCCGTGCTTAAATTACTCGCTCCCACAAGTCCCACGATTGGAAGGATCCAGAACATGATCCTGCAAAGTGTCCACATTTTTCCGATTTTTTTTACGTTCTTCGTCACAAGATCCGCCAGAAAAAGAATCAGTGCAACTTTCGCAAATTCTGATGGTTGAAAAGAAAACGGGCCCAAAGCTAACCATCTTTTGGACCCGTTAATTTCTCTGCCAAACAACATGACCGCAACCGAAAGTGCAACTGCTGCCAGATAACCAAATACTGCCAGTCTCTGCCAGATGTGGTAATCCATCCCTGCCACGAACAGCATCAGTACAATTCCAAGCACCGTCGCAAACGCCTGCTTTTTCAGATAGTAAAAGGAATCATGAAATTTCACCTGCCCGTTATATGCACTGGTACTGTATAAGATCACCAGTCCGATCACAACCAGGAGAACAACAATCAACAGAAGCGTGTAATCCATACGCCCCTTTTTCCCTTTTTCCTCCACTTTGTTTCACGCCCTTTGATACAGATTATATGAAATTATTTTATTTCTTTTATAATGCATTCACGTATTTTTTGAATTCTTCCCCACGCACTTCATAGTTCGGGAACATTCCCCAGCTTGCACATGCCGGTGACAGCAGAACTGCATCTCCGGGTCTTGCAAGCTCCACACAGGTATCGAGTGCTTCTTCGAAAGTATCTTTTAAAATACAGTCATGAAATCCGCACTCTGCTGCTTCTTTCTGAATCTGCTCTTTTGTAGCACCGATCAGTACCAGATAGCGGACTTTTCCATCAAAGTTCTGGATCCATTCATGGAAATCGGACTGTTTATCATATCCACCACCGATCAGGATCGTCGGGCGGTTCATTGCCTGGATTCCCTTGATTGCCGCATCCGGATTCGTTCCTTTAGAGTCATTGTAATAGACAACCCCGTTCTTCTCTGCCACATATTCAATACGATGCTCAACCCCCTTAAATGCAAGTACAGACTTACGGATCACATCCAGATCTACACCGTAAGCTGCTGCCATTGCAACCGCTGCCATAACATTCTCATAATTGTGGACGCCAAGGATCTGTAATTCGCCGGTCTTGCAGATGACCGTTCCTTCTTTCTCCTTTTCCGGTTTGTATACAATGTCTTCTCCGTCAAGATAAATGCCCTGTTCCAGTTTATGCTTACTGCTGAAAAATAGAACACTTGCCTGAAATTCATCTGCCATCTTTCTTGTCTCTTCATCTTCATAATTGAGAACGCAGATATCTTCTGGTGTCTGATTCTTCGCAATATTCATCTTTGCACGAATATATGCTTCCATCGTATGATGGCGGTTCAGATGATCCGGTGTGATATTAAGAACTGCGCTTACCTTTGGATGGAAGGTATGAATACTCTCCAGCTGGAAGCTTGAAAGCTCTGCCACGATCACAGAATCTTCTCTGGTATCTGCTGCGGCATTCGTATATGGTGTACCGATATTTCCCACAACAAAAACGCTGTCACGGGCATTTTTCATAATCTCGCCTAAAAGAGAGGTTGTTGTCGTTTTCCCATTGGTTCCGGTAATTCCAAGCACATCTCCTTTTCCACATACATAGGCAAGCTCAATCTCGCCCCAGACAGGAATTCCTTTTTCTTTCATAGCCAGAACAACCGGCAGATCAGTCGGCACCCCCGGACTCATTACAACCAGATCAAGACTTTCCATCTCCTCTTCCGGAAAAGCTCCGAGAACAACGCGGACTTTGCTTCCCTCACCCAGCTGTGCTTTCATTGCCTCGGCATCTTTTTTATCATTTCCATCATACAGAATTACCTCTGCCCCTTCTTTTTCCAATAATCCGCAGGATCCGATCCCACTGATCCCCGCACCGAATACCAACACTTTCTTTCCTTGTAAATCCATTTTTGTAAGCCTCCTATAATGCCAGCAGTGCAACCAGGCACAGAATTGCAGTTACAATTGAAAAAACTGCAACCACCCGTGTCTCGCTCCATCCACACAGCTCAAAATGATGGTGGATCGGCGCCATTTTAAAGAAACGCTTTCCGCCTGTTTTCTTAAAATATGTTACCTGGATCATAACTGATAAAACTTCTACCAGATAGATCAGTCCTACGATGATAATGAATAATGGCATCTGGAGCATGTATGCTGTCGAAGCAACAAAGCCCCCAAGAGCCAGTGATCCGGTGTCGCCCATAAATACGCTTGCCGGATAAACGTTGAATAATAAGAATCCCAGCAGCGCACCTACCACTGCACAGGTAATCGGTTCGATCCCACTCTTTGTTCCGATCGCAACAACTGTAAAGAAAGTTGCCACAAGAACTGTTACACTGGATGCAAGCCCGTCCAGTCCATCTGTAAAATTCACACCATTGACGGTACCGATCACTGCAATAAAAAGTACCGGAATGGCAAACCAGCCGATGTTCAGATATTTCCCACCTGAAAACGGTATCAGCATGGTAAGCGGTATCTTTGCCACTTTCACGATGTAAAACGCAAAAATCGCTGTAATCACGATCTGGAGTGCCATCTTCTGCATCGGCATCAGTCCATCTGATCTGTGAAGAACAACTTTCAGATAATCATCCAGGAACCCGACCAGTCCGAATCCAATCGTTACAAAAAGTACCGGAATCACCTTCGGATACTCTCTTACATAGATCAGCGAAGTGACCGCAATCGCAAACAAGATCATCACGCCTCCCATCGTCGGCGTTCCGGCTTTTTTAAGATGCGACTTCACCCCGTCTTCTCTCTCTGTCTGATCCATCTTGAGTCTTCTTAAAACAGGAATTACCACCGGTCCTGCTGCCACACTGAGAACAAACGCGATCAGCACCGGTATGACCATTGTAAAATCCATAATACACCTCTGTCTTTCTTTTGTTTTCAAAATCAGCCCTTACCTTAAAGGCACAGATTCTACGCTTTAGTATAATGTATCTGCCCTGTTTTTTCAACTGCTTCACGGGTTTTCTTCCCGTTCGATTCCAAGATAGGGAAGAATATTGTCGAAAATATCGCGCACAACCGGAGCTGCTATCGTCCCGCCATAATAGATACCCTGTGGGTTGTAAATAATTGCCATTGCTGCTACCTGCGGATCATCTGCAGGTGCAAATCCGATAAAAGATCCTATATAACGGTTCGCACTTCTTGGCAGCGTCTGGCTGGTCGCTGTCTTTCCTCCGATCCGGTATCCTTCGATCTGTGCTTTTTTTCCTCCTCCCTCGGACACAACCGTTTCCAGTATCTTTCTCATCTTTTCTGACGTTTCTTTAGAAAGAATCCGTTTTCTTTTTCCATAAGAAATCGTTTCTTCTTTCTCTCCACTTTCCGCATCATAAACGGCGACGCCAAAATGAGGAGTGATCCTTTTTCCCCCATTCACCAGAGAACATACTGTTGTTGCCATCTGCATCGGTGTCACCTGAAAAGACTGTCCAAACGACATCGTTGCCAGCTCTACCTGCCCTACATTTTCCTTCTTGTGCATGATCGTTACAGCCTCTCCCGGAAGATCTACACCTGTCTTCCCCATCAATCCGAATTTTTCAAAATATTTATAAAAATTCTCTGTTCCAAGCCGCATCCCTACTTCAATAAAAACCGGATTACAGGAATTCTGCACCCCCTGTACAAACGTCTCGGATCCATGTCCAGTCGTCCTCGCACACCGGATCCGGCGGTCTTCCACAAGCTTGTATCCAGGACAGTAAAAAGTATCTTCTTCTTTGACCACTCCCTCTTCCAACGCCGCCGAAGCAGTAAATACCTTAAAGATCGATCCTGGTTCATAAGTATCATTGATACTCCTGTTCCGCCACATCTGATTCAGCATTGCCTGTTTTTCTTCATCATTCAAAGCGGCATCTGTTCCCTCCGGTAATGTAAACGGGGCATTCAGATCAAACTCTGGAGCATTGACGCAGGCATAGATTTCCCCTGTTTTTGGATTCAGGATCAAAATCACAACTGCATCTGCCTGTTTTTCTTCCATTACTTTTTCCGCAGCCTGCTGTGCATATTCCTGGATATTATAGTCCAGGCTTACCTGCAGAGTGTCTCCGGAAACCGGTTCTACTCTGTCTTCCAGCGTATCCGCAAGCTCAATCCCTCTAGCATCAGTTGTTGTCAGAATCATTCCGTTCACACCTTTCAGATAATTTTCATACTTTACTTCCAGTCCAATGATTCCCTGATTGTCTCCACCGGTAAATCCAAGAACCTTTGAAGCCAGATTGCCATACGGATAGTACCGTTTAAAATCCTCATCTACCTTCACCCCGTCCAGTTCATATGCACGAATCCGGTCCCCGGTCTCTTTCTCCACATTTGTCTTTATTTTTTCTCTGGAAGAAACTTTTTCGACTCTTTTCCGAATCATTTCTTTCTCTATTCCCAGCTCATCGGCAAGAACCTGGATCACTCTATCCGGATCTGTTATCTGACTATGGATAACAGATATGGTACACACCGCTTTATTGGTCGCAAGGACTTTGCCATTTCTGTCAATGATCTCTCCTCTTGCCGCCTTGATCTCCCTCTCTCTTTCGTGCAGCGTTTTTGCTTTCTGTTGATAATACGCAGCATCAAATATCATCAAATACACCAGTCTTGCGATCAGAAAAAAAATCATCAGAAGCGCGCTTAAAAATACTACCAGCATTTTCTTTTTATTATAAGTCTTATTCCGCATAAAAACCCCGAAAAACAGATTCTTACTATTACTGTATGATCTGTCTTCCGGGGTTATACCCAAATTACTCAGCCGGAGCCTTTGTAATATTCAAATACGGAAATGCTTCTGCCATAATATCAGAAGCGAGCTGCGAGATCAGGCTGCTGGTCGCTGACTGATCCGGAGCATTCGGTTCATCGATGACTACATAAATCATAATTTCCGGATTCTCCTGCGGTGCATATCCGATAAAGGATACCACATTCTTATTCTCTCCACGGGGCAATTTTTCCGCTGTACCGGTCTTACCACCGATATCATAACCTTCTACCTGTGCATATCTGCCACTACCGTTCTGAACAACACTGTACATATAACTTTTCAGTTTATCAGAAGTTTCTTTAGAAATTGTCTTCTTCTCCAACACCGGATCAATAGTCTGGATCACATTTCCGTTCTCATCCTGAATAGCTTTTACAAGATGCGGTTCATAATAATCGCCACCATTGATCAGAGAACAGAATCCTGTCGCAAGTTGAAGCATAGTTACGTTAAAATTCTGTCCGAAAGAGTTGGTTGCAAGATCCGTTTTGATCATTCCATCCGGTGACTGTAAAATACCAACCGCCTCACCCGGAAGATCAATTCCCGTATACTGACCGAATCCAAAAATACTCTGGTACTTACAGAATTCTTCCGGTCCGATTGCCAGACCAATCTGCATCAGGGCAACGTTACATGAATTTTCCATAACCTGTGTCAGATTCTGCTGCCCGTGTCCACCATTATCATAAGAGATACATTTAATCTCCCATTCATCGATCTGAAGGGAACCACCGCAGTAATAGGTCTCATCGCCTTTCAGTGCACCAATCTCCAGACCTGTTGCAACCGTAAATGGTTTGATCGTAGATCCCGGCTCAAAAGTATCGCTCACGCAGAAGTTTCTCCAGAGTTCATTCAGAGCATCGATCTTATCGTCACTGCTCATTCCGGTTATTTCTTCCTCTGTATAATACTTGGATAGATCTCTCGGATTATTCAAATCATAGGTAGGTGAGGAAGCCATTGCCAGAACTTCTCCGGTATTCGGGTTCATCATGATCACAGCTCCGTTTTTAAATCCCATCCCCTCCTGCGCTTCATCTGTGTGCGCCTGGTTAAACTCTTCCAGATGCTTTTCCACGATAGACTGCAGGTTCGCATCAATCGTTGTTACGATCGTATTTCCATTTATCGGCTCTTTCACCGTGTTTTCAATTGCTGAGTCTTCATTCTGATAACCATATCTGCGTCCATCCGTTCCATTCAACGTTGAATTATAGGATGCTTCCAGTCCGCTTGCTCCCACATTTCCCGATACGCTGAATCCCAAGACATCGCAGGCAAGTGTATTATATGGATATTTTCTGACATAATCCTCTTCCAGCCAGATTCCTTTGATCTTGGAATTTTTCTTCTCTGCCGCTTCAAATGCCTTCGCATCATCGTAGGAAATTCCTTTTTTCAGAATATTGTACCGACTGTCCGGACTGTCCGCGATAATTGCATCCACTGCCGATGCCTTGATCTGAAAATAACTTTTCAGCGCTTTTTTCGTAGCTGCTATGTTTTCAGCTTTTTTTGTCTCGTCTGAAAGTAAGACCTTTGCATCCAGAATCACATTGTATACACGCTCACTTGTCGCAAGCTTTGTGCCGTTTGTATCTACAATATCTCCACGCTTGAACGGAATCGACTGACTCATATACTGCTGCTGATCCAGTACTGTCTTGGTATAATCTTCTCCTGACGAGGCATTGATATAGGTAATTCTTCCGACAAGAATAACAAAAGCCAGTAATATCGCTATAAAGAGCATTACCAGCTTTTTCTGCATTCCAACCGTGAATTTATGCCTCAAAACGGAAGGCTTTCTTTTTCTTCTTTTTGACATGTTATTCACCTTTGTTCATAAACCTATTTATCTGTTGTCTGTCCAAGCACTCCGCTTTTCGGAATACTTTCGTACTGTTTTACATAATCATTAACCGGGTTCTGATATTCAATAATCTGATCCGAAGTCGCATATCCCATACCCAGATCATTGATTGCACGGTCTCTTACTTCTTCCAGATTCACAGAATCCATTACTACGTTATATCTAGTTGTATTCTCTTCTTTTGCATCTGCCAGTTCCTGCTGCAGCTCGGTAATATGCTCTGTCCGGCTTGTAAGCTCTGCACGTACCTGCAGATACCATACACAGACTACAAGTGCTGCCACTGCTGCAATTGAAAGAAACATCACATATGCAGGATTCATCCGCATTGCTTTTCTTCGATTTTTCAAAATCTGTCTGTCCAGTTTTTTCTTTTTATGTTCTTTTCTTGGTTCCTCTTGTCGCTGTGGCATGACTTCTGCCTGGCGAACTGTATTTCCGTATATGTACATTCCTCGGCTTGTTACTGTACGTCTGTCTGCCTGTATTCTATGACTGTATTTTGCCATACAGCACCACCCTTTCAAATTCTATACGCGCTCAAAGATACGCAGCTTCGCACTCTTAGAACGACTGTTCACTTCCATCTCTGCTTCACTTGGAAGAATCGGTTTTTTCGTAATGACTTTTCCTTTGGAAACTTTTCCACACACACATACCGGGAAAGTACTCGGACACGTGCATGGATTCTCATTCTTTTTAAAAATTCCTTTGACAATTCTGTCCTCCAGGGAATGGAACGTGATGATGCATATCCTTCCTCCCGGATTTAAAATATCGATCATATCGTCAAGTGAATCCCTGAGCACCTCCAGTTCCCGGTTACATTCAATCCGGATTGCCTGAAAGGTTCTTTTTGCCGGATGCCCCGACATCTTCTGAAACTTCATCGGTATAGACTGTCTGATAATCTCTGCCAGCTGCCCGGTTGTTTCAATAGGACCTTTCTCTCTTGCCATAACAATATGTTTTGCTATATTCTTCGCAAATTTGTCCTCACCATAGTCGCGAATGATCCGAAAAAGGTCCATCTCACTGTAGCCATTGACAATCTCCTTTGCAGATAAAGTCTGGCGTGTGTCCATCCTCATATCCAAAGGCGCATCTACGCGATAGGAAAAACCACGATCTGCCGTATCTAACTGATAAGATGATACGCCCAGATCGAGTACGATTCCATCGACCTTGTCAATCCCTTTCTCATGGAGCCTCGACTTCATATCACAATAATTGCTCCTGATTATTGTAACTCTCTCCCCGAAGTCGCTTAATCGGGTGCCTGCCGCTTCAATCGCCGCCGCATCCTGGTCTATTCCTATAAAACTCCCCTTGTTGTTTAAACGCCGACATACTTCGTATGCATGTCCGCCTCCTCCAAGTGTGCCATCAACATAAATACCGTCCGGCTTGATGTTCAGTCCTTCGATTGTCTCATCCAGTAATACTGATTTATGCTTAAATGCCATGGTGTCCTCCTAATTAAAAGATCTATTTAGATGCTAAGTCCCAAATCTTCCATGTCACTTGCAATGTCCTCGATATTTTCCTCAACATCAGCTGTACGCGCTTCCCACGCCTCTTTACTCCAGATCTCGACCTTGTCCAGCACACCTGCTAGAACAACCTCTTTTTCAAGATCTGCATAAGCGCGAAGAGAAGAAGATATCAAAACTCTCCCTTGTTTGTCAAGTTCTCCTTCCGTAGCACTTCCAAGAAAGAAACGCTTAAAGTCTCTGGCTTTTTTGTTTGTAAGCGGTAAAGTTCTAAGCTTCTCTTCAAAGGCTTTCCATTCGTTGTCCGGATACAGAAATAAGCAGCCGTCCATCCCTTTCGTAATTACGAAATGTTCTCCCAGACTCTCTCGTAATTTGGAAGGAATAATCAGCCTGCCTTTTGAATCAATACTATGATTAAATTCTCCAGTCAACATAGGATCACCTTCTTTCAAAGTGGTCTGCCACTTTCCATGCCACTTCGCTCCACTTTCTACCACTTGTATCCATTGTACCCCACTTTTCCGCCCTTTTCAAGCACTTTTTCGAATTTATCCATTCTGAAAAAAGTCCGATAAATCATATTTTTTCCCATTTTTCATTCATTTTGTGGTGAAAAGTGGAGCGTTTTATACTCCATTCCCCACACAGTGCATAAAAAAAGTGGAGAAACCGTTCCACAATGGAACCATCTCTCCACTTTCTTCTTTTCATCTACTCAGCAGTGTTAAGTGACTGGACATAATCATTTACAGCAGAATAATCAACTTCTGCTACTGCTCTTGGCTGCTTTGATTCATACATATCATAAGCGGACCATCCAATCCAGACAACGATTGCAAGTGCAATCAGCCCAAGGATCGTATAATCAAAAGCTTTTCGCAAGTTTTTCTTTTTTTCTTCACGCTTTCTGTTCGCTTTTGCCTGTTTATAATAATCTACTTTTTTCTGACTCATATCTGCAAGTCTCCTTTGCAATCATCTAACCAGTACATTTTATCACACTTTTACGATTGATACAAGCTATACTGCAATAATTACTCCGCCATCATTCGCATACATGCTACTGACACCTCTGGTATCCAGAATGATAATGTCTTTTAATTTCACACGTTCTTCCAGCATCTTCTTCACATCCTGTGCTCTCTGCGGGCAGTTACAATGCGAAATTGCAAGTACCTTGCTCTCCGGATCTTTCAGATCTGCGATCACACAATCCACCATATTCTTAAGTGCTTTTTTAATTCCGCGCGCCTGACCCAACTGACAAATCTCTCCCTTCGGAGTAGCCCCCATCACCGGCTTAATATTCAGTACTGTTGCCGCAATTGCTTTTAATCCTGTAAGTCTTCCATTCTTACGAAGAGTCTCAAGCGTCTCAAGAACAAAATATGTGTGCTGCTCTTCAATATATGCTTCTACAGCAGCTACCACTTCCTTGAATGTCATGCCCCGCTCTTCACACTGCGCAATCTTCATCCCGATGAGCGTCTGTCCTACTGATGCAGATTTTGAGTTGAACACATAAATATCTTTCTCACCATATTCTTCTTCATATAAATTCTTGCCCAGTACGGCACTGTTATAAGAACCGCTCAGTTCAGAAGACAACGTAACAGCATATACATGCTCCGCATCACAGTGATATCCTTCCATAAATGTCTCCGGAGACGGACAACTTGACTTTGGACATGTCGGGCATTCAGCTACGTTCTTCAAAAATTCAGCCTGATTGAAAGATTCATCATCAATTATATGACAATCTCCAACCTCCAGTCCCAGTGATGCTGTCTCAAACCGACCTGAAGCTTTCATCTCTGCTGTCAATTCTCCACAGCTGTCCACAATCACTTTATAACTCATAATCCAAACCTCCGAAACGTGTCATTTGCATCCATTATACGTGGTTTTCATTACCACTTATAACATCATATCACACTTTTCTTTGAAAAAAAAGCTTTTTTTACCCTTCCAGTTTAATTCTTCTGGAAATTCCAAGTGCCATTCCCATCTCTATCATCAGGAACAGGATGGATGTACCACCATAACTGATAAAAGGCAATGTAATTCCGGTATTCGGCATCATGTTCGTAACTACCATAACATTGAGAATTACCTGGATCGCGATATGTGACATAATCCCTGTCATGATCAGTGCTCCATACAGATCAGGTGCGTTCTGTGCAATAAAAAGCAGTCTGTAGATCAAAAGACCGAACAAAACCAGGATAATGATCGCTCCAAATACCCCAAGCTCTTCACAGATTGCTGACAGGATCATGTCGTTCTGCACTTCCGGTATTACCGTCTTTTGCACACCATTTCCCAGTCCTTTCCCAAAAAAGCCACCTGATCCAATCGCATATAGTCCCTGTACCGTCTGGAAAGAAATCGTTGACGCATATTTTTCCGGGTTCAGCCAGGCAATGATACGTCTGAGTCGGAAGCTGGTGCTGTTCTCAAGAAGTCTTCCGAGGATATATGATCCCGCCACAAAAACAGCCAGCCCGCCGCCTGCAATCCACAGAAAAATCTTCTGCTTCTTATGTACGACAAAAAGGATACAGCAGGAAATTCCCATTACAATGATCGCAGAGCTTAGATTATCAGTCAGCACATAAACTCCCAGTGCTGCCAAACCTCCCCACTCCACAACTCCCAGCGATCCTTTCAGGGTGTGTACTTTATTCCCCATTCTGCAGATCAGGTATGGGATAAATATGATCACAGCGATCTTCATAATCTCTGCCGGCTGGAATGACTGGTTAGCCGGAAGCCGGAACCATCTTCGTGCACCATTTACCTCTATACCAAGTGGTGTAAATTTAACAAGTGCAAGAAGAAGCATGGATCCCCAGTAGCTCATTGCTGCATATTTGGAAAACATATGATAATCCAGGCGAGAAACCCACATCATCACAACAATACTTCCAAGTCCGATGAGGCCCTGCCTTTTCAGGAAGTACATCCCATCTCCGTATTCCGTTCGTGCTTCATAGGAACTGATACTGTATAGCATTACCAGTCCAAAACACATCAGAAATATAATAATCGCCAGAAGACTGTAATCAAAATAATGAACCGCCTGCTTTTTTACAGCCTTCCTTCGTCTGCTTTTAATTCTTTGTGCCATTTATTCACACTCCTACTTAAGCTATAACTACAAAGTCTATATCTTATAAAGTATACCATAATATCCCCCAGACGCACAAGCTTTCCGCACGAAAATAGAGCAGGCTAACTTCTATTCGATTTGTATACAAAAAGATGGTGCCGCTTCTTTGCGACACCATCTTTGTTTTACCAGCTATTCTTTATTTTTTAGCAGCAACTGCTTCTTTGATCTGTTTGGTAAGTTCTGGTACGATCTTATTCAGATCTCCAACGATACCATAGTCAGCTACATCAAAGATCGGAGCTGTCTCATCTTTGTTGATTGCAATGATCAGATCAGATTCTTCCATACCTGCTACATGCTGGATCGCTCCGGAAATACCGATTGCAAAATATACCTGAGGACGAACTGTCTTTCCTGTCTGTCCTACCTGAAGATCTTTTGGTTTCCAGCCATTATCTACAACTGCACGTGAGCAGCTTACTTCTCCGCCGAGTGCTTCTGCAAGATCTTCCAGGATCTTGAAGTTTTCTGCACTTCCGACTCCACGTCCACCAGATACAAGAATCTTGGCATCCATGATATCAACCGTCTCAGATACAGATTTGACAACTTCCATGATCTCAACGTATTTATTATCCGGTGTAAATCCTGGATTAAACTCTTCTACATTTGCCTTTGCACCTTCGATCTTAGCGATCTTCTGCATAACACCAGGACGAACGGTTGCCATCTGCGGACGATTATCCGGGCAGGCGATAGTAGCGATCGTGTTTCCACCAAATGCTGGACGAGTCATAAGAAGCTGATTGTGCTTCTGCTCTTTTCCTGCTACCGGTTTGATCGGGAAATCACCGATCTCAAGCTGTGTACAGTCTGCTGTAAGACCTGTCTGTACTCTTGCGGATACTCTAGGACCAAGATCACGTCCGATTGCAGTTGCGCCGACTAACATGATCTCCGGTTTATATTTTTCGATAACAGATGCCAGTGCATGTGCGTATGGCTCTGTTCTATATTCCTTCAGTTCCGGATCATCTACTACGATTACTTTATCTGCTCCGTATGCTGCAAGCTCATCTGCAAGTCCTTTTACGTCAGAACCGATCAGAACGGCTGCTACTTCTGCATTTAAGTCTGCTGCAAGGTCTTTTGCTTTTCCAAGAAGTTCAAATGCGATTCCGCTCAGTTTGTTGTCTACCTGTTCAGCAAAGACATATACTCCCTTATATTCTTCTAAGTTCATGATATTCACCACTTTTCCTTCTTATTAAATGATATGTTTCTCTGTTAATTTTCCCATCAGGTAAGATACTGCTTCTTCCGGATCAAGAGTAACTTTTTCTCCTGCCCCTTTTCTTACTTTGTCAGATGCTTTTGCGATCTTTGTAGGTGATCCTGCAAGACCGATATTTGCATCATCCAGGGTAGTAAGATCTGCTCTTCCCCATGTTGTGATCTCAGCATCACAAGCATCGAAGATTCCGCCTGGTGTCATATAACGTGGTTCATTTAATTCTGAAAGTGCAGTGATAAGGCAAGGCATTTTTGCTTTCAGTACATGATATCTGTCTTCGAACTGACGCTGTACGATCACGCTGTCGCCTTCTACTTTGATATCCTGTGCATAAGAGATTACCGGGATGTCCAGATGTTCGGAAATCTGCGGTCCAACCTGTGCTGTATCACCATCGATTGCCTGACGTCCTGTGATGATCAGGTCATAATCGAGTTTGCGGATTGCTGCTGCGATGGTGCTTGATGTAGCCCATGTATCAGCTCCTCCAAGTACTCTGTCTGTTACAAGAATTGCTTTATCAGCTCCCATTGCAAGTGCTTCACGAAGCACATCGGCTGCTTTTGGAAGTCCCATTGTAAGTACAGTTACTTCTGCTCCATACTGGTCTTTTAATCTAAGTGCGGCCTCAAGACCTGCTTTGTCATCCGGGTTCATAATTGCAAGCATTGCAGCTCTGTTAAGTGTACCGTCCGGATTAAACTGAACTCCGCCTTTTGTATCCGGTACCTGTTTTACACAAACAACTATCTTCACGATTCGTACCTCCTATTTCAATAAGTTTCCAGAAATAACCATACGCTGAACTTCTGAAGTTCCTTCGTAGATTTCTGTAATCTTTGCGTCACGCATCATACGTTCTACATCATATTCTCTGATGTATCCGTATCCACCATGTAACTGAACAGCCTTTGTGGTAACTTCCATCGCTACTTCTGCTGCATAAAGCTTAGCCTGTGCAGCTTCGACAGAGTAAACTTTCTGTGTAGCTTTTGCCATGGCAGCTTTGTATACCATCATCTTTGCAGCCTCTACCTTTGTAGCCATATCTGCAAGCTGGAACTGTGTATTCTGGAACTGGCCAATCGTGCGTCCGAACTGTTTTCTTTCTTTTACATATGCGATTGTTCTGTCAAGTGCACCTTCAGCGATTCCAAGTGCCTGAGCGGCAATACCGATACGTCCGCCATCCAGAGTATGCATGGCGATGCCGAAGCCCTTGCCCTGTGCTCCAAGGAGATTTTCTTTTGGAATACGGCAGTCTTCAAAAATAAGCTCGTATGTTGAAGATCCACGGATACCCATCTTCTTCTCTTTGGTTCCGAATGTGAATCCCGGAGTGTCTTTCTCTACGATGAATGCAGAAATCTCTTTCATCTTTCTGCCACGTTTTTCAACAATACCTGTTACGGCGATAATGATGTAAACATCTGCTTCTTTACCATTTGTGATAAAGCATTTTGATCCGTTTAATACCCATTCATCTCCGTCAAGAACAGCCTTAGTCTGCTGTCCCTGTGCATCTGTACCTGCCCCAGGTTCTGTAAGGCCGAAAGCTCCAAGCTTTCTTCCTGATGCAAGATCCGGAACGTATTTTGCTTTCTGCTCCGGTGTTCCGTATGTCAGGATCGGGTCTATACAAAGAGAGGTATGCGCAGATACGATTACAGATGTTGTGGCACAAACCTTTGCAAGTTCTTCTACACACATTACGTATGTCAGTGGATCGCATCCCTGTCCCTCGTATTCCTTCGGTACCGGAATACCAAGAAATCCATATTTCGCCATTTTTTCAACTGTTGCTCTTGGGAAAACTTCTGTCTCGTCCACTTCCTGTGCAAGTGGTTTTACTTCGTTTTCTGCGAATTCTTTAAACAGAGTTCTCGCCATTTCGTGTTTCTTATCTAATCCGAAATCCATTTATTCTTCCTCCATGTCTTTATTTAGAACATCCATTACTGTGCATCAACCGGAGTTTTTGTGCGGTCTGCATTGTATACATAGAATCCTTTTCCGCTCTTAACTCCAAGGTTTCCACCACGGACCATCTTACGAAGCAGCGGGCATGCACGATATTTGCTGTCGCCTGTTTCTGCATAAAGTACATCCATGATAGCAAGGCAGATATCAAGTCCAATGAAATCACCAAGCTCCAGAGGTCCCATTGGATGGTTTGCACCAAGCTTCATTGCTGCATCGATTCCTGCGATATCAGATACACCTTCCATCTTGATGAAAGCTGCTTCATTGATCATCGGAACAAGGATACGGTTTACTACGAAACCTGCTGCTTCATTAACCTGTACAGGTGTCTTTCCGATTTCTTCTGCAATCTTCTTGATTGCATCTACAGTTTCAGCCGGTGTATTTACGCCTGCGATCACTTCTACTAATTTCATACGGTCTGCCGGGTTGAAGAAATGCATACCGATCATTGGACGGGTAAGTCCGTTGCCGATTTCTGTGATAGAAAGGCTGGAGGTATTTGATGCAAAAATGCATTCAGGTTTTGCAATCTTATCAAGTTCACCGAATGTAGTTTTCTTAACTTCCATGTTCTCAAATGCTGCTTCTACGATCAGATCACAATCTGCGCAGAGATCTTCTTTGAGTCCCGGAGTAATTTTTGCAAGAATTGCATCAACTGCTTCCTGAGTTAATTTTCCTTTCTGAACAAGTCTGTCATAGCCTTTAGCGATTTTAGCTTTTCCGCCTTCTGCCCATTCCTGTTTGATGTCACAGAGTGCTACTTCATATCCATCTACCTGAGCAAATGCCTTTGCAATGCCCTGTCCCATTGTTCCTGCACCAATAATTCCTACTTTCATTGAAATTACCTCCATTTTATAAATTTAAATTTCTAGGGGAGAGTTAATTCTCCCCTTTATTAAACGAACTTATTTATTAAGGAAAGCTTCTACTTTTCTCTTTTCAAGGAATGCTGCCATTCCTTCTTTCTGGTCGTAAGATTCAAAGCATCCGCCGAAGAGCTTTTCTTCTACTACGATTGCCTCATCCATTCCCTTTTCAAGACCTTCATTGATTGCCTGTTTGCAGTGTCTTACTGCGATCGGTGCATTCTTTGCAATGCCTGCTGCCATCTTCTTTGCTGCCGGCATCAGTTCTTCCTGCGAATATACGGCATTTACAAGACCGATTCTGTAAGCTTCGTCAGCTTTGATATTTCTTGCAGTGTAGATCATCTGCTTTGCCATACCAGGTCCGACAAGTCTTGCAAGTCTCTGTGTTCCACCAAATCCAGGTGTAATTCCAAGGCCAACCTCCGGCTGTCCGAATACTGCATTGTCTGAACAGATACGGATATCACAGCTCATGGAGATTTCACATCCGCCACCAAGAGCGAATCCATTAACTGCTGCGATTACCGGGATCGGAAGTGTTTCGATCTTACGGAAAATATCATTTCCTTTCTTACCAAAAGCTTCTCCCTCTTCTTTTGTAAGAGTACTCATCTCAGCGATATCTGCACCGGCTACAAAAGATTTTTCTCCTGCTCCTGTAAGGATCAGGCATCTGACTGCATCAAGATCAACACCGTCGATCGTTGCATCAAGTTCATCAAGAACTGCACTGTTCAGTGCGTTCAGTGCCTTTGGACGGTTAATGGTAATAATTCCAACCTGTCCTTCTACTTCATATGTAATAAATTCCATCATCAACATCTCCTTTTGATCTGGTTTATTAATCACGTTCTACGATTGTAGCGCATCCCATTCCGCCACCGATACAAAGTGTTGCAAGACCTTTCTTTGCATCACGTTTCTGCATCTCATGAAGAAGTGTAACAAGGATACGGCATCCTGAAGCTCCTACCGGATGTCCGAGAGCAATTGCTCCACCGTTTACATTTACTTTATCCATGTCGAATTTCAGATCATGTGCTACTGCAAGTGACTGTGCTGCGAAAGCTTCGTTTGCTTCGATCAGATCCATATCATCTACAGAAAGCCCTGTCTTAGCCATTACTTTATTCGTAGCTGCAACCGGTCCGACACCCATGATAGATGGATCTACTCCGCCGAGTGCTCCTGCTACCCATGTTGCCATCGGTGTAACACCGAGCTCTTTTGCTTTTTCTTCACTCATAACAACGATTGCTGCTGCTCCGTCATTGATGCTGGAAGCATTTGCTGCTGTTACAATACCATCTTTTTTGAATGCCGGACGAAGTCTTGCGATTCCTTCTGCTGTTGTTCCCGGACGCGGTCCTTCATCTGTATCAACTACGATGGTTTCTTTTTTCTTCTTCACTTCTACAGGAACAATCTCATCTTTGAATTTTCCTGCTTCGATTGCTGCGCAGGCTTTCTGCTGGCTTGCTGCTGCAAATTCATCAAGCTGTTCTCTTGTGAGTCCCCACTGTTCTGCTACATTCTCAGCAGTGATTCCCATGTGATAGTCATTGAATGCATCCCAAAGTGCGTCATTTACCATTGTATCGATCATCGGTGCATTACCCATTCTGTATCCATAACGTGCGTTTTTCAGTGCATATGGAGCCATAGACATATTTTCCATACCGCCTGCTACAACGATATCAGCATCTCCTGCCTGAATCATCTGTGCAGCCATGTTCACACAGTTAAGTCCGGATCCGCAAACAACGTTAACCGTAACTGCCGGTGTCTCGACCGGAAGACCTGCTTTTAAAGAAGCCTGACGTGCAACGTTCTGTCCAAGACCTGCCTGGATTACACAACCCATATATACATGATCAACCTGTTCCGGAGCAACACCTGCTCTATTTAAAGCTTCTTTGATAACGATAGATCCTAATTCCGGTGCCGGAGTTGTAGAAAGAGCTCCACCCATACTTCCGATTGCTGTACGACACGCACCTGCTAACACGATTTTCTTTGCCATCACTTTTTCCTCCTTTTACATCTTAATGGTAAGTATCACTTCTTATTAGATATATACTGTTTTACTTTCCGTTTTTAAGATTTTCGCAAGGGACTTTTTTGTCCTCTTTTTTTAATATACTACCCATTTCCCGTTCTGTCAAATATTTATCAATCATTTTTTATCATTTAATTTTCTTTTAACATTTTCACCAACATTTTTTCACAATACATCTGCATTATTCGTCATTTCCAACACACCACTTTTATATTGACCTTTCCCAGATATGGTGCTACACTTAAGATTGTTAAAAATTATTCAACCAGAATACTATAATTAAATTATGAATGAGAAGGTGTGAAAATGAGCAAAAGTTTTGAAGAATTAATCTCAAAAGCAAATCAAAAAACCTTAAAGAAAGTCTCTGTTTCCAACGCACAGGATGAGCCGGTACTGCAGGCTGTCAAAGCTGCAAAAGAGCAAAATATCGCAACAGCCATCCTTGTCGGTGATGAAGCCAAGATCCGCGAGATTGCCGCTTCTATTGATATGGATCTGACAGATTTCGAGATCATCAATGAGCCTGATACCGAAGCAGCTGCATTAAAGGCTGTTGAGCTTGTACACAACGGCAAAGCTGATATCCTTTTAAAAGGATTGCTTGAAACAAAGACATTCTTAAAGAGCGTATTGAATAAAGAAGTCGGACTTCGTACCGGAAAGATGCTTTCCCATGTATGTGTATTTGAGATTGAAGGCATTAACCGTCTTCTGTTCTTCACAGACGTAGCTTTCAATACATATCCAACCCTTGCAGATAAAGTCAATATCATCAACAATGCAGTAGAAGTCGCACATGCATGTGGCATCGAATGCCCGAAGGTTGCTCCTCTGTGTGCAGTTGAGACAGTGAATCCAAAGATGCAGCCAACAGTCGATGCCGATAATCTCACCAAGATGTACGAGGGTGGCGATTTCAAAGGATGCCAGATCTACGGACCACTTTCCATGGATCTTGCGATTGATCCGGAAGCAGCTGTTCACAAAGGTGTGACTAATCCAGTAGCCGGACATGCTGATATTCTCCTCTTCCCGAATATCGATGCAGGAAATATCACATATAAGATTCTTGTCCGCACTGCAAAGGTCAAGATCGGTAACGTACTTGTCGGAACAAGCGCTCCAGTTGTACTTACATCACGTTCTGATGATTTCCAGACAAAACTGAATTCTATCGCTCTTGCGACCGTAATCGCAGGATCGATCACAGACTAAGGAGGATCTTTTTATGAGCTATAAAATTTTAGTAATCAACCCGGGATCTACTTCTACCAAGATCGGTGTGTACGAAGACGAAACTTTGTTATTCGAAGAAACACTCCGTCATTCCACCGAAGAGATTGCAAAATATGCAACCATCGTTGACCAGAAAGATTTCCGTAAAGAACTGATCGTAGATATTCTCGCAAAGAACAGCTTCGACATCAAATCTCTGAATGTTGTAGTAGGACGAGGCGGACTTTTAAAACCGATCCCAGGTGGAACCTATCCAGTATCTGACGCACTTCTTGCTGACTTAAAAGCAGGTGTGCAAGGACAGCATGCATCGAACCTTGGAGGCATCCTTGCCCGCGAAATCGGTGATGAGATCGGAGTTCCTTCTTACATTGTTGACCCGGTTGTTGTCGATGAGATGGAACCTGTTGCAAGATATTCCGGAATCCCGGAACTTCCGCGTATCAGTATCTTCCACGCACTGAACCAGAAAGCAGTTGCCAAACGCTACGCCAAAGAACAGAACGTATCTTATGACTCCCTAAACCTGGTCGTTGTACATATGGGCGGCGGTGTATCTGTCGGTGCTCATAAAAATGGCAAAGTTGTCGATGTCAACAACACGCTTGACGGAGACGGACCTTTCTCACCGGAACGTTCCGGCGGTGTACCGGCAGGCGCACTCGTAAAAATGTGTTTCTCCGGTCAATACACACAGGCTGAAGTATACAAAAAGATCAATGGGAAAGGCGGTCTCAACGGATACCTTGGAACCAACAACATGCGCGACGTTGCAGAACGTGCCTTTGAAAAGGGTGACGAAGAAGCAGCCGGTGTATTCCACGCATTCACTTACCAGGTTGCCAAAGAAGTCGGCGCCATGGCAGCCGTACTTAACGGCAAAGTAGACCAGATCCTTCTCACCGGCGGTATCGCATACAGCGATTATGTAACATCCGAGATCAAGGAAAAAGTCGGATTCATCGCCCCAATCACCGTCTACCCGGGTGAAGACGAACTCCTCGCTCTCGCTCAAGGCGCTCTCCGTGTATTAAACGGCGAAGAAAAACCTCTGGTATATTAATTTTTTTCAAAGCCCTAAAACATGCAAAACGCATATATCTCATCGTAGAAAAAAGTCTGGCACACCTCGCCAGACTTTTTTAGTTACTACGCTTTTATTTAATAATGTCAATAGCTTCGAGAAACGCATTATCTTTTGCCCAATTTGTCAACACAACCTAAATCATTCAAAAAAAGAGCAGACACTAAAAAAGCATCCACCCTTTTTTTCTATCCCTAATCTCTTTTAACTACAGCAGAGCATCCCATTCCGCCACCAACACAAAGTGTTGCAAGTCCTGTATGTACATCTTCTTTCTGCATCTCATACAACAAGCTTACAAGGATTCTTGCACCTGAGCAGCCAACCGGATGTCCGAGAGCAATTGCTCCACCATTGACATTCAGCTTACTAAGATCAAATCCAAGATCTTTTCCAACAGCTACAGACTGTGCTGCAAATGCTTCGTTTGCTTCGATCAGATCAAAATCTCCGATCTCCATTCCCAGCTTCTTCATAACCTTACGTGTTGAATAAACCGGTCCGATTCCCATGATTGCCGGATCACATCCTGCGAGTTCTCCGCCGATCCATGTTGCCATAGGTGTTACACCAAGCTCTTTTGCTTTTTCTTCGCTCATAACGATAAGTGCAGCTGCGCCATCATTGATTCCGGATGCGTTACCTGCTGTAACCATACCGTCTTTCTTAAATGCAGGACGAAGTTTTGCAAGACCTTCTTTTGTGATTCCTTTACGAGGACCTTCATCTGTATCTACAAGAATCGTTTCTTTTTTCTTCTTCACTTCGACCGGAACAATCTCGTCTTTAAATTTACCTTCTGCCATTGCTTTTTCACATTTGTTCTGAGACCATGCTGCAAATTCATCCAGTTCTTCTCTTGTAAGTCCCCACTGTTCGCAGATATTTTCTGCTGTGATTCCCATGTGATAATTATGGAATGCGTCGGTCAGACCATCCTTGATCATAGCATCTTCGATTGTCGCATTTCCCATACGATATCCATAACGTCCGTTTCTCAACATGTACGGAGCCATTGTCATATTTTCCATACCACCTGCAACGATGATATCTGCATCTCCAGCTGCGATCAGCTTCGCTGCAAGGTTTACACAGTGAAGACCGGATCCACAAAGTACGTTGATAGTTGTTGCCGGTACTTCATTCGGGATTCCTGCATATACAGCTGCCTGACGTGCCGGGTTCTGTCCGTTGCCAGCCTGGATAACATTTCCCATATACACTTCGTCAACCTGATCCGGAGAAACGCCCGCTCTTTTGAGAGCTTCTTTGATTACGATCGTTCCAAGTTCTACAGCCGATGTATTTGCAAACTGTCCGCCCATTACACCGATTGCTGTACGACATGCTCCTGCTAAAACAACTTTTCTTGCCATGATAAAAATCCTCCTTTTATATTCACAAAAATCTGATAGTTCTATTATAATCCCCTTGTTTTCACTTTTCAATAGTTGATTGATATTTTTTTAACATTTTTCTTGTGTACTATAATAGAAACATCTGTTAACTTTATTGAAACACATCTTAATAAATGTTAAGATTTTGTCTTGTGTTTATATATTTTTAATACTTTTTATACTTATTTTATCGAAAGGATTTTATCTCACATGAACGAATTAAGACCAAAACTTTTTGACGTCATGAAGAGCTACACCAAAAAACAGCTGATCAAGGATATCATTTCTGGTATCATCGTTGCCATTATTGCTCTTCCCCTCTCAATCGCACTCGCAATTGCTTCCGGTGTCGGACCAGAGCAGGGACTTTACACCGCGATCATTGCCGGTTTCTTTATCTCTTTCTTCGGAGGGAGCCGTGTACAGATTGGCGGACCGACCGCTGCATTCGTTGTTATTATTTACGGAATTGTTGCCAGTTATGGAACCGACGATCTGATTGTCGCAACCATCCTCGCCGGCATTATCCTTGTCATCATGGGAATCTGCCGTTTCGGTTCTCTGATCAAATACATTCCTTACACGATCACAACCGGATTTACCTGTGGTATTGCTGTCACCCTGTTTATCGGACAGCTGAAAGATTTCTTCGGTATGGATATTGCTTCCGTTCCATCTGAATTTCTGGACAAGGTCATTGTCTATGCAAAAAATATCAGTACGATCAACCTAACCGCCACCCTGATCGGTCTTTTAGCTGTTGCGATCATGCTACTTTGGACAAAAGTAACTGATAAAATTCCGGGGTCTCTGGTTGCCATCGTTGTTACCACTGCAATCGCTTATTTTGCAAAACTTCCGGTCAACACCATTGGAAGTGTGTATGGAAAACTGAATTCTGCTTTTCCTTCTTTCCATGTTCCATCTATTACCATGAACCTGATGCAGCAGATGATCTCGCCGGCATTTACCATTGCTGTTCTTGCAGCAATTGAATCCCTGCTGTCCGCAGTTGTATCGGATGGAATGATCGGCGATACCCACAAATCCAACGCCGAACTGATCGGACAGGGTCTGGGAAATATTTTCTCCGGTTTCTTTGGTGGAATTCCTGCGACCGGTGCAATCGCCAGAACTGCTGCCAATGTCCGCAATGGCGGACGGACTCCGATTGCCGGAATCGCACATTGTATTACACTTACAATCATTCTTCTGGTACTGATGCCACTTGCCGCCCTGATCCCAATGACAACACTTGCTGCTGTTCTTCTGGTGGTTGCCGCAAATATGGCCGACTGGAGTTCCTTCTTCCGTTTGTGTAAGAATGCTCCTAAAAGTGATATTATCGTTCTGGTTGCAACCTTCTTTCTGACCGTATTCTTCGATCTGGTTGTTGCCATCGAAATCGGTGTTGTCCTCGCCGCCTTGCTTTTCATGAAACGTATGGCAGAAACAGCTGATATCAAAGCCTGGAAATATACCGATTCACCGGACATTACCCCGGGGGAAGCAGAAAAACTACGTGAGATCCCGCATTCCATCAGTGTATTCGAAATCTGCGGACCGATGTTTTTTGCCGCAGCCGATCAGCTTCTTGGCATCAACAGCGATCATCGTACCAAAGCAGTCGTCATCCGTATGCGAAGTGTACCGGCTATCGATGCCAGTGCAATGAAATGTCTCCATGAACTTGCTGAGCGTGCAAAGAAAAAGAATATCCATCTGATTTTCTCCCACGTCAATGAACAGCCGATGAAGGTTATGAAAAAAGATGGATTCTATGAACTGATCGGAAAAAAGAATTTCCATGAAAACATTGTAAGTGCACTGGATTATGCGGAAACACTTGTAAAATAGTTTTGCGATTATTATGTTTTTTCAAAAAAACAATTTTGTCATTGACATTTATATAGCAATTTGTTAAATTAAAGTTGCTCATATGACTGACGGAAGTGGAATGAACCACAGGGAAATATGAGGATTTGATTATTTAGCCGACCGTCTGGGCGATTCAGCTCAGATGCCGGCTTTTTTTACGCATTTTTATAAGATTATCATAAATCAGGGCTATATAAAAGGCGTAAACATCCATCGGTTCTTCTGGCTGAACCTTTTCATATGTCTGGAATTTGCCAGAACTTTCCGGGCATAAACCGCAGCAACACAGTGTATAATAACCAGGTCATAGGTACTATGGCTCACCCACAAGAAGGAGGAATAACCAAATGATGCAGAAAGAACAATGGCAGGGATTTGAAGGAAGACTCTGGAAAGAAGAAATCAACGTTCGTGATTTTATCCAGAACAACTACACACCTTACGAGGGAGATTCTTCATTCCTTGCAGATCCGACCGAAGCAACAAACCAGCTCTGGGGCAAGCTTCAGGAACTCCAGAAAGAAGAACGTGCAAAAGGCGGCGTTCTGGATATGGAAACAGAAGTGGTATCTTCTCTTACCGCTTACGGTCCAGGTTATATCTGCGAAGAACTGAAAGATAAAGAACAGGTTGTGGGTCTTCAGACTGACAAACCTCTGAAACGTGCATTTATGCCGTTCGGTGGAATCAAAATGGCTGAGGAAGCATGCAAAACTTACGGATATGAACCAAACCCGAAATTTCATAAAATCTTTACAGATTATCATAAAACACATAACCAGGCAGTATTTGATGCCTACACACCGGAAATGAAAAAAGCACGTCACGCAAAAATCCTTACCGGTCTTCCGGATACTTACGGACGTGGACGTATCGTCGGTGACTACCGTCGTGTTGCTCTTTACGGCATCGATCTTCTGATCGCTATGAAGCAGGATGATCTCGCAAACTGCGGATACGGATCCATGCGTGACAATGTCATCCGTCAGCGAGAAGAACTTGCAGAACAGATCCGTGCCCTCAAGGGTATGAAAGAAATGGCTGCTATCTACGGATTCGACATTTCCGAGCCGGCAAAAAATGCAAAAGAAGCATTCCAGTGGCTGTACTTCGGATACCTTGCAGCAATCAAGACTCAGAACGGAGCTGCCATGAGCGTCGGACGTGTATCTACCTTCCTTGATATCTACATCAAGAGAGATATGGAAGCAGGAATCCTTACCGAAGAAGAAGCTCAGGAATTAGTTGACCATATGACAATGAAATTCCGTATGGTTAAGTTCGCACGTATCCCATCTTACAACCAGCTCTTCTCTGGTGACCCGGTTTGGGCTACACTGGAAGTCGGCGGAATGGGACAGGACGGACGTTCTATGGTAACAAAGACAGACTACCGTTTCCTGCACACCCTGGAAAACATGGGACCTTCTCCGGAACCGAACCTGACTGTACTTTACACAGAACGTCTTCCGAAGAACTTCAAGGACTACGCTTCACATATTTCTATTGAAACAAGTTCTATCCAGTATGAAAATGATGATGCAATGCGTCCGGTATGGGGCGATGACTATTCTATCTGCTGCTGCGTATCTGCAACACAGACAGGTAAAGAAATGCAGTTTTTCGGAGCAAGAGCAAACCTTGCAAAATGCCTTCTTTACGCGATCAACGGTGGTGTCGACTGCAAGTCAAAAGATCAGGTAGGACCGGCTTACACACCGATCACTTCTGAATACCTTGATTATGATGAAGTAATGGCTAAATACGACAAGATGATGGAGTGGCTCGCTGGACTGTATGTAAACGTACTGAACCTGATCCAGTACATGCATGACAAATACTACTATGAAGCATCTCAGATGGCACTGATCGATACCGATGTACGTCGTACATTTGCAACAGGTATCGCAGGATTCTCTCATGTAGTTGACTCCTTAAGTGCGATCAAATATGCAAAAGTGAAAACAATCCGTGACGAAAACGGACTCGTTGTAGATTTCGAGACAACCGGTGATTTCCCGAAATACGGAAATGATGATGACCGCGCAGATGATATCGCAGTATGGCTTCTTCAGACATTTATGAAGAAACTGAAAAAGCATCACACCTACCGTGAATCCGAACCGACAACTTCTATCCTTACCATTACCTCAAACGTTGTATATGGAAAAGCTACCGGTGCTCTTCCGGACGGAAGAAAAGCAGGCGCACCGCTTTCACCTGGAGCAAACCCAAGCTACGGTGCAGAACAGAACGGACTTCTTGCTTCCTTGAACTCCGTTGCCAAGCTGCCTTACGAATGGGCACTTGACGGAATCTCTAACACCCAGACCATCAACCCGGATGCAATCGGACATACTCCGGAGGAACGCATTAACAACCTGGTAAATGTTATGGACGGATACTTCTCTCAGGGTGCTCACCATCTGAACGTCAACGTATTCGGAACAGAAAAACTTCTTGACGCTATGGAACATCCGGAAAAAGAAGAATACGCAAACTTTACGATCCGTGTATCAGGATATGCGGTTAAGTTCATCGACCTTACACGCGAACAGCAGCTCGATGTGATCGCAAGAACCTGCCACGATCGTATGTAATTACCGAACTTACACTTTTTTGCCAAACATATCGTTATGCTGAAAGTCATGCATTTTAAAATGCATGACTTTCGGCACATACAGAGATGCTGCTGGCAGCTTTTCCTGCATACTAAGGCATTTAAAAGGCTCTGCCTGATCCGCAGTTTTCCAATCACACAATGAAAAAGGAGATTTTCATATGACTCAAATCAAAGGACTTATTCACTCTACAGAAAGCTTTGGTTCTGTTGACGGACCTGGGGTACGTTTTATTATATTTGTTCAGGGATGTCCACTGAGATGTCAGTTCTGCCATAACCCTGACACCTGGAATATGACAGATAAAAACGGCGCCACCTGGCGCAGTGCCGATGAGCTTCTTGCGCAGGCTCTGCGTTACCGCACTTACTGGAAAAATGGCGGTGGAATCACCGTAAGCGGCGGAGAACCTCTCCTTCAAATTGATTTTCTGCTGGATCTTTTTAAAAAAGCAAAGGCAAAAGGTATTCACACAACGATTGATACTGCAGGCGGTCCTTTTACCAGAGAAGAACCATTTTTCTCCAAATTCCAGGAGCTGATGCAGTATACCGATCTTCTTCTTGTTGATATCAAGCATATCGATGAAAAATCTCACAAAGAGCTGACCGGAAAAACAAATAAAAACATTCTGGATATGATCCGCTTTCTCTCCGATATCAAAAAACCTGTCTGGATCCGCCATGTGCTCGTACCGGAGCGCAGCGACTATGATGAATACTTAAACCGGTTAAATGATTTTATCCAGACACTTGATAATGTAGAAAGAGTAGAAATCCTGCCTTATCACACACTTGGTGCCTACAAATGGAAAGAGCTGGGACTTGATTATCCCCTCGAAGGGATCAATCCACCTTCGAGAGAACGTGTGGAAAATGCAAAGAAGATCCTGCACTGTTCGTAAAAGTTACTGTTCACAGTACCTGTGACCAGCAATGCATAAGACACATTTTAAAAAAATAGATGACAGCTTTCTCTTCATATTTTACCTGTAATGTGCTATGATTGGTGTAGTGTATTTAAGAGAGGAGCATTATAGCAATGAACGAAAGAATGGAACGCGTATTGGAAAAAATGAGAAAAAAAGGAATCGATCAGTTACTTGTATCTGATCCACTCAGCATCCGCTTCTTAACAGGCATCACGGTAAATCCTGGGGAAAGATTATACGCCCTGCTGCTTCGTACAAGCGGAAAGCACACGATTTTCCTGAACTATCTGTATTATGTTTCCAATACAGGATTTGAAGAAGTATGGTTCAGTGATATGGATGATCAGATCGGGGTTCTGACAGAACATATCGATACCAAGGGCGTAATCGGTATCGACAAAGCATTTCCTGCTCGTTTCCTGATCCCGCTTCAGGAACGCTGCCCGGAACTGAAAACGATATGGGGATCTGACTGTGTAGACGGTGTTCGTGCTGTTAAGAATGAAGAAGAAATCAAGATCATGAGACAGGCATCTGTAATCAATGACATGGTTATGGAAAGAGCTGCTGCCTACATTAAAGAAGGCATGACAGAAAAACAGATTGCTGATTTCATTGAAGCAGAATACTACAAAGAAGGCGCAACAGGACTCAGCTTTGATACGATCGTATGCTTCGGTGCTAACGCTGCTGACCAACATCACTCACCAAGCGAGACAAGAACTTTGAAAGTCGGAGAATGCGTTCTGATCGATATGGGATGCATCTGGAACGGTTATTGCTCAGATATGACAAGAACCTTCTACTGCAAGAGCGTAGACGAAGAACAGGCCGCAATCCATGACCTTGTTCGTACAGCGGTTGAGAAAGCAGAAGCCATCATCAAACCAGGCGTACGTTTCTGTGATATCGATGCGCAGGCAAGAGATCTCATCGGCGAAGCAGGATACGGAGAATACTGGAAGATTCGTCTTGGACATTTCATCGGCCAGGAAGACCATGAATACGGTGATGTAAGCCCGATCAACAAGAACGTAGCTGAACCGGGTATGATCTTCTCGATCGAACCGGGAATCTACATCGAAGGCAAATACGGTGTACGTATCGAAGACCTCGTTCTCGTAACAGAAGACGGATATGAACTTCTTAACGTAGTAGATAAAAAATATAGAACAGTTGGTTAATTGTTCTTCCATTACTTCAATATAGAACCAAAAAAGACACGCATTACTGCGTGTCTTTTTTGGTCAACCCCTGGATCGCGTTAACAATTTCCATATACGTTTCTTCGATTGCATCCTGTCCGGGAACCCCACGTAAAAGTGTATTTCCCTTCTCTACAGCTGCTTTCAGCTCATTTACGGATTCATCGGTATAGGTCTCTGTATTAATAGATTCTGTGTTGTCAATTAATGCTTTTAACTGCGTCTTGTCTAACTTCTGTGGTGTGATGGTAATTGTATCGCCAACTTTTTGTGTGGTATTCTTTCCCCCACTCAAATTTTGTCGTACAAAATAAATACCTCCACCAATCACCACACATGCAAGAAGTATGACAAGAACAGAACCTATCTCTGTCCCGCGGTCACGATGAGTTTTCTTTGGTCTTTTTACGATAGTTGGATTCGTATGCTTATTCATATAGAAATATCCTTTATAAACTTCAGGTAGCTGTGAGAGAACTCACAGCCACCTGATTAAATTCACATCATCTGTGCTTATTGCTAAGACCAGATTATGCGTTTCTTCTTCTGAAGAATGCTACAACTGCTGCAGCACCTGCAATAAGAAGTGTTGCTACGTATACGAATACGTTGCTATGATCACCAGTCTGAACTGTATCAGATTTCTGCTCATTTGCTTTCTTAGCAGATTCCTTCTTGTTTGTCTTTTTGTCATCTTTTGCTACTGTTGTAGATGTTTTGTCATCTTTCTTGTTCTCTTCAATTGAAGTACCCGGTTTTTCTTCTGGAGTACTTGGTTTTGAAGGATCAACTGATGGCTGATCCGGATCAACTGGAGTTTCATTCTTTTCAAGAACAGCTGTTACTGTGTAGTCATCAGCTACTCCGTATGGGAATGCGATTGATGTTGCATTTGCATCAAGGTTGTAGATTTCTTCGCCAGCTTTGTTTGTTACTTTCCAGCCTTTGAATGTGTATCCATCTTTTGCTACTACTGTCGGAAGGAATCCAAGGTTGTATTCTGCTTCCTGAAGGTTTTCGTTATGAAGTTCTGTTGCTCCTTCATATCCTTCGAATGATCCTTCGTTTGAATCGATTACAACTGTTGCATTTGCTACTGCTACAGCCGGTGTTTCTTCAACTTTTTCAAATTCAGGTGTAATTGTTACATAACCAACATTAGATCCTTCTGGGAAATGTGCAAGTCCTGTCACACCAAATGTTTTAGCATCTGCATCCCAATTCTGTGTTTCAGCGCCTTCAACTTTCCATCCAGTAAACTTGTATCCATCATTTGCTTTTACTGCCGGAATTTCAAACTGCTGGTCTGTGTCTGCAGCAATACCTTTGAAAGAAACAACTGTTGATGGTGCATAATCCGGGAATGATCCTTTTTCTGAATCAATAATATTGAAATATACTTCTACTGTTTTTTCTTCAGCTGGTTCTTCTTTAGCTTTTACATTAACATTAACATCTGCATCCTTACCATATTCTACAGAAGTACTCCACTTATCATCTGCAAGTTCGTATCCTTTTGGAATTGTAAGATCTTTTGCAGTAAACTCAGCGCTTTCTCCAACTTTACCATTCTTTTTAATGGTCTGGATATTATCTTTAATATAATTGTCTGAATTTACATCAACGTAATGTACACGTAATTCAGCATCTTTTTTCTCTACTGCAGCTTCTTTTTCTTTGAATGTCGCCTCGAATGTCACATATCCATCATTCTTGTCTTTTTCATAGAATGCTAATCCTGAAACATAAAATGTTTCTGACTCTGGTAACCAATCTGCTTCATTAGCTCCACTAACATGCCATCCAGTAAATTCATATCCTTCTTTTGCTTCCACTTTCGGAATAGGATGCGCGTCTCCGTCAGTTTCATCTAAATCATAAGTTACTACTTTAGCTCCAGCCGGGTCTGTAAATTTTCCTTTTTCAGGATCAACATTGAAAGCAACATGAGCAGTTTTCTTTATCTCTACTGGTTTAATAACTGCTTGAATAGCTACAAACTCTGAAGTACCAGCAGCTCTTACAATATCCTCATAACTCATTTGGGCAGTAGCATCAAAAAACTTATCATTAATTGTCCATCCCTTGAGCTCATATCCCTCTTCAACAGTAAGTGTTGGTGGCGTGATAGTATCACCGCTCGTCATCTCTTTAGTTAAAAAGTGTTGTCCGTCTGCACCCACTGCATAATCCCAGTAATTGAAAGTTACTGTAATGTTAAATGCTTTTTCATCTGTAGCAACAGTTGTAGCAGAACTATTGTTATCAGCCGCAACAACCGGTACAGCATTTACTCCAACGAGCATTACTGCGACAGAGAACGCACATGCCTGATGAAGTACTCTTCTCTTTTTCATCTCTAATTTCCTCTCTTTCTCATCTTAAAAAATTATATGCTTTTGTGCATACGTATCCTATCTTGGTTTTTATAAGTCTTAATTTTTAAGAAGTCAACAGTATTATCTCTTTTTCTAGGACTTCCTGGTCTTTTTAACATACTTTTTTCAAAACATTTTATTTTTTCTTTTCTTTTTCAAAACAATTAAATGTTTTATTAACACTTTCACTATAATAGTGGGTTTTTAATGTTATTTCCCCTATTTTTCAGTATTTTAATAGGTAAATTCTTTATAAATAATTCGATAAAAAACCATAGTTTTCAAAATTGCATCTTCTTATCTTTGTGCTTTATAATAAGAAAGTAGTAAATTTGAAAGGAAACCGTTTTCATGAAAGACATTGGCAAGATTCTGAAATATGCCCGTGAGAATAAAAAATATACACAAAACAAGTAATGGAATTAACCGGCATCCACAGGAAATCGCTTTCTGGTTAAGAGAACAACGTTGCCGAGCCAAATCTATCAACCTTTGTGACTCTTGCCAATCTCTATGGTATTTCTGCCGATGAAGTATTAGATATTGGTGGAAAAGCTTCTTCCGACTCTCTGCCTCAATGTGAATTCCAGGTTCTTTCTTTATTTAAAGAACTTGACCCCAAACATCAGGAAGAACTCCTGATTCAAATCACCGCACTTGTCAGATTTTTGCATACAAAAAATATGGCGCCGCAAGTCTCACAATTCCTATTTCGTTAGAGATCATAGGCGGAAAAATTAAAGTTTAGAGATTAAAGTTTGAATATGATAGCACATGTGTATCTTTAATTTTAAGACTTTTTGATTTATTAGTACTTTTTCTAAGAATTCTACTCTTTTTAACGTCTATTTCTTATATAATAGCAATAGTACATACCACTTCACTTATATTATATATGAAATCTTCGAAAGGACGATCGCCCATGGAACATATAGGAGAAATTCTCCGGACAGCACGTGAAGATAATTTTTATACTCAGAAGAAAGTAATGGAACTGACCGGTATCAACCGCAAGACTCTGTCCGGCTATGAGAACAGTGTAGCTGAACCAGATCTTGACACATTTGCCAGATTACTCCGCTTATATCAACTTTCTGCGGATGAAGTATTAGGAATTAAGACTTCTACCCCCCCCCCTCGCATTTTTCCCTTTCGCGCTGCGAATGAAAAATGCTTACTCTTTTCCAAAAATTTGACACCAGCCACCAGGAAGAGCTTTTGATTCAGTTTCAATCTCTCGCAGACTATCTCGATAAAAAATCAAAATAAATTGTCATTGCTTTTTCCTGCTCTGACCATTTATAATGAACTTATACTATGTTTGAAGGGGGAACATTTTCATGAAAGATATTGGTAAAATTCTGAAAAACGCCCGTGAGAATAAAGAATATACCCAGAAACAAGTGATGGAATTGACCGGTATCCACAGAAAATCTCTGTCCGGTTATGAGAATAACGTTGCCGAGCCGGATCTCTCCACTTTCGCAACCCTTGCCAATCTGTATGGCATCTCTGCAGATGAAGCTTTGGAAATTGGTGAACCGGATCCTTCTGTTTCTTTGCTTCGTTTTGAATTCCAAGTTCTTTCTTTATTTAAAGAACTCGATGCAAAGCATCAGGAAGAACTTCTGATCCAGATCACCGCACTCGTCAGATATTTAAATGCAAAAAATATGGTGCCGCAAAATCATCAATCCAGATAATTTTGCGGCACCACCGATTTATACATGTAAATTCTTTTCCATTTCCTGACGCATTTCTTTTCCCTTGAAAAGCACCAGTCCGATCAGCATCAGCACGCCCATCCCAATTGAAATCACAGACGGAAATACAATTCGTACCTTACCAGTCAGCAAAAAGATAAATGGTAAGATCATTCCGTAAAGCGCCGCCATCACAAAGTACACCAGATAGTCCTTCGCCTGACGGTAATACACCCTCGATATGATCAGCATCGAAATCATAATCAAGCCACTGACTCCCGGAAGCACAAAGTCAATCGACCAACCATGCCAGCCGGTCAGCCAGTCCCAGATAATACAGCCGACTGTCACAATGATCAGCTGCCACATGGCATTCTTCAGCAGATTGTACCGCTTGAAGAAACCGACTGCGAGCGCCAACCACATACTGAACGCACCGCCGCACACAAACAGTGACAGATGGAAATTCGTATCAATGCTATAATCCACTCCCAGTGCCGCCACAATCGCGATCATGCAAAGAAATGTAAATATTTTGAAAATCTGCATTCCTTTCGCTTCTGTCATCACACTTTCCGGATACTCCACTTCAAGGATCTCAGGCTTTACTTCCTGCTCTTTCAGAATCTGGAAAAAGTTGTCCTTGATCGCATCACAGTCATATCTGGACGTAAATCCCAGATAAATCTTATCCCGGAAAGAACACATACAAAGCTCTACTTTCGGCGTACTTGTATAAACACCAAAATACCTGATATACGTCTCATAGCTTTCCGGCATCCGGATGATTCCCATGTTGGAAAAAATAGCGGTCACATCACTTTCTGCCGTCCTCGCCCCGATATTGATACAGACATTTTTCAGTTCCAGCGGCGCAAATTTCAGGATTGGATGCACCTGCAAGGCGAAGTAATCGTTCATCCGCTTCTCCATCTTTTCCGCTGTCAGTTCTTCTTTAAAACATGCATTTACTTTTTGCACAACATCTGTGAACTCTTCTTTTCCACCCTGAAAATGATATCCCGGTTCGATCCAGTTGAAGAAATTGAGCATTGTATTGATCGGAAAGAAATTACGCAGATTTACCGGAACCATCAGTACAACCGGCTTGCTTTCCTGCCGTCTTGTCATTGTCCGGTGAATCGCACACAGATATACCGCAGTCAGAAATACCGTCATCGACACACCATAAGTCTTTGCCTGACGTTTCAGTTCTTCGACCGGAATTTCTGCCTCTGTCGTCTGCAGGCTTCCAAGCTCACGCCGGTTTCCGCGAAGCTGATGCGCTGCCGGTTTTTTCTCCTTTTTGCGGTCTGCCTGGCGGGAATAATATCTTTCAAATCCATCTGCTTCCTGATCGAAAAGGCTCTCCGAATACTCTGACAGAACCACATCCTCCAGTCCATCCTCATGATGTGCCAGATACAGATAATTTTTCACCAGCTCCCGTACAAATTCACTGGCACCGGTTCCGTCCGTCAGCACATGAAAGACCTCAAAATTGATTCTCTTTTTGTAATAAGTCACTTCAAAAAGCAGATCTCTCTTATCACGGATATAAAGGCTGCTGCACGGCTCCTTATACTCTTCTCTTACAACCGGTCTTTTATTACTCTGTTCCAGATAATGCCAGAACAGTCCCTTTCGCAGCACGGACAGAAAGATCGGATATTTTTCCAGTGTCCTGTCTACCGCCTTCTGCAGGATCTCCTGCTGTATATCCTCTTTCAATTCACAGTAGAACCGGAATACACGGGTATCCCTTTTACTGCTCGCCGCCGGAAAAAGCTTCGCTGCATTGTCCAGCCTTCTCCAGTGCTTTACATTTGCTTGCGGCATTTTCTATTCCCCCTCCAGAAAATGATTGATATATTCAAAACTTTCCTGTACATGCAGACTCCGGATTCCCAGTGCAAAATATCCGTGAAGTGCATCCTTGATCCGGTGTACTTCCACCCGGTTACCTGCCTCTGCAAGACGTCTTCCATACGCTTCTCCCTCATCCCGGAGCGGATCAAATTCTGATGTCAGGATCAGTGTATCCGGCTGTCCTGACAGATCTTTCTCCAGAATCGGTGCAAAATATGGATTTAACTTGTCCTCTTCCGAACCTGCATAAAGATTGATATAATCTTTTAATTTGCCTGCCGTCAGAAGATAATCCTGCCCGTTCTCCCTTACAGAAGAGAACAGACTCTTCTCTGAATAATCATTGTTGACTGCCGGATAGATCAGAATCTGTCTCTTTGGCATAAATTCGCCACGGTCCCGTGCCATAATGGACAATGCAGCTGCCAGATTGCCACCTGCACTGTCTCCAATCAGAGTAATATCCTCCGGCTTTGTATCCGGATGCATATACAATGCTCTTGCCACGGCATAGCAGTCCATAAGCCCGGTCGGGAACTTGTGCTCAGGCGCCAGGCGGTATTCTACTGCTGCTACAGTCTGCCCCGTCGCCTGTGCCATCCGGGAACATACTCTCTCATAATTTTCCACATGCTCAGTCGCCCATCCTCCTCCGTGAAGGAAAAGCATGATCTTTCGTCCCTTGATCTGATCTTTTTTCATACACGATGCTTCATCCGGGAAAAATACCCGGATCGGAACTTCATAATCGCCGTTATATACCTGCAGATCCATTTTTTTATAAAAAATTTTCATCGGATCCAGTCTTTTCAGATCCGCAAGCTGCCTTGATACTTCTACATCAATCCCTCCAAAAGACAGGATTTTCAGGATTGCTTTTGTTGCTATATTGATCGCCATATTTTTCTGTCCTCATTTATTTTTTCATACAGATTTATTCTACCATAGAATGATGTCCCCTACCACTCTTTCTCTTTCCATCTTTGCTACATTAACCCATTTTCAATTTCTCAGATTTCACAATTATCTCACTATTTATTTGACACAGACTGTCAAAACAGTTACCATACACTTATGCACAAGGAGGGTGTATTTGTTTTATGAATAATAAAAAAAATATAGACGACTATTTTGATGACAACTTTGAAGTAACTTATACAGGCGATCTCCCGTCGATCCCTGTGGGGCAGGATGATTATGACGACCGGTATGACGACACAGACTACCTTAACGATTATGAAACTGACGACTACTACGATGAAACAGACAGGCTTGCTCCTGATTATGACGATGATTATGAAGAAGAGGATTCTTATTATGACCGCCAAAGACCAGCCAGACGGACAGAACGGAGAAATTCCCGCAGACGTCCCGATTCCTCTTCCGAAGAACTGGCAGCTCCAATTCGGAATATTGCCCGCACCGGAAGTACTGTCGCTGAGAAACTGACCACTTTCATCCTTCGCCCGGCACCGGTTCTGATGTCCGCCATCATCCTGGCGATTACCTTTTTTTCATTCTGGAATCAGCTGTCTGATTATGGAGATATCAATACACTGACATCCAATCCAGATCTTACTCTGATTGCTTATCTGGCTGTCGGAGCGGTTATGCTGATCTGGATGCTGTCTACGTTCTTTTTCACATTAAGTGGCATCCGACACGGAACCGGACGCGGACTTACTTATTTTGTCCTGGTATATGTTCTGTCCTACCTCTTCAGTCTAGCCGCAGCTGCAATTCCTGCTGATGTTCAGTTACTGACCGGTATCAGAGGCGGTATCCTGGTATTTGGTTCCCTTTATCCGACATACTTTCCATTCTGTGTCGTTGGAATCATTACCTGTATCCTGCGAAAGATTTTGAAGTAAAACATTCCTCATACTAAGGCATATGCCTTAGGGCATCCTCATATGGTGTTTTGCTTTATAAGTGAACAACAACTAATTACATGCGAAAAAAGAGTAAGTCAAATCACTCATCTATCTGATTTGACTTACTCTTTTCTTACTTTTGTTTCATTCCTGATGTGTTTTCCAACTTTTGTACTATTTTTTCTATATCATATTCCGGTGCATAGGTATTGGCAATATCATAGATTCTCTGTATCGTCAAGACATCCTCTTCCAGAAAATCTGCAATTTCCTCTGCTGACATCCCTTTTTGCAATTTTTTTATAACAATTGAAACTAATGCTTCCCTATACCCTTCTTTACGCCCTTCTTTACGTCCTTCTTTACGTCCTTCTTCACGTCCTTCTTCACGTCCTTCTTCACGTCCTTCTTCACGTCCTTCTCGCATCCCAATTATTTTTGCACTTTTCATAAACGAATTATGATCCCACAAAATTTTTTGTCTTTCTTCGTATTCTCTTCTTTTTCTTTCATCTGCACTCATCTTCTCCAGACATTCATAAGCTTCTTTAATATATTCATTTTGCTCTGCCATCTTTGCAAAATCCTTTCTGTTCTTTCCGCTCATAAATCGCATCCACTGGATGATCCCAGTTTCATTCTGACTTTTCTACTATAAATATTTTAACATACTGTCATCCTTTGTAAAGGCAAACTCCCATACTTCTATATTTTCTTTTGCTTTGTTCATTGTCGGGAGTTTACTCGAAAATTGAGCACCGAAAATGAGATACCTTCTGATTATGGTTAATTAGATACTTTTTCGATTTTAGAACTAAATCGAAGTAAAATAACTCTATCACATTTTCCTGAAATCTTATACCCTGCATAACATTTTCGAGCACTTTCGTTACATTTCAATCATCAGACCATTTTATATGCATATCCAAAAAAATCCCGTACTCCATGTACAAATCACATGAAATACAGGATCTTTTTATTTATCTAACTAGAATTTGATAACTCCAAGAATTATACCTGAGATCAGACAGATAATACTTACACCCCAGATCCAGAAGAAACTGTTCTTGATGTGATCTTTGATCTCCACACCGGCAAGTCCGGTTCCAAGGAAAGTAGCAGGAACAACCGGGCTGATGAAAGTTGCACAGTTACGGCAAACAACCATTGCAATGGCAATATGTGCCGGATTTACACCGAATTCGTTTCCGATTCCGATCAGTACCGGAAGCATTCCGAAGAAGAAGGAATCGGTATCAAACATCAGTGTAAGCGGTACAGATACCAGACCTACGATAAGCGGTAAAAATCTTCCCATAGACTGTGGAACTACGTTTGCAAGTACGTTAGCCATATGAGTCATGATCTCTGTTTGCTGCATCACTCCAAGGAATACACCTGCACAAAGAATCGTAGATGCCATGGTAAGTGCCGGACCTGCATGGGATTTAATAATCTTACCCTGCATTTTTGCACCCGGGTAGTTTACAAAAAGTGCTACTGCACATCCTACCATAAAGATATAGTAAGACGGTACCTTTGCAAGAACCAGGTTTACGATCACTACCAGTGTTACGATTACATTGAATACAAAGAGTTTCGGTCTTGCAAGCTCATTCTTTTCATCATCTGTTACGGCTTCATCTTCAATTCCGCCATACTCGATCTTTTCTGCTGAAGAAGTGCCCGCACCTCTCTTCTTTTCGATATTTCCCCAGATAAATGCTGTTCCAAGTGCAATAAAAATACCTACAACCTGCATTGGAATGATCTGTTTCCACAGTGCATTTGGTTCAATTCCAAGGACAGTAGCCGCACGCATTGTCGGTCCGCCCCATGGCAGAAGGTTCATTACACCCATTGCAGATACACAGATGAGCATCAGAGTTGTCGGTCTCATATTCAGACGTTTGTAAACCGGGAGCATTGCCGGAATTGTGATCAGGAATGTAGAGGCACCGCCTCCATCCAGATGTCCGATCATAGCAATGATACAGGTCATCATGGCAACACCGACTACATTACTTCCGACTTTCTTCATCAATGCATTGATGATCTTGTCGAACATTCCTACATCTGTCATAATTCCAAAGAAAAGTACAGAGAAGATAAACAGCGCTGCAGTACCATGTACTCCGGCTACACCGGCTGTTACAAATTCCCCCATTTCTTCAATCGTAAATGTTCCGGTTGCTACAAGGATCGCACCTGTTACAGTTGATACACTGACAAATGCAAGAGCCGGTACCGTTACATTTCTTAAGAGCAACGCAATCACAATAATGATGGCTGCAAATCCCAATAAGGCAAGCATTGCTTCACTCATGGCATTTTCTCCTTCCTTTTGTACGGGTACTTTTTCGTACCATTTATTTGATGATTCCATTATAAAAACCCAACCTTACACTCTTACAGATTCCTCCTTACATTTTGTTAAGGTAAATCTTTAAAAGTATTAAGGTTGGGTTTGTCTTATCTTACACCTTACAGATATCTGCGTCTTTTTTCTTATACCGGCTGGCTGGCACAATTCCGAATTGCCTCAAGAATCGCGGTATCCGATACCGGTTTTTCTACATATCCGTCAATGATTCCTTTCTGCCGGGCCTCTGCCATCTCACGGCTGACTCCATCAATAATAATAAGCTTCAGCATGTCCGGATATCTGCCTGCAAGCGACATACAGAAATCCACTCCACTACAATCCTCCATCGTCTCGTCTACTACCAGCACATCTGCCTCCTGCTGTTCCAGACATTTTTGCAGTTCTTCTCTTTTCATACAGGTCTGAATCTGGATCCCGATCTTCTCAAAATTCTTTTTCAGCAGCTGCAATACCTTTGCATTGTCATCTGCCACCACGATCCGATAATCCTTTCTGGGAATATTCTGCACAATCTGTGGCATATGCTCTGTATCCAGTACCGGAAGGTAGATATGAAAGGTACTTCCTTCTCCTTTTTTGCTCTCTGCATAAATATATCCCTTATGTGAAGTAATAATCTGCTCCGCAAGTGCCAGTCCAAGTCCGGTACCCTCTCCCCCTTTTTTCGTTGTAAAAAATGGATCAAAAATCTGACGCAACGTCTCTTTATCCATTCCACACCCATTATCTTTCACCTGGATATGGATATACTTTTTCCATACATCCGAAAGCTTTTCAATCACTCCCTGAGCCAGTTTTTCTTTTTCTTCTGAATGGCAGGATATTCTGATATTTCCTTGATTTTTTCCAATCGCATGCACCGCATTAACGCAGACATTTAAAAGCACCTGGTTCAGCTGTGTCGCATTTCCAAGGATCATTTCATCATCTACCCGAAACTCACTTTCCATATGGATCAGAGGCGTGCAGACAGATTCCATCATCCTTTCTGCACGCGTCATAAATTTCTTTATCGAAATATTTTTATAAACGGTCTCTACATTCTTTCGACTCAGGGACGAAATCTGGCGCACTACATCCTTTGCTTTTTCCGAAGCCTCATAAATTTCTTTTGCACTGTCCTGTTCTTCTGATCCTTCCGGAAGTTCCATCATCAGAAGCTCTGCATATCCCATGATCGGAGTCAGAAAATTATTGAATTCATGTGCGATACCACCTGTCATAGTTCCCATGATCTGAAGTCTTTGCTGATGTGCGATACTCTGCTCACTCCGATGCATTTTTTCCAACTGCTCATTCAGTTCTTTCAGATCATTGATCTCCCGCACAGCTCTTCTCATATCACGCATCACTCTGCCAAATAAGACAACCGCAATACCGGCAGCCAACAAAATACCAACAAAAATACATACCATTTTCAAGAAACCTTCAGCTATCGGTTCGTACAGATCATCGTAGTCGATCACCGCACTGACTACCCAGAAGCTGTCTCCGATCTGAACCGGAGAATATGCACTGATTTTCTGTACTCTCGGACGTTCTTCATTTGTCCACCAATACGAATAATAATGAGAAATACCTTCTTTTCTCTTCTTCTGATCCTCAATCATCTTCTCCAGACTGGAGTAATCCAGATCCGGATACATTTTCTTCCTTCCTGCAATAACCGGAATTCCCCACTGTTCTTTCTTCGGATGCATGATGATCGTTCCTTCTGCATCTTTGACTACAATGTATCCATTCGTTCCAATGTGAATTCCCGAAATCAGTTTCTGATAATATTTTTCCGCATCGATCATCAGACAGATTTTTCTCCCATCCTTCAAAACACGCTTATATACATTATAGATTTTCCCATCTGTATCTTTTTCCATATAAATGCTATTCTTTGCCGAGCTTTGAGTGAGCAGCTGTGAACTTACAATCTGTACATCCTTGACACTCTCGGAAAGCTTCCCCTGTTCGTCTTCCAGGTACAGATTCGTGATAAAACTGGTCTGTGTGTCTATAAATTCCCGATATAGTTGTTTTGCCTCATCCTGCGGTCTGTTCTCTGCTGTTTTCGCAAGAAAGCTTAAACTTTCCTCATATTCCTCTGCGGACATCGCCATATTTTCACTCAGGATTCTGGTTGTCAGGAGCATCTGTTCCTCCTGGTTCTGCATCAAAGTATCTCTGTACTTTTTCCAGACACCAAATCCTGCAAATACAAGAATTACGATTAAAAAAAGTGGAATCGCAGCAATCAGTGTCTTTTTGTTTTTCTTCATATATTCTCGTCCCCGGTTTGTTATCAATTGACTTGTTTTCTTTCTAATATTATAATGTTTTTTATAAGTTGTATAGAATTTTATTGAAATTTTTACTTTTGGGAGGTTGCCTCAATGGCTGACAAAATACTGATCGTAGATGATGATCCGGCAATCTGTAAGCTGCTGGAAAAGGTAATGCACAGCAATGAGCTGGAAACAACAACAGTAAACTGTGGCATGGATGCTCTATCCATCCTGAAAAATCATACATTTGACCTGATCCTTATGGATATCATGTTGGGAGATATGGAGGGATTTGAGGTCATTAAACGGCTTCGCAACCAGGGGATCAGTACTCCGGTTATGATCGTCAGCGGACGTAATGAAGACTATGATTCTCTGTACGGGCTTTCACTTGGAGCGGATGATTATATCACCAAGCCGTTCCGACCGCTTGTACTTGGTGCCAAAGTAAAAGCACTGATCCGCCGCAACAAGAATCTGGTACTCGACAATTCCGATACTCTGGAATGCGGTCCATTCAGCTATGATACCACAACCATGCGTTTTTACAAAAATGGCGAAGAACTTATCCTTTCTTCCAAGGAGTCTGCACTTCTTCTGCTTTTTATGAAGAATCCGCAGCAGGTTTTCACCAAGGATATGATCTATGAGCATGTCTGGGGCAATACGGTTGCCGTTGATGACAATGCGATCATGGTCTACATCAACAGGCTTCGTGGTAAGATCGAGGACGACAGACAGAATCCGGCGTATATCCTGACAATCCGCGGACTGGGATACCGTTTTGTTCCGTAAACGACCTTTTCATCAAGAAGAGGCTCCATCCGGAATCTTCTCCTAATGAAAAAGATGACTTTTCACCCGCTCATTTGTGAAAAGTCATCTTTTTTATTCCTCACCAGTCTGGTGCAGTCCATATTCATGGCAGAAAATTTGATTCCCGTTCTCAGTTATTATACGCTCTATTTTACAACTGGAAAGAGGTTCAGGATTGCCCCGTTCTCGTTTGGAATTTTATTGCACAGCATCGCAAGAAACAGTGAGGTGGCAAGTAGATCGGCACACCCACCCGCGCTGATACCACGCTTTATATAATCCGCATCCATGCGGATCAGTTTGTCTAACGCATCTTCTGAGTAGGCTCCGCCTTCCTCCAGAAACTGCATCGCTTCCATCTGTACCTGATAGAGTACTGACGGATTCTTTCTCGATAAAATGTTGGAATCCTGCACCCGGCTCATCAGTGCAAAAAGGATCTGTAATTTGATCCGGTTCCACTTCATTCCCCGCAAAAGTCCATCCTCCAGTACCGGAAGCGCAATATGAAAAACAGATGGGTATCCGGCAAGCGCTTCCCCGCGAATCCCTGTAGTCCCGTATTGTACGAGATTTTTCTCACCGTTACTTTTCGCAGGTTCCTTTCCCAACATCTCAATTTCGGCTCTTAAGATCCTGGCAGTCATCTTCTGCTCCATCCGAAGGATGGATTGTAAAGTAACCGTTCCGTCTTCCTGGATACATCTTCCCGCTGCCGCACTGAATATTCCAAGGGTAAAGATCATCCCTTTATGTGTATTCACATGTCCGGTTGCCCGATACATGGCTTCCTCCGCAAGCATTCCGGTCTTACGGATTTCACGGAAAAGATCTTCCGGCGTACAGGTCAGCTGATATCCCTGGTATGCCATTCTAACAAACCACGGATACAACGCCTCTGCACTTCTTTCAAAGGTCTGCACATCCATATCAGTGTGGGCACCACAGGAATACGGATCTACAAGCCCCGGTTTGGGAACCGTATAGACTTCCTCAAGCAGCGCCTGATACGCCATCCGGCCAATCGATTCTGCAAAGTATTCTGCTTTCTCTACTGCCTGGTTCTTTCCCATACAGTTCTCCTTTTATATCCAATTGCCAATAACCTGTAAGTTTTCCGATCAGAATTTAATCATCAAATTCAAACGGCTTGATCTGACGGACAACATCCATGATGGTACCGTCACGGCTTTCAATGACACCGACAACACGATCTCCAAACTGTACCTTCTGTGGTTCCCCCGCGATAGAGTAAGCGATATCACGTAATTCTTCGATGGTCTTAAACGGAAGGTCTACATCTTTCATTGCTTCGATCAGATCCTGTCTCTTCGGATTGATTGCAATACCATAATCTGTGATGACAACGTCTACACTTTCTCCCGGTGTTGTGACGGTTGTTACGTCTGTACAGATTGCCGGTGTTCTTCCCTGAAGAAGCGGTGCGATAACGATGGCACATTTTGCTCCGGCTGCTGTATCCGGATGTCCACCCTGCGCTCCTGTGATCATACCATTAGAATCTACAACAACGTTACAGTTGAAGTGTACGTCAACTTCCAGAGCTGCAAGAATTACGAAGTCCAATTTATTGACAACTGCACCCTTGTTGAACGGGTTCGCATACTCACCTGCACTGATCCGGAAATGATGCAGATCTTTTACAGATTCTACGGCTGCAAGGTCAAAGTCCTGTGTATCCAGAAGTGCATCTACCTGACCGTTGATCAGAAGGTCACACATCGGCTTTGTAAGACCACCCACACCAAAACGCATGCGGATATTTCTTTCTTTCATTACCTTTGCAAGTGAAATAGTAGATGCGATAGAAGCTCCGCCGACACCTGTCTGATAAGAGAATCCATCTTTGAAATACGGTGTATTTACAACGAACTGTGTACAGTAATCAGCCATCATCAGCTTTCTCATATCTGTGGTCGGTTTTGCTGCACCTGTTGCGATCTTCTTCGGATCACCGATCTGGTCTACTTCTACAACATAGTCTACCTTTGTCATTGAAATATGTGCCGGAAAGTTCGGGAACGGAACCATGCAGTCTGTGATTGCTACGACTTTGTTTGCATGGAAAGCATCTGACATTGCGTAGGAAAGTACACCACAGTCAGATTTTCCACCGATACCACGGCAGTTACCGTACTCATCACAGGTAGGAGTTCCGATAAATGCGATATCGATCTGTGTCTCACCTGTTACCAGGGCACGTACACGTCCGCCGTGGGAACGCATGATCGCAAGACCTTTTAATTTACCATTGGAAATAGCTTCTCCGATCTTTCCACGCACACCGGATGACTGGATATTTGTAATGGTTCCGTCTTCAATATACTCTACCAGAGGATCATGTGCTTTTCCAAGAGAGCTTGCACAGATAGTAATGTCCTTGATCCCCATATCATGGATCTCTTTCATTACCATATTTACAACGTAATCACCTTCACGGAAATGGTGATGGAAGCTGACTGTCATACCGTCTTTGATTCCACATTTTACAAGGACATCATGGATGCTGTCTACCATCTTGCTTCCGTTGGAATTGATCACACATTCGACTTCCGGTCCGTGTTTTTTATAGACATGTCCGTCAAAATGATGTACACCCTGAAATACTTCTTTACCAGTTGCTTTTAAAATCTCTTCCGGGATATCTCTACCTACTGCGTTAATCATTTTATAAATCCCCCTTATACACACCTGAAGCTTTTGCAAGCTCGATTGTTCTCTTTGCTCCGTCATAGAAAGCGATATCGATCATCTTACCATCTACTGTAAATACACCGATTCCCTGTGCTTTCTTTGTATCAATTTCGCGGACAACTTTTTCTGCGAAAATGATATCTTTCTGTTTTGGTGTAAAGATTTCATGTACAATGTTGATCTGTCTTGGGTTGATGATGGATTTTCCATCAAACCCCATCAGGTGGATATTCTCAACATCCTGACGGAAACCATCCATATCATCCAGATCTGTGTATACAGTATCAAAGCACTGTACACCAGCTGCTCGTGCTGCGATCACCATGTTCTGTCTTGCTCCCATGAGCTCGATTCCAGTTCCGGTAATGTGTGTCTGAAGGTCTTTGGTGTAATCTCCACCGGAAAGGGCAATTCCGAAAAGTCTTTCGGAAGATTCGCAGATATCAAGTGCACGCATCACGCCTCGTGCGGATTCAATAGCTGCCATGATCAGAACACTTCCCTCTTCACGTCCGAAATCTTTTTCAGCCTGAACAACTTCAGCTTCTACTACTTTTACGTCCTGTGCGGATTCTGTCTTTGGAATACGGATCGCATCACAGCCGCCTGCTACTGCGCAGCGGATATCTTCTTTCCAGTAAGGAGTGTCCAGTCCGTTAATTCTGACAACACGTTCACATCCTCTATAATTAATCGTCTTAAGTGCATGATAAAGAGAAAATCTGGCTGCATCTTTCTGGTTTTCTGCAACCGCATCTTCCAGATCAAGCATGATGGAATCCGGTTTGTAAATGTAAGGATCTTTGATCAGTCCCGGTTTCTGTGCATTTAAAAACATCATAGTTCTTCTAAGTCTTTTTTTATTCGGATTCATTATCTGATCGCACCTCCCCACGGTAAATCTTCGATCTGTCCTACTGAACGGTAAACAGCTGCTTCGATTCTTGCTTTGATCGTACAGTCAAGAGCTCCTTTATCTATGATTGTAAGCTTTACATTATCGATTCCCAGATTTTCCAGTGTTTCATAAGCTACTTTCTTAATCTGGTTTCCATACTGATTGATCACTGCGCTTTCCAGTGAAAAATCAACTTTTCCTTCTCCGGCTTCTACTGTTACCTGGCAGTCACTGGATTCTAATGTTCCTGCAATTGCAGGTTTCTTGATTTCCATTCGTGCTTCCTCCTTAACATCCATTTGCATTAGTATTTGCTTCGTTGTGTTTATCATAGGGCTCTTACCTTACAGGAACACCTATGGTTTTCTTAATAATTGTTAAGATTCGCATATTTTTGCTGTTACAACTGGTCTTTCCAGTGCCTGTGAATTCATATTTACCCAGCGTTTCATATATACCCTGTCTTCTTTCCATTCAAAAGACACATGATCAAAAAAAGCCATCTCCGGATAGCGCCATTCCATCATCAACACATTTTCTGATTTCCAGTAAGCACATGCGGCAATTTTCATTTCATCCATCTCATACTGATGGTGCAGATATCCACCTGTCATAGAGGTTTTCCCATGAATCCAACAGTCAAGTCCTGCTTCTACAAAATGTGTCCCTCTGTTGTCTTTCATCCAGAATATTACTTTATCTTCTGAAAATTCCAGACCTGCTTTTTCAATTTTATCTTCATTCTCAAAAGGGACCATTTCTATTTTCCGATTTCCTGAAATCAGTCTGTTAATGACAGATCTGTTTTTGTTTTCCAAAGACATTCTGAGACCTTTATTTTTTAATACATTCCACATCTTTTCAGAAAGATTTCTTTCTTCTTTCATCGGATCCAAAACCTCTTTTTGAATCAGTTCCGTCTCCAGGTAATTACTGTCTGCCGCAGTAATAGCAATTACCATATTTTGTTCCGGAACAATCGCACAGGTCTGCCCAAACATTCCATCTGCACACCAGATATCACCCGTATGTGTCCAGTGAAAATTATAGTCTTTTTCTCCTGCTTTCCTTGGTTGTGGATCCTTTTTACCGAGTGCAAGATTCACCCAATCAGCACTTAATAATTGTTTTTCTCCCCATTTTCCCTGATTCAGATAAAGTAACCCAAGTCTGGCCATTCCTTCTACCGTAATGCTCACACCATTTCCACCTGAACAGATTCCTTCCGGACTTTCTCCCCAGCTAAACTTCTCCAGACCAATGTACGGTGCCAGTTCTTCTTCAATCAATTGATGGCATGTTTTTCCTGTAATACGCTGTACGATCGCTGACGTAATATAAGAATTCCCACTTGAATACATAAATCCACTTCCCGGCTCTTTTACAAACGGTACTTTAAAATATGCATCCAGCCAGCTGGTTTTTAATGGTCTCCATTCATTTCCACCTATACTTCTTTCCTGTCCACTGCGCATCGTAAGTAAATTCCGTATCGTAAGCTTTTGAAGATACTCATTTGCTGCCTCACGATATTCCGGAAAATAATCAAGTACCTTATCCTCCAGCTTTATGAGTCCTTTTGTATATGCAATTCCCGCCGCTGTATTTGTAAAACATTTTGTAAAAGAATGGACAATATGTGGGATTTCCTTCCGATACGGTTCATTATATGCTTCAAATATAACTTTATTGTTTCTCAAGATCATGATTCCATGGATCTCTGCTTCTCTTTTTTCCATCTCATTCAGGAAATTAATAATATATTCTGATGATACGCCTTCCTCTTCCGGAGTTGAATAGGTTAATTTTTTGTTCATGCTGCCACCTCATCTAACTTTATTTTAAACTGGAAACGGGGGACAAAATTTTGCCCCCTTTGTTATACATAACTCTTTTCTGTCTTTTAAAAGAACGGGAATACCAATGGAAGAATTCCTACACAGCATATAAAGCTGATAATAACCAATGGCCATCCAAATTTTGCAAAGTCAGTAAATTTTAAGTTTGTAAAGATCATTAATGTCTGATTTGTTCCTGATGCGATCGGTGTCAGGAAAGAGCATCCTGCTCCAATTGCAATTGCAAGAACAATTGCCTGTGGGTTTGCTCCCATTGATTCTGCAATAGAGATCCCAATCGGGGCAAGTACTCCTGCGGTTGCCATATTGTTCATAAACTGTGTTGCAATTGCCGATCCAAGGAACAATACTGCTGTGATCAGATACAGATTTTTCGTATCTCCAAGAATACTCAGCACAACAGCTCCAAACACTTCCCCAAGTCCACTGTTCTTCATAACTGCAATGATCAAATTGATACCTGCACAGAAAAGTACCATATCAACACCGAATGAAGTGATTACTTCTTTTGGTTTTACAACAGTTGTAAGAACCGAAACCGCGATTAGTGCATATCCGATAAAATTCGGGTTCACTGTAATATCTGTAAGCGAATCCAGAATCAGAGCAAGTACGAACAGAAGGAAACTGATTCCTACAACCATCTGTTTCTTTTTCATTTCAGGTGTAATTTCTGTAGCTACCTCTATCTCTGAATTGCTTGGCACTGTTTCCTCATAAGACGGGCACCAGCGGTTCATCACGATCATATAAATTCCACCCAGAATAAAAATCGGAATACCTACCCAGGCAAAATCAAACATGCCAAAAAGCTTAAGTCCAGCTTCTTCAAGCGCTGTATTTGCATAAATATTTGTCGGTGTTCCAATCAGGGTACAAGCACCCCCTAAAGTACTTGCATAAATTACAAACAAAATCATTTTTGAATGACTGATCTTATTTTTCTTAGCAATACTGAAAATCACCGGCAAAAATGCCATTGCAACATAACTGTTCTGCAGAACAAATGATACCAGTCCTGATGCAAGATAAAGAATTGCAAAAATTAACATTTCTTTTTTCTTTCCACTTACATTACCGGTTAATTTATCTAAAGCATTTCCCATTACGATATCAAGCCCCGTTGCAGCAATCATTCCTGAAAACATACATATAATTGCCATCAGATGAAAACTTGAACTGCTTAACACGGCATATACTCCGTCTGCATCCATTGTTCCTGTAAATACAACGATCGGTGCCATAATCAAAAAACAAAACCAGTTTGGTAATTTTGGCGTTGCAAGAACTGCAACGAAAACTATTAATGTCAGAATCGCTCCTATTGTAGCCATACTCATCTTTCTTTTCCTCCGTATCCATATACAATAAGCTTTTTCGGAGTGCGCTTTTCCAAAAACTCTCATTCTTCTCTTATATGATGTTTACCGGCTCATCACGTTAATCTTATTATAATTGTCTGTTACTGTTTTCACCAATGCCAAAAGAAAATAGGGGTATAGCTTCATGCTATGCCCCTATTTCTCCATTTATTATTTTCTCTTTCAAAACAGATATACAGTACTTTTCCTGTCTGGAAAGGATTTTATTTTTCAAATATATAATACCTGTTTTTGTCTTTTTTACCTTGTTTTTTCCAATGCAAAAAAAATCAATATCTTTTGTATTTGTTATATATGGAAGGAATACTTCTGATATAAAACAGAATCCCATTCCTCGCTCCAAGGTCTGCATTGCAAGCATCGAACTGTTTACGATCATCTTTGGCTTCAATTTTTTTCCATATTCTTCAAATATCTGATCGATCTCTTGTCTGACATAACAGGAATTGTCCTGGATAATAAACTCATTCGGCATCATCGAAATATCCATCCATGGATATTTTTCACCTTCTCTTTTTTCTGCTTTCTGAAGCATCATATACTTCTTTGGAACTGCAAGTAACATATAATCTTCTACAATAAGATCAAATACGATAGAAGAATCCTTTTCACTCAGATCCGGTCCTATTGCCAAGTCATAGGTCCTGTTTTTTAAGCCTGGCAGGATTTCTTTAGCCATGACATTTGAAAATGTTGCTTTACACCCGATGTATTTTTTACTGATCTTCTCCTGAACTTCCATTGCCAACAAAAGACTGGCGCTTAGAGACATGCATACATGTATTTCCTGTTCTTCAGATAATTGAAGTTCCTTTAATTCATGCTCCATTGTGCTGTTTAAACGTTTGATTTCTTTTCCATACTCAACATAAATTTCGCCAGCCTCTGTCAGACTGATTCCATTCGATTTCCGCTCGAAAAGTAAAATTCCAAGTTCCTGTTCCAGACTGGATATAAATCTGCTGAGTGATGGTTGTGAAATATATAAAAGTTCAGCGGCTTTTGAAATACTTTTGCATTCTGCAACCGCTAAAACATAGGTAAACGATTTTAAATCATCCATTTTTATCCTCATCCTCCTTTGATCTCACTAAACAGATTATAGACTTTTTTATTTCAAAAGCGCAAGACTTACTCTTCCTCCATAAAACTCCTCACAGCACCACCTTGCTGTGAGGATCTCTCTTTTTCTTTATTTCTTTTCCTTACACTTCCGTAAGCTCCCCTGTCTCCGAATCCATAATGAATCCCTTGATCTCAATATTCTTCGGCATCAATGGATGTGTCTTCAGTGCATGCACAGTCTCTTCTACCGACTTCTCCACAGATTCAAATCCACCCAGCCATTTTTCCAGATCAATTCCGCTGTGTCTTACAATATCAATATGTTCTTTGTCGATTCCGCGCTCTACCAGTTCTCCTAACAGTTCATTTCCATCCATTCCCTGCACACCGCAATCCGTATGTCCAATGACCATAACCTGCTCCACACCAAGCTCCAGAATGGCAACCAGAAGGCTTCTGACCACACTTCCGTATGGATGTGTAATGACTCCACCTGCATTCTTGATGATCTTTGCATCTCCGTTTTTCAGTCCCAGCGCCGCCGGAAGAAGCTCTGTCAGACGGGTATCCATACAGGTCAGTACGGCAAGCTTTTTGTTCGGGTACTTACTGGTCAGGTACGGCTCATAGCCTTTTTTTTCCACGAATTTCTTATTATACTCTACAATCTGTTCTATCATCCTGTGTAACCTCCCATTTGATTTTCACAACGATATTTCATAAAACAAATTATAGACTTTTTTCCTCTGTAAGTGCAAGGATTCTTAATGAATTTTAATGATGTTCTTTCTTCCAGTACTGAAAAAATGCCTCCTCCTGCTCTGAGCGGATTCCATACTTTCTTCTCGCAATGTAGAATTTGGAATTCCACCCTGAAGTCTTCACCGGAATCGTCACCACATTGTGCAGCCGCACGATATCCATATACGGCAATACGGAAATCCCGAACCCATTCTCCACAAGTCCTGTGATAACTTCAATCTCTTCCGCAGCACATACCGGCTTTACCTTAATTCCTTCTTCTGCAAAAATCTGCTCCTGCAGAGTACGGAAACCGCTGGTCTTGGAAAACATGATCTGTGGGTATCCGGCTGTCTCTTTCAGACTGATCCGTTCTCTATTTTCAAGCGGATGTCCCTTCGGAACCACTACTGCGATATATGAATCCCGAATCGGATAATATTCGATCTCATCCGATTTCAAAAGATCCGAGCAAAAGCCGATATCATATTTTCCATCCAAAAGTCCTTCTGCAATCTCCGGTGTCATCCGATTGTAGATGATAAATGGAAATGTCGCCCCAAACTCTTTCAGCATATGTGGAATCGTCCCCGGTGCCAGAGGATACACACTGCCGATCCGCACCGTTTTCTCTTCCGTCCGAAGTCCTGCCGCCCGCTCTTCCAGACGAAGATACGCTCCCAGAATTTCATCCACATCCTTCATCAGCTCTTTGCCGTAATGACTCAGGCTCACATTTCGCCCTTCTTTTTGAAACAGCGGAACTCCGTACTCTTCTTCCAGCGACTTGATCGCATGACTGAGTCCCGGCTGTGAAATATTCAGTGCCTTTGCCGCCTTTCCGTAATGCTGGATTTTTGCCAGCTCTGAAAAATATTTTAAATATTCGATATTCATATATTCCCTCTTTTATCTTCCGCAGTCATCTTATTTTTCAAAATCAACTCTTTACTCGCCATTATCTTAGCATATTTCATTCTATTTTAGAATCAGTTCATTCAAAATAATCATTTGTTTTTATCAGTTTTCTTCATTATAATGAGAAACAGCTTAAATATAAAATTTTTGTAAATTATTATCTATCAGGAAAGAAGGATTTGTACCTATGAATAAGAAAAAATTTCATCTGGCCGGAGAAGTCGCTCTGCTCATCGTCCTGCTGATCAATTCACTCGGCGTGGATCTGATGTCAAAAAGCGGATTCGGGATCTCAACGATCTCCTCAGTGCCGCTTGTATTTAACATTGCCTTCCCGGTGTTCAGTTTCGGAACATGGAATTATATTTTCCAGACACTGCTTGTCATTACACTGATGATCCTCAAGCGTTCATTCTGCCCCGGCTACCTTTTCTCTTTCGTAGTCGGGATCGGATTTGGAAAAATGATCGACGTACACAACGCATGGATCCAGGCTCTGCCGAACTCCCTGCCTCTTCACACGATTTATTTCCTGGCAGGATTCTTACTGGTGTGCTTCGGTATCTGCCTTGCCAACAACTGTATGCTTCCAATCATCCCGACAGATATCTTCCCTCGCGATCTGTCCGGTATTGTAAAAAAGAACTATAAAATCGTTAAGACAACCTTCGATCTCACCTGTCTGACGACTACTGTGGTTCTTTCCCTTGCAATCCTCCACGGATTCTACGGCATCGGAATCGGCACTGTCTTCTGTGCATTCCTGACTGGAAAAACCGTTTCCGCCATCCAGAGTTTTCTTGGAAAACACGTGGAATTCTACCGTGCAACTGGGAAAAAGAGAGTTGCTCTTGAAAAGAATATGAGACATGCATAAAAGAAAAAAGATTTCAATTTTGATACATACCAGATCGGATACATCAAAACTGAAATCTTTTTTGGATTCTGTAGCCAGTCTTATTTTCTCAACTTCTCCTGTCGCATTGACAAACCTTTTTCCCATCCCGTATACTAGAAGCAAACTAATATCCTGCAAGGAGGCTTAACTACTATGATTATCAAAAACGGACTTGTCATCGATCCTGCTTCCGGACTTTCCAAAAAAATGGATCTTCTGATTGAAGATGGCATCATCAAAGAAATGGCATCCCTGATTACAAAAGAAGGAGAGGAAGTCCTTGACGCAGCCGGGCTTGTGGTTGCACCGGGACTGATTGACACCCACGTTCATTTCCGTGATCCGGGATTTACTTATAAAGAAACCATCCACACCGGCGCACTTGCCTCTGCAAAAGGCGGTTTTACTTCCGTGATCTGCATGGCAAATACTTCCCCGACTGTGGACTCTGTTCCGGTTCTCAAAGACAACCTTTCGCGTGCTTCCAAAGAAAAGATCCGTATCTTCCAGGCTGCTTCGATTTCCTGCAACCTGAAAGGGCAGGAAGAAACCGATATGGACGCCTTAAAAGAAGCAGGCGCATGTGGATTTACCGATGACGGAATCCCACTTCTAAACGCAGAATTCTGCTTCCACGCAATGGAAAAGGCGGCAAAGCTTAACGTACCGGTCAGCCTTCACGAAGAAGATCCTTCTTTCATCCGCAACAACGGAATCAGCCACGGAAAGGTATCCGATGCGCTTGGCATCTACGGTTCTCCTTCCATTGCAGAAGAATCTCTGGTTGCAAGAGACTGCATGCTGGCACTGAAATCCGGCGCCGATGTTGTGATCCAGCATATCAGCTCCGGTATCTCTGTCGATCTGGTTCGTACTTATAAGAAAATGGGTGCAAAACTTCACGCCGAAGCCACACCGCATCATTTTACACTGACGGAAGACGCAGTCCTTGAGCATGGAACACTTGCGAAAATGAATCCGCCGCTCCGTACCGAAAAGGACCGTCAGGCGATTATTCAGGGACTTGCAGATGGAACCATCGACTTGATTGCCACCGACCATGCACCGCACAGCAAAGAAGAAAAAGCAAAACCAATCACCGAAGCTCCAAGCGGAATCATCGGTCTGGAGACTTCCCTTGCCCTTGGCATCACAAGCCTTGTAAGACCGGGACATTTATCTCTTATTCAGCTTCTGGAAAAAATGACCATCAATCCGGCAAAGCTTTACCACCTTCCATACGGACAGCTCGCCGAAGGAAAGGCAGCTGACCTTGTGATCTTCGATGAAAACGAATGTTGGACTCCAACCGAGTATGCATCCCTTTCATCCAACTCACCATTTACCGGAACGCCTATGTATGGCAAAGTGAAGTATACGATCTGTGGTGGGAAAATCGTATATCATGATTAAAAAAATGGGGCTGTCGGGAAATAGATAGTTCCAAAGCAGGGAGGGTATGACTCACAACGAGTCATACCCTCTTTGAATTTATCTGAAAAAAGAAAAAAAGATGGCTAACGACAACCATCTTTCTCTCCGTTACATGTTATAATGTAACTATGCTAACAACTAATTATTATAACGATTTTTTTGAGTTTGGGCAACAGAAAATTAACTTTAGTTTCTTCGAATTGAGTTTACCTGACGACGATCCAGTCTATACCCTGAAAAAAGTGATGGAGGAATTAGATTTTTCTGGCTTGTTAGCCAATTGTTCAGATAAGGGAAGAACCGGGTACAACCCAATTATGATGTATGCTGTAGTTACCTATGCAAATATGCGTGGAATACGTTCTGTTGACCGTATTGTTGATCTGTGTGAAAGAGACCTTGCTTTTATCTGGCTGACGCGCGGACAAAAACCGAAACGTGATGCTTTTTATGACTTTAAAAACAGGAAGCTGACATCTGATGTCCTGGATGACCTGAATTACCAGTTTATGCGGCGGCTGCAGAAAGAAGGGCTGGTCACATTAAAAGAACTTTTTATTGACGGTACAAAGATAGAGGCAAATGCGAACCGTTATACTTTTGTATGGCGCGGAAGCATCAATTACCATCTGGCAGGACTTCTGGACTCTATCGACCAGCTTTTTGAAAAATATAATTCTTTTTTGCAGGAGAATGATTATGGAACAAAGTACGAGCTGGGAAATGCACAGATGTTTGTGATCGAAGGGATGGATAAAGTCCGGGAAGTGATCGAAAAGAACAGAAAACGAAAGCTTGTAAAACATAAAAAGCTTTCAAATAACCGTATTATAGAGATCGATAACTGTTCACCGCTTGAAATACGGAAACTCCAGAACAATCTCACGATGATCGCAGACAACGAGGGAATCGAATTCGTTTACGGAAAAGGAAAAAGAAAACCTGCACTTCAACAGCTGCATGAGGAACTGGAACAATGCGGAAAACGACTGATGGAATATAAAGAATGCTTTGAGATCATGGGAAAAGACAGAAACAGTTATTCCAAAACAGATCTGGAAGCGACTTTTATGCGTATGAAAGAAGATCACATGCTGAACGGACAGTTAAAGCCAGCATATAATGTTCAGATCGCGGTAGAGAATTATTTTATCGTACATGGATATGTAAGCAGCGACCGCACCGATTATAATACCCTGATCCCGGTTCTTGAAAAACATAAGAATGCTTTCGGGAGTATTCTGGAAGAAGTAACTGCGGACAGCGGGTACTGTAGTGAAAAAAATCTGCTTTATTTAAAACGGAATGAAATATCCAGTTATATAAAACTGCAGGATCATGAAAAGCGAAAAACACGCGCTTATTCAGAAGATATCAGTAAATATTACAACATGAGGACAGGGATCTTTGAAGATGAACAGTTCTATATCTGCCATGACGGACGTGAACTGCGGCATCTCAGGACAGAGAGCAAAGAGCAGGATGGATATACACAGACCTTTGAGGTATATGGTTGTGCAGACTGCAGCGGATGTGAACATAAAGCGCGCTGTCTGTATAAGTATGATGCGGAAAAAGATGCCGAAAAGAACAAAGTCATGAAGATCAATGAACAATGGGAAGAACTGAAAGAAAGATCGCATGCCAATATCCAGAGTGAACGCGGGATCCTGAAACGCCAGACACGTTCCATTCAGACGGAAGGACATTTTGGAGATATCAAGGAAAATGAGAACTTCCGGCGTTTTAATTACCGTTCGGCAGATAAGGTATATAAAGAATTCATGCTGTATGCTATTGGAAGAAATATAAATAAATATCATCGTTTTTTATACGAAAAGTGTTATAATTCTATTGTTGAAATATTATCAGAAATGTGAAACGAGGAATGGAAATGGAATTATATCTGTACACACTGCCGATTGTGCTGGCCGGATTATTACAGGGAGGATATTTTGTCTACACATCGGCAATTTTGAATGCGGTAATGCTGATAGGAATCATTGTCTGTGTTATGAAAAATAAGAAAGTATATCTGGCATTCAATATGAATCTGCTGAGTATTTTTATCGTATGCCTGATGTATTTTCTCACGGCACTGTGGGGGATTGACAGTGGGATGTCTCTGATGGGAGGAGTAAAGTTCCTTCCGTTATTGTTGTGGTTTCTTTTGATCGCGGGAAAGAAAGACAGAAAAGAAAGACTGATAGAGACTCTTCCTGTATTAGGAGCGTGTATGACGCTCTTTTCGTTTGTAATGATGCAGTTTTCTATATTTGAAAAAAGCGTGTCAGTTGCAGGAAGACTTGCAGGATTTTTCCAGTATCCGAATACATATGCGCTATTCATGCTGATCTGCCTGGTCATTGCGGTAGATAAGCTGAATTGGGATAAGATAGATTGGCTCTGGTGTGCATACGCGGGAATCGCTGTATTTGGAATAATTATGAGCGGAAGCAGAACGGTTCTTCTGCTTATGCTGGTTCTGGGCGCCTGGTATTGTGTAAAAAGGAAACTGCCGGGGAAGGTTCTTCTGATGGCGGCCGGAGGATGTGCGGTGTTGGTCGTTCTTCTATGGATCACAGGAGTGGGAAAAGAGGTGCTGATCAGGGTGTTCAGCACGAATGGCAGTACATTCTGGGGACGATTACTGTACATGAAGGATGCGGCCGGAATGATTCTGACACATCCGTTCGGACTGGGATATTATGGATATCATTATCTGCAGACCTCCTGTCAGACAGGTGTATATTCAGTTGTGAGTGTACATAATGAATTGCTGCAATTGCTGCTTGATGTAGGAATCCTTCCGGCGATTCTATTTTACGGAATGCTGGTAAAATCCTGTATTTCCAAAAATGTGAGTGGGCGGAACAGGCTTTTGTTACTTATAGTGATATTGCACAGTTTATTTGATTACGACTTCCAGTTCCTGGTTATCGGAATGGTTGTGATACTGCTGCTGGAAGATGAAAATGTGAAAGAGATACCGATTTCCTGGTTTACAAGGATATGCAGTCTGTTTGCTGCGATCGGTGTGATGGCTGTCTCTTACAGGACGGGATTATCCGATTATTATTATATGAAGAATATGCCGCAAAAGGCATTGAAGACATATCAGGGGAACACAGAAGCAAGGATTGAATTGCTGAAAAAAGCGGATACGGTGAAAAAGATGAAAAGGATATCCGATAAAATCATTGAAGACAATTCGAAGGTTGCGGTTGCTTACAGTGCAAGAGCGCAGGTATGCTTTGCCGGAGGAGACATGGAAGGATATATAAAGAATAAGCTGATCGCGATACAGATTGCTCCGTATCAATATGAAGAATACGAGGATTATCTGGACACGTTAGCATATGCAGAAGGAGAATATCTAAAGGGCAAAGATACAAAAAGTGCACAGGAGTGTGTCAAACGTGCGAACACCATTCCGGGATTGTTAAACGATGTAAAAGAAAAGACGAGCAGCCTGGGATGGAAGATCAATGATACGCCGACGGTGTTGCTGTCGCATGAGAAGCTGGAACTGATAAAAGAAATGGAAAAGAAGATCAATGAATAAAAAAAGAGCAGTGGGAATAGGAATTGTCGGATGTGTATGCGTGGGGATTGCAATCGCAGGGAGCAGGATGGAGAATAAGGAGAATTCTGTTATCATAGATAAAGAAGGGAAAGTGATTGCAGAATTATATTATCATGACGGGAAACTGCAATATCAGTGTGATGATAAATACGATGCCTATGTCGATATAACGTGTAAAGATCTACTGAAGATCGTAGAGAACAAAGAACATCTCTCTGAAAAAAAAGCAGGGAAGAAAATAGTGGCGGATAAAATGAAGATTCATACGGCCCTGGAGGAAAAGACACTGGAGGCTATTCAGAAAGGACAGGAGAGTGTCGAAACTATCAGCGGAGATAATTTCGCAGCGTTGGTAAGTGACTACACAGGAAAGATAACCGCCTGCTACAGTGAGGGAGAGAACGGGATTGATTATGTGGATTATGCGACATACGCCGGATCGACGATAAAACCGTTGAGTGTATATGCACTGGGAATCGAACATGGACAGGTTACCTGGTCGTCTATGGGTGAAGACAGTCCATATACGAAAGTAAAAGATTCGGATGGAAATATGACAGACTGGCCACAGAATACAAAACCTTATACGAATCAGCCGGTTACCGTGGAGCAGGCACTCAAAGAATCGAATAATGCAATCGCAGTAAAAACACTGAAATTGTGTGGAGTAGAGGAGGCCTGCAGATTCCTGGACAGTGATCTGCAGATAGCTACCGGGAAAGAACAGAAAATTATGCAAAAAGAGGGAGAGGACAGTGTCCTTTCGAATATTGCACTGGGATATCTGAAAAACGGGGTTACAATGCGTGAACTGCAGAGCGCGTATCTGATGTTCGGGAATGGCGGAAAAAGATATGATCTGTATACGATCGAGAAGGTTCAGGTGAACGGGAGTGTGTACTATGAGTCTTGGGACAAGTCCGGGAAACAGGTGATAGTGGAGGAGACAGCGTACATTATGAATCGACTGCTGAAAGAAGTTGTATCCAAAGATGGAACAGGGAAAGCAGCAGCGCTCAAGAATGTGGAAGTCTGTGGAAAGACAGGGACGAGCCGGGATTATAAAGATAACTGGTTTGTAGGAATGACACCGGAATACTCCTGCACAGTGTGGTATGAAGAAAAAAGCCCGGAGGCTTACATAGAAAATGAATCTCCGGTTATTTTCCACAATATATTGAAGAATATGAAGATCGATACACAGAAGGAATTCCCGGATTGCAAAAATGTAGTAAAGATGAAGTATTGCAAGAAAACAGGGCTTATAGCGAATGAACATTGTGCAGAAACTGCGGACGGATACTATAATGTCAAGAATGTTCCGGATGTATGCACTTGTGAATAGAGTGTACTTTTGAAGGAGGTGATGGAAAGAAGAGCAGGTAATCAAGAAAGAAGGAGGAAAGAGGAATGATTACAAAAGCGGAAAGACGAATTGTGGCAATTGTGATGGCTGCAATGACTTGTACTGCGACGGTATCGACAACAGGATTGGCTGTCTATGCAGAAGATAATCCTGCTTCAGTCGAAAGTGTTGAAAGTGGAAAGCAGTATGAGACAACGGTAGAGTCTGCGAAGAATATTCAGAAATACCGCTTCTCGCCGGAAGAGACAGGAACATATCGCTTCTACTCGACCGGAATTGAAGATACCTACGGTTATGTCTATGACGCAGATCAGAATATGATCGCTTCGGACAATGACAGCGGAGAAGGGTTAAACTTCAGTATTGATATGGAGCTGAAAGCCGGAGAAGAGTATTATCTGGCAGCAGGATATTTCCTGGATGATCAGATCGGAAAGATTTCATGGACGGTTGAGCAGGAAGATACAGAGAGTCGGCAAGTCGATAGCAAAGAAGCGGATGATCAGAATGACAGCAAGGCTGCAACAGAAGATCAGACAGCAGTGCAGAGTAAAGCGGATGCAGAACAGATAGCAGTGCAGAATGGGACCGGTTCGGAACAGAGCTATGACTATGCAGTGTTGGGAGACGGAACGGTTGAGATTACAGGATACAAGGGAAATGATAAGAATCTTACAATCCCAGATACACTGGCGAATAAAAAGGTCAGTGCGATAGGAAAAGAAGCATTTTTCGAAAATAATACGATAGAAAGTGCTACCATTCCGAAGAGTGTAACCTCTCTGCAATACCAGTCATTTGCATCTTGTAAGAATCTGAAGAACATCACGTTTGCTTCTGGAAGTGAATTGGGAAAGATTGAAGATGCCGTATTCTATGATGACAGCAAGCTGGAAAAAATTACATGTCCTCAGAAATTACAGAGCATCGGAGAAAATGCGTTTGGTGGCTGTGGAAGTCTTGCAGAAGTAGAACTGAATGATGGACTGAAAGAAATCGGCGTTCTGGCATTTTGCGGAAGTGGAATACGATCAATTGATATTAAGGATAGCGTGACGAATCTGGAACAATATGCTTTTTATTATTGTAAAGATCTACAGAATGTAAGACTCGGAAAAGGAATAAAAGAAATCAAAGACTACACGTTCAATTCTTGTTCCAAGTTAAAAACCATAAAGATTCCGGAGAATGTAACAAGCATTGGCCAATTTGCATTTGAAAGAAGTGGACTTACAACGATCGACATTCCTGATACGGTAACAAGTATAGGAGAGGTAGCATTTGGAGATTGTAAGAATTTACAAGATGTTACGATCGGTAATGGAATGGCATATGTGTCTGAATCAGCATTCTGGAATTCAGGTATTACAAATGTAAAAATTGGTAACCATGTAAAATCTTTGCATAATTATGCTTTTGAGGAGTGCAAAAATCTGAAACAGATCAGTATCCCGGAGAATGTCACGGAGATTCAGTATGCAGTATTCAGAGGATGTGAATCGTTAGAGAAAATTGACATTCCGGACACCATAGAAAAGATTGGCGGTAACAGTTTCAAATGGACGAAATGGTATGCCAATCAGAAAGACGGAGTAGTATATGCCGGAAAGGTTCTGTATAACTATAAAGGAACTATGCCAAAAGGCACTACGGTTACTGTAAAAGCAGGAACAAAGGGAATCTCAAGTTTTGCATTTGCGGACGAAGAGAATCTGAAAGCAATTATTATTCCGGATGGCGTGACGAATATCGGAGATTATGCATTCCACAACTGTCCGTCTATGACGACAATTTCTATTCCGGACAGTGTGAAGGAAATTGGAGAATTTGCCATTGGATATAAAGAGGTAGCAGACGAAACACAGGGTGAACACTATTCGTCAGACTATGCAACATTTGGATACCATACGGTTATTCCGGGATTTGTAATCTATGGAGAAGCCGGTTCGGAAGCAGAGCGATATGCAGCACAGCATAGCATTGAGTTTGAGAAGAACGTACATACGGTTATTTTCAAAGACGGAGATACGGTCATATCTACACAACAGGTGGTATCCGGAGAAGATGCAACAGCGCCGGATCTGCAGACAGAAGGATATACGTTAACCGGATGGTCCGGAGATTATACGAACGTAAAGGCAGACATTACAGTTACTGCACAGTGGGCTGCAAAGAACGGATGGACAAAGCAGGATGGTAAATGGTATTACTATCAGAATGGTAAAAAGCAGAAAAATACATGGATCCAGGATAATGGAAACTATTATTATGTAGATGAATCGGGAGCAATGCTGACAGATGCATGGATCGGTGATTATTATGTAGATGCTAACGGTGTGTGGGTCAAAAATTACAGACCGGCCAAATGGATGCAGACAAACGGACGCTGGTGGTACCGCAATGTTGATGGAAGTTATCCAAAGAATTGCTGGATGAAGATCTCTGATGAATGGTACAGATTTGACCAGAATGGCTATATGCTAACTGGTTGGTGTATCGTTGGAAACCAGTGGTATTATATGAATCCTTCGGGAGTGATGCAGACGAAATGGCAGATAATCAGAGGAACCTGGTATTACTTTAATGCCGGTGGAACGATGATAACAGGCTGGCAGAATATCGATGATAACTGGTATTATATGGATAACTCAGGAGCGATGGCAGCCGGAAGATGGATTGGCAATTATTATGTAGAGGCCAACGGTGTGATGGCTACTAATAAATGGATTGGTAACTATTATGTGGACAATACCGGATGCTGGACAAAGACCAGAGTGACAGCACAGTGGATGGTCAGCGGAAATCGTTGGTGGTATCGCCATTCCGATGGAAGTTATGCATGCAACGGATGGGAGAACATCGGGGAAAATGATTACCTCTTTGATGCAAACGGCTGGATGCTGACAGGCTGGCAGATCGTTAACGGAAAATGGTATTACCTGGAAAGCTCCGGTGCGAAAGCAACGAATAAGTGGGTAAACGGTAATTATTATGTTGATGTCGACGGAGTTTGGAATCCTGACAAAAAATAAATAAGAAGTTACTGAAAAATGGTGCTGGGCATAAGACCCAACACCCCATTTTTGTCTACAGTCTCTCGGAAGCGGAACTAACAAATCAATGCTTTTCTGCCGTTGCCACTCCATTTTCATCAAAATTATAAATCACACCATCAATCTTGTAACGAGTACTTACCAGCATAAATCCATGTGACATATAATGCTGCTGACCATCAATCTCGATCCAGCCGGTATGATCCGGGTCCTGACGTCCCTGTTCGTCAAAGAAATAATCGGCAGTCTTCCCTGTTCTCTTATCTACTGATTGCTGGTATCCTGTCAACATGACACCGTTTTCGTCAAATCCATACAAATATCCATCAATCTTACGAAATGCGATGGATTCATATCTATCCGGATAACTTTTGGCAACATAGCCATAATCACCTGTCCAATAGGTTTTTCCGTCTACTGTAAGCCATTTCTTATGTAACTTTCCATCCGGATCGAAATACAGAAAGTCAATACAGTCAGAATTATCATCGGCCCATTTGTTAATCTCTTTATACCAGCCGGTGTGCATACTTCCATCTGAATTGAAACAATATTCCTCATCATCAATGGTCCGGCGACCTGTAACCATATATCCATTCGATTCATCAAAATAATACATCGTATGATTCAATTCTTTCCAGCCTTTTGCAGGAGCTCCCGTATCAGGATCAAAATAATACCATAAGCCATGCGCTACCCAGCCGGTCTGCATCTTTCCGTCGGCAGCGAAACTGTAATAGGTACCGTTGATCTGGAACATTCCATCTAGACACATTGCCCCATATAGTTTTTCTCTGTTTTCTCTGAAATAATACCAGGCTCCACCGATTTTTTTCCAACCGGTTACCATATAGCCTGATCCATCAAAGTAGTACCACCAATCCCTGTTTCCGGCATCAAGAAGCATCCACTCATTCGCAGGATAGCTTCCGTCTTTTCTGCGGTACCATCGTTTTCCATTCTTTTCTTCAATCCACTGCGCCGGACGATAATTCTGCTGCCATACTCCGTTGGAATCAACATAATAATCCTCAATCCAGGTATCGTGCTGCATTGCACCGCCGGAAGTAAAATAATACCAGTTTCCGCTGATCTGTGCCCATTGATTCTCCATCATACTTCCATCTGACCGCAGATAATACCATGTGCTTCCGATCTTCTGCCATCCGGTAGCCATTGCGCCGCTGTCGCCAAGGTAATACCAGGCTCCGCTGATCTTTTCCCAGCCGGTTGCCATCTCACCACCGGATTTTAAGTAGTACCAGATTCCGTTGAGTGTTAGCCAGCCGGTCTGCATGTAACCGTTGGAGTCAAGGTGATACCATTGTTCGTTGATCATCTTCCACTGTTTTTTCGGATAGCTTCCATCTGCATTTTGATACCACCAGCCAGTGCTATCCTTCTTCCACTGGCCCGTTGTCAGTGCCTGTATGGAGATTTGCTGACTGGTATCACTTCCCGGTATCTTTTCCGCTAGTATCGCCATCGTTGTCTGAATACACATTGTCGTACAAGTCAGAACTGCAAAACTTTTCTTTAAGTACTTCTTCATGTCATTTCCTCCATATAAATTGTATAGCTTTGTTTTGCTATATTACACAAGGATTGCAAGCAGTTACCGGAAAGGTTTTTTAGTTTGAAAAATGAAAAAATAAAAATATTGTTAAAAGTAAGAAAAAGCAGTATTCTATGATAGAATAAAAAACGAAATTTACAGACGAGGTGAAAAGTATTCGCAAAAAAGCTGTCAGAATCATGCTGCTTTTTGCATGGACACTATTCTTTCTACACATAGATACCTATGCGGCATCTGGCAACACAACAAGAATTCATTTTATATCACTGTACGGGGCATCGGATGCAATTTTGCTGGAGAGTAACGGTCATTTCGGAATGGTCGACTCCGGAGAAGACTGGGATTATCCGAGTGGTTCTACGGGAAGTAAATATCCATATCGATATGGAATTACAACGAATGAAGGATATGAGCAGCAGGTTATTCACTATTTGAAACAACTTGGTGTGGAAAAGCTGGATTTTTACATTGCAACGCATGCGCACAGTGATCACATCGGATCTGGATCCGGTAGACGGAGATACGGAGAAGATTGCCGAACAGGTAAAGAGAGTAAAGATAGACTTGTTAAAATTGCCGCACCATGGGATGGGATTATAACAATCCATCGGATTTCCTGACTTCTCTAAATCCGAAAACAGCCGTTATGACAGGGCCGTCATCATGGTTTAATACGAGAATGAGAGCGTGTATTCCGAATACAAATGTGTATTCGACGATGTCTGATTCGGCGGCAGTGGTGGCGGATTTTTCTTTTTATGGAATTGCTACGGAATATGTAAAGACAGAAAGTGAATGGGTCCTGCTGGACGGAACCTATTATTATTTTGACTCGAACGGGCGTGTGACAACAGGATGGGGCTATATTGGTAATGCCTGGTATTATTTCGATGAAAAAGGAGAGATGCAGTGTGGCTGGCAGAAGATTGGTGGTAGCTGGTATTTCTTCGAGGTGAGCGGTGCAATGGATCACGATATGTGGATTCAAGGCGTATGCTACCTGAAGTCAAGCGGTGCGATGGATGTCTCGGAATGGGTAGATTATAATCGATATTATGTAGATGAACGGGGGATCTGGGCTCCTTAGAGCGAAAAAAAGAACAGAGACGGGAAACAGCAGTTGTATGGCTGTAATCCCGGCCTCTGTTCTTTTTATATTTTTATTCGTTTTTCATTTCCTGCAAATATTTTTTTGCATCTTTCAGAAAACTGAGTGCTATCATTACGATGACGGCACCAATCGGAAAGGCTGCGACGATGCTGACCGATTGCAGATTGCTCATAGAACTTTCAGCAAATAACAGTGCGATCGGAAGTAAGATAAGTAGGATACACCACATAAGCTGAATTCCTTTGTTTGGTTGTTCCCCGTCTTCCAGAGTATGATAGCTATAGCAGGAAGCGGTTAATGCGATAGAATCAAAGGAAGTGGCGTAAAAAGCGATCATTGTGAGCAATACGACGACCATGATAACCGGAGCGCAAGGCAAGGTCTTGATGATACTTACGATCATGCCATACAGATCACCGTTGTCGAGATACTGCTTAATGAAATCTGCTTTTTCAGTTACCTGCATTCCCATAGAATAATTTCCAAGGACGATAAAGCTTGTCAATGTAGAACCTACACCGAATACGTATCCGCCAAGAATAGTCTGACGTACGGTTCTTCCGCGTGAGATACTTCCGATAAAGAATGGGGCTGCAACACACCATACCATCCAGTAAGCCCAGTAATAGATCGTCCAGTTCTGCGGAAAATTAGAAGTACGCAACGGATCGGTGAAAGTGGACAGATCGATAAAGTTCTGCATCATCCGGCCGAGAGAAGAGAATCCTGTCTCGATAATGTAGCGGGTCTCACCACCGAATAATAATACGAATGCGATCAGACCAAAGAACATGTAGATGCAGATATTGGCTAATTTGCTGATTCCCTTGAATCCGTGCAGTAAAGAATAAGTATATACGGCGCATGTAATCAGAAGAATGATAATATTGATAACGGTTCTGCTGACTGTAATATGAAAGAGCTCGCCGATGATGGTTGCCATCAGTGGAGTGGCTACGCTGAATGTAGTTGCGGTACCGGCAAGCAGTGCGAATACTGCCAACAGATCGATGATACGTCCGGCTAAGCCATCGGTGTGTTTCCCGAGGATCGGACGGCAGGCTTCGGAGTATTTCTGACGATTTCTTTTTCTGACATGAAGCATGAAACCGAAAGCGACTGCCAGCACCAGATAGAATCCCCAAGGGATAAAGCTCCAGTGGAAGAGCGGATATACACCGGCCCAGTCCTGGATACTTCCCATTTCTTTAATATGCGGATCGGTAGCATAGAGTACCCATTCGGAGAATGAGTAGAATAAGATGTCAGCTGCAAGTCCGCAGGTGAACATCATAGATCCCCATGCAAAGAAAGAATACTTTGGCTTTTCGTCGGGTTCGCCGAGAACGATGTTACCATATCTGGAACCGGCTATGTACAGGGACAGGATAAAGATTCCAAGACCGATGACCAGATAGTAAGTGCCGAAAGTGTCGCCGAAGAAGAACCGGATCTGGCTTAATACTGCATTGGATTGTTTCGGCAGGAAGAAGAAGAGGATGCAAAGTGCGATGACGATGCCTAGCGGAAGCAGTGTGATCATCCAGTCTATTTTTCCTTGTGATTTTTTTGTGTTCATATTATTGCGCCTCCATATATTGTTGGTAGCTGGAATCCAGGGCGGCCAGCTCGCTTAGATTGTCAATTTCTATAATATCGTCTTTCTTCATCGGATAGATTCCCAGATGGTATTCTCCCGGATAACAGAACATGGCGATATCATCCCAGTAGATCTGACGGTTTTTGTTTTGCTCAAATTCGATTTCCAGATGTTGTCTTAGTTTTCTGCCGTCTTCGACGGACCAGCGTGAGATGCTGTAGAGCTGCCAGCCACCTGTTCCGCCGGTCCGGCTGCAGGAGGTTACGACTCCGTCTTTGACAGTCATGAGCCACTCATCGGTCTGCGAATCGGTCCAGACGCAGTTATAACCGGAACGCTCGAAGGAAGGATCCAGAATCTTGTCATGGTAGATTATCTGATCTCCGTCGAGAATCATTACATCTTCCAGATGCTCGCGTGCAACATAAAGAGAAGAGATGTTATTACAGGTGTCATAATAAGGGTTCTCGATGATCTTCACACCGGGATACTGTGTTTCCAATGCATAGAACTGTTCTTTCAGATATCCTGCAACGATGTAGATTTCCTGAATACCATTGTGATGTAATCCCTGAATTACCGTATCGATCATACGCATCCCGTTTACTTTGACGAGAGGTTTTGGGGTTGTTAATGTGACAGGCTGCATTCTGGAACCGAATCCGGCAGCCATGATAATTGCTCTTTTTACAGTGTGCATGATTTGATGCTCCTTAGCTTGAATGTTTTATTTGGTAATGTTGTTTAATTCATTTTGTACAATGCGGTAATATTCTTTGGCGTATCGGTACTGACGCAGAGAATATTCGCCGAAATCGACACCGAGATGTCTTTTATACTCGCACCAGTTGCTCCAGAGAAGTCCGGCAGAGGCAATGTAACAATAGATCTTGATACGGATAGCGTCTGGACATCCTTCTGTAAAATACAGAGAGATCAGCTGATCCACCTGCTCCTTGTTATAAAGTGAATAGATACAGAACATGGCGATGTCCAGATGGGGATCCTGCATTCCGGCATATTCCCAGTCGATCAGGCGGATATCTTCGTTACCGTCGGTATCAGTCGTAAATAAGAAATTATCAGGAACGGCATCTATATGGGTGAGAACATCTTCTGATTTGTATCGCTCTATATAAGATTGCAGTGAAAATACATTCTCTTTTGTTTTCTGATAATCCCGATATGCGGAACTGCGCCCGTTCCATAGTTTTTCATAAAAATCGATCTGGCCAAACAGATCAAAACGGTGATCCACCTTTAATTTCATCTCATGAAACTGTCTCAGACGATGCATACATTTTTGAATATCGTCTAAGTTGTGTGGATCACATACACGGGCGTGATTCAGAAAACGAGTAATTTTGTATCCGTTTTCCGGATTGATGTATTCGATGTGATCACATAAGTGCTTATCGCGGATGATCTGGTATACCTGTGCTTCTTCGCGGCGATTGATGAGCTGATCGGTTCCCTCGCCGGGAATACGCATGATATGCTTGCAACCATTGCAGTCGAACAGGAAAGAACGGTTGGTCATGCCTTTTTTCAGAACCGTGATGTTTGATATGTCTTCCGGATGTGTGTGGAGTGCTTCGGCAGCAATTTCAAGAACATCAGACTGCAAATGATTGGAATTGCTGTCCAGTTCCCGGAGCTGTTCGAATGTATTAATCTCTACGATATTAGCGGCATGCACGACTTTTGCAGGAATGATCATTTTACCTTTTTCGTACAGTGTTTCCTCCCAAAATTTATCAGCATATGCCGGATCTTTGTCATATCTTTCCAGCCGTTCCTGAATGATCTTGGCATCTTTACTGAGAAGATAACTGATGCCGACCATCGAGTTGCCCCCGGAAGAAGCAGAGATCGTAGTCAGTTCCAGCTTACGGTTTACACGGACCGAACTGTCGTTATCTACCAGATCACTGACCATGTACCAGGAATAAAGTTCGTGCCTGCGGAATGGACTTTGATCACACCAGATATCGCATGGAATCACATATGCATTTGACAAATGTTCTCTCGCAAGATACAGAGAGTGGAGATTATTCTTTTCCGCATAGTCCGGATTCACGATCAGCTCTACACTGTAATCATCCATGAGATATTCGTATTGTTCTTTCATGAAGCCGACGACGATGTAGATTTCGTGAATGCCGGCAGCATGTAGCTGCCGGATCTGACGCTCGATCAATGGTTCGCCGTGTACCTCAAGAAGCCCCTTTGGTGCTTCTGTATTGATCGGAACCATCCGCATCCCGAAGCCGGCAGCGAGAATAATGGCTCTTTTTGGGGAAGCCTCTGTGAGTTCCCGGAGGGCTTTCAGCGTTGGCTGGATGGATTCGTCCAGATAACCTTCGGCAATCAATGTCTTGATAGAACGATTGACAATTCCAAGGGAATGACCGGAGTCCTCTGCCAGTGTTCTTTGATTTGTATATGTATTGGATAATATTAAGTTCAAAATATCACACTCTTGCGTGTTCATGTACTGCACCACCTTATAATTTTGTGAACATATGGATATTATACAGTTTGGAAAGGCATGTGTCAATAAGAAATGTAACTCTAAATGGTTTTTGCCAGGTTTTGGTGTTCGCTCTGGTAAAGAAATACAAGATATGATATAATCAATCGGTATGAGTAATGAGTAGGAGAGTAATGAATGCAGACCGAGAGGAATATAGGAATAGATTTGTTGAAGATTGTATCTATGCTGATGATTGTAACATTACATATGCTAGGTCATGGAGGTGTACTGGATGATATGCCGCCCATGTCTCGATGCTATCAGGTAGCATGGTTAATTGAAATCGCATGTTATGGAGCAGTGAATTGTTATGCATTGGCAAGTGGCTTTCTGACTGCACGGTGTAACATTCGTAAGCTCATGGAATTGTGGTTACAAGTTATGTTTTATAGTTTAATGATTACGATTGTTATGGACTGTACAGTGTTACATGGAACGATTTCAAGAGAAGAGTGGATTTATTCATTTTTTCCTGTTACATCAGGAAAAAACTGGTATGTTACAGCTTATTTTGGAATGATGTGTCTGATACCGATGATACGGTTGGCGATGGACTATATTGACCAGAGAATATATAAGCGCATGCTGATTGGAATATTTGCAATATATATTGCTCTACCGACTCTGGTCAGTTATTTGTTGCAGGGTTCATACTATCCGGATCCTTTTAATGTGAATCGAGGATATTCATCCTTGTGGTTATGTATCATGTACCTGTTTGGGGCATATATACGTAAATATTTCAATTACCATGCAGTTAAGAAAAGATTGTCTTTGTCAGTTTTTGGATGCATGGTGCTTCTTACATTTTTGAGTAAGATTATAATGGAAAAAGTTGGCAATACAGAGAATGCAAATGTGTTGGTTGATTATACATCTCCGACAATTGTTCTTGGAAGTATTGCGCTGTTGATATTTTTTGTAAATATCAGAGTTGACAGTATAAAGCTTAAACAGGTGATCACGATTTTATCAGGTGTGACATTAGGAGTGTATCTGATTCATGATAATGGTTTGATCCGGAATGAAGTAGTAGCGCATTTGTTTGAAGATGAATTGAAAAATGGTATGTATAAATGGGCATTAGTTAAATTAATTATAGTAGTGCCAGCCGTATATGTGATTTGCAGCCTGGTGGATTTGATTCGAAGTAAGGTATTTGATTGTGTGAAACGAGTTGCTGCAAGATTTTGTGTGGAATAAAATAATGGAGAAGAAAGAATGCAATCGATAAAAAATCAACCGACAGAAAAGGAAATATATATATGGAACATTACGGGAAGTATGGCAAATGCGTTACTTTCTGTTGTTGCATTAATGCTGGTAACCAGAATGCTTAACAAAGAAGATACGGATATCTTCAGTATCGCATGGTCGATCAGTCAGCTGATGGTTACAATTGGAACATTTCAGATCAGAGTATATCAGGCAACAGACATAAAGCAAACGTTTCAGTTTAAACAATATTGCGTATTCAGGTTCCTGACAGTTGTGGCAATGTTGATAAGTAGTGCTGTTTATATAAGAATGTGTGGGTATGTAGATTATAAAGCGCAGATAGTAATGATTGTCTGTGCATATAGAGCTGTGGATTCAATTGCTGACGTGTATGAAGGTTGGTTTCAGCAAAAAGAGAGACTGGACCTGGCGGGTAAGGCGCTTACATACAGAATTGTCTTTTCAAGTATTGTATTTGGTGTGATATTGGTTAATACACACAATCTTCTGTATGCTTGCTGGAGTCTCGTAATTATATATGTAATATGTTTCTTTGCATTTGATGTGAGCTATCAGAAACGTGTTGCGGCTCTGAAATCAAGTGGCAATTTAGGAAAGAATGTGAAATGGATCGTTGCCCTTTTTCGAGAAGGTCTTCCATTGTTTGTAAATGCATTTATTATCATGTCTATTATGAATACGCCTAAGATGGTGATTGATACGGCGATACAGGATGGAAGGATTGAACAGGGGGCACAAACGGTATTTAATATTCTTTTTATGCCGGCATCTGTATTGTCATTGGCGTATATCGTGTTCAGACCGTTGATTACACAGATGGCGATTGTATGGGGAGATAAAAAGTATCGTGAGTTCATTAAAATATTAGGAAGAATCTTGCTGTGCCTGTTCGGAATGGCAATTGTGCTGATCATCGGAAGTGCGATTTTGGGGATTCCGGTGCTTTCTGTTATTTATGGAATGAACCTTGATAAATATAAGAGTCAGTTGCTGCTGATTATTGTCGGCGGATGCTGCTATACATTTGCGGCGGTTCTGGATAATGCATTGGTCGTTATCCGCAAGCAATATCTTCTGATCGTTTCTTATATTGTGTCATGGATATACATAAAGGTTGTGGCAGAACCATTTGTGAATAAATGGAAATTGTTTGGGGCGTCCATGGGATATACCACGGCGATGCTTATATTTTTGGTAGTAACGGCAATGATATTTGTAATTTGTTTCTATATGGAAACACATAAAGAGAGAGGGAAAAAGAGTGAAAAAATACAGTAGGTCAAAACAATACGATGAAATAGTTCTGAAAAAGCTGCATGGTGTTCAGGTGGAAATGCTACATGACTTTGCGCAAGTATGTGAGAAATATAAACTACCATATTTTGCGGTATATGGCACAGCCATCGGTGCAGTCAGACATGCCGGATTTATTCCGTGGGATGATGATATAGATGTCGGGATGCTAAGAGTGGATTATGATAAATTCATGGAAATATTCTCAAAGGAGATGTCTGATAAATATAATCTGCTGACACCGCAGATAGATGGACGATATAGCTGTACTGTAACACATATCCAAAGAAAAAATACGAAATTTGTGTCAGAGGTAACACAGAATTTAAAATGTGAACAGTGCATTTTCATGGACATCTTCCCTTTTGACTATGTGCCACGGGACAGAAAAAAACAGGTTGCACAGAGTAGAAAAGCAAATATACTTGGAAAGTTGTTGTTCCTATCCGGCAATCCGAATCCTATTATTGACTACGACGGAATAAAAGGAGAGATTATGAGTCTGGGATGTCGGTTGGTTTATGTTGCATTGAAACTTTTGAGGATAAAACCTTCTTGGATTTATAAGAAATATGTAGACAATGCTACAAAGTATAATAAAAGTGATGAGAAAGGAAGATATGTAACGTCTTATGAATATGTGGGAAGTTTGAAAGATAAGATTGCTGCGAAGGATATCTTTCCGTTGAAGAAAGTTCCGTTTGAAAACACAGAGATAAACATTCCGAATAATAATGATAAATTCTTGAAAAAAGTATATGGTGATTATATGAAGATTCCGCCGGAAAATGAACGGGTCAATCATATGCCATTAATCATTCAATTTGAAGGAGAGGAGCCGATATATGCAGAAAAGTAAGACATATTGCATATTTGCAGCACAATATTTTCCGCATTTGGGAGGTGTGGAAAGATATACATACAATCTTGCCAAGCAGTTGATACAGGATGGGAATAAGGTAATCATTGTAACATCTAATGTATATCATCTGAAAAATCACGAGTTGGTAAATGGAATACCGGTATATAGAATACCGTGTTATAATCTGCTGGAAGGACGATATCCGGTAATCAAATTCAATAAGGAATTCTGGCGGATTCACAGAAAATTGAAAAGTAAGAAAATAGATATGGTAATTGTGAATACGAGGTTTTATCTACATTCATTATATGGAATGCTTTTTGCCAGACAGAAAAAGGCGAAATGTATTACTTTGGATCATGGGACAAGCCATTTGTCGGTGCATAATAGATTCTGGGATACGGTCGGTGAAATCTTTGAACATGCATTTACCAAGATTGACTATTTGTTCTGTAAGGAGTATTATGGGGTGTCGAAAGCTTGCAATCAATGGCTGGGACATTTTCATATCAAGGCAAAAGGAGTGTTATATAATTCTATAGATCTGGAAGAGGTTGAAGAGATAAAGAAAAAAGTAACAGCTTCTTACAAAGAAGAATATAACATACCGGAAGATACGATAGTTATAACATTTACAGGAAGATTGTTGAAGGAAAAAGGATTACCTAGCCTGTTAAATGTAATGGATAGATTGAATAGAGACGGAGTAAAAGTGTGCCTGTTCATTGCGGGAGATGGGGATATGCAGGAAGAAATTGAGGAAAGAAAGACGGATTATATTATTCCTGTCGGACGACTTGATTTTGAGCATATTGTAGCACTGTTGAAGGAAAGTGATATTTTTTGCCTGCCATCTTTCTCAGAAGGTTTTTCAACCTCCATACTTGAGGCATCAGCTTGTGGGTGCTATATTGTCACAACAGCCAGAGGTGGTGCGAAAGAATTGTTGGTCAATAAAGAGTACGGATGTATTATACCTAATAATCAGGAAGACATCCTTTATAAGGCGTTGAGGGAAGTGATTGCAGATCCTGACAGGAGAGAAAAAGGCATAGAATTAACGTATGAGATGATTCAAAATCATTTTACTTGGAAAATTGTTGCAAAACAGGTAGAACGTATTTGTGAGGAGAAATAAAGTGAAGAAGTTGATTATTATACCCGCATACAATGAGTCGGCGAATATAGAAAAGACGGTAGCTTCGATTAAGAAGGATGCGAAGGGGTTTGACTATGTAATAATAAATGACTGCTCAGTTGATAATACCAGAAAAATCTGTGAAGATAATGGATTTAATATTGTGAATCTTCCGATTAATCTGGGAATCGGAGGAGCTGTGCAGACGGGATACAGATATGCGTATGAGCATGGCTATGATGTGGCAGTTCAGGTAGATGGCGATGGTCAGCATGATCCGGAATTCCTTGATACGATGGCTGCATATCTGGTCGATCATAATCTGGATATGGTGATCGGATCAAGATTTATTGAAAAGAAAGGATTTCAGTCTTCTTATACCAGAAGAATGGGAATCAAATTTTTCACCGGTCTGATTAAATTGATGACCGGGAAGACGATAACAGATCCGACATCCGGGTTGCGTATGATCGGAAGAAATGCAATGGGACTGTTTGCGTATGATTATCCGAGAGATTATCCGGAGCCGGAAAGTGTAGTTGCGATTCTGAGAAGAAACATGAAAGTGGAAGAGATTCCGGTAGTTATGAAGGCGAGAGAAGGAGGAGTTTCTTCGATTTCTCTGAAAAAGTCAGTCTACTATATGATAAAAGTTCCTTTGGCGATTTTGATTGAAAGAATTAGAAAGTATTAGGAGAAGAAAAATGAATATCAGATTACAGATTATAATAGCAATTATTTTGATTATTGCGTTATGTGTCATCGTGAATATGATTCGTAAGAAACGATTGGAATTGAGGTATGCTCTGGCATGGCTGATTGTTGGTGTCGGAACATTGGTACTAGATTGTTTTCCGATATTAACTACGAAGTTAGCAGAACTGATCGGTGTGGCG